>SDBT01013298.1_pt1 | contig 13197 bp, 21 predicted proteins | sample 2277101 | NCBI WGS metagenome assembly SDBT01 (sample SAMN10404973, study PRJNA504765) | marine sediment metagenome | isolation source: marine sediment core GS10_PC15, 103 cmbsf | place: Arctic Ocean: Southern Knipovich Ridge | collected 2010 | reverse complement strand
TTCCACACATCTTCAAAGACTCCATCTTGCAGAGCATCGTTCTTACCAAAGAAAAAGAATGATCGTCCACCAGGAATATGTTTACGAGCAAAGTCTAAATCAATCTCAGTAGTCTGTCTTGTCGGAGTGGCGTCAACCGTGGATTGTGGCTGTCCTGCTCTGGTTATAAGAACTGGAGAAGAAGATTTGTGATAAATACATTGTAGCCGAAATAAACCTTGGGCATCAGAACCATTGGTATAAACAACCCTAAAGAATCTAGCAGCTGGTACTAATCTATGAACTTGAAATGTTTTTGCTCCCAAATCTCCGACAAGCTGAACATCCCAGTTTGTGCCGTCTTGTGAGAACTGAATACTTAAACCACTGGCTGCTGCTGCTACATCCGATTTATACAGTATTGAAACAGAAGCAAAACCAGAAACATCTTCTCCTGTTCCTGTGAATACTGCATCACCAGCAAGGGTGGCTGTTGAAGAATTTCCTATACTAATAAGACCATTATTATTTACTTTGACTATACCACGATCTTGCAAAATATCATTTGGTTCTTCTTCTATACCAGACATTATTTAAGTTCCGTAACGCTTCTTTCTCTTTTTTCTCCCCAGCCACCAATAATATGTTGTTTACCGCCAATGCTGCCATCTTTGCCGCCACCTAAGACTAATGCTTCTTTATGACGTTTTGGAAGTTCATGCTTTTGAATGACAGCAGCTCTTTCCTCAAACTTAGCTTTCTCTACTTCGGGATCATATCCAAGGCTCTTGAGATATTTCTCTGGAGTATTAAAACCCATGTTGCGAGTCATTTGTAAGAACTCAGGGTCTTTCTTAAAATCTGTTCCAAAGGTTACTTGTAAATCTTCAATTTTTTTGTTAGGATCAGCCACAAGACCGCTTGCTTCTGCTAATTCTTTAACAGCGGCTCTGTCGGGACCTTCATAAATGAAAGGATCGCCAGGAGCGACTTCTTCGCCATTGTTGTCGTGAGTCTTGTCTGAATGATTGGTTAGTCCTACCTTCTCTTTTGCAGGGTACAACACGCCGCTATCTGAGACATAGTTTGGCATTATTTCTTCTCCTTCTTCTTTAAAAATGTTGGTTTAGGTTTGTCTGGTTTAGAGACCAACACAACTTTCTTTGGTTCTTCTATTACTGGTGCTGGTGCCTCTACCTTTGGTTTAGGTAAATGCGGGTTAGGTATTGCTGTTAGTTTTCCACCTTCTGATACATAGTCTGGCATTTTCTTCTCCTTAAAGTTCTTCTGAATATTGAATGGTTACACCTGTGATATTTGAGTCATCATCGTAAAACATTCCATCTGGGAAAAGAATACCTTCAGTGCCATACACTACGGTTCTTCCCGTATTAGCAGTTCCTAGTTCTCTAACCCAAATGGCATCGGAAGCAGTAGTGCCGTTGCGAAGAACTAACTCGCCAGCTGTTCCGCTTAACATATTGATTGCCCATAAACGAATAGGTCTTCCGCTAGTTCCAATTATTGTATCTGCTGTTACGCTAACAGCTCCTGATCTTCCTGGCATCTTATTTCTCCTTTATATAACTCGTTTTTCTAAAGTTTCTAAAGAGCTTGCTAACATCTTTTCTTCTTGTTTAGTAAGCCCGCCATTATTCTTTTTAGCTTTCATAACATTTTTGATAAGTTTCTTGTTGGTTTCATTCTGAACAAACTTAGAAATGTTCTTTTTTCTCATCTCGTCAATATTGCTTTCATCAATGCCCTGATGTGGCAATGTGCTATCAAAATATCCAATGGGAATAATGTTGGCATTAAGAAGTTTCTCACAGAAATAATTATCCTCTCGTTCGCCACGTTCATCACACTTAAAGAATGGACGCTTTAAAATGTCAAAGACCCTTCTCTTAATAAGGGTCATTCCAAAACCTACAAATCTACAGTTATGTACACCCCTTAACTTAACTGTTTGAAAGTATCTTTCGTCTATATCACCTTCAAGCATTAAAGTACATTGATAAGGAAAGTATCGTGCATAACATTTAATGGCACAAACATCGGCATTAAGAAGCATTAAGGAATCAAGCATTCCAAGAGTATGACCAGTGTGGTCATTGTCAAGGAACAACAAGTAATCAGCTCCTGATTCAAGGAATCTTCTTACAAGAATCTCTCTACCAACAGCCCTTGTCTTTCCTATTACCCTACAAACATCAAAGTTATAAACACCTCTTGTTTCATAAATAAAATAAGAAAGGGACTTCTCAAAGGAATCATTTGTCTCTAGTTGTGGAATACCTATGAAAATGTGTTCCATGAAAAGCCCCTAAATTATTATTCTATTGATAAAACAATAGAAGCCATAGTACCTTCTGCTGTTGTATCTGCACCTGCAAATACGGCATAACCGACTATTGCTTCTGTAGCAAAGTCAGTACTAGCTGAAGCTGTATAACCTCCCATTTGCATAACAGCACCATTTACAACATCTGATAGTGCTACCATTGAACCATCAGGAATTGTCCCTTCTTCAAGAACTGCACAGACGCCTCTGGTTTGAATCCAACCATAATCATCTGCTGCTTGATCGGCAAGACAAACACCTGCTGCTGTAAGGTCTGTTCCAGTACTAACTTCAAGATTCTGGTATTTAGAACCAATTAAGATAATGTCAGAATCGGCTGTAGTACCAATTTCCATTTTGTCATGAAGTTCAATACGCAAATTACCTGAAGCTGGACCATCAGGAAGACCAGTTACACTATTACCTTTAACGCGGTAATTAAACCCACGCCCTGTACCAGCAGTCATAACTAAATAACCACCAGCATAGTTGTCTTTGGAAATAGAAGCAATCGTTCCTTCAAGGAACTTTTGCCCTGCTGTACCATCAGTTGTAGTTGCTGCTGAAGCAGAAGCTACGACTGTGATAGCATTAAGATTAGCTGAAGACTCACTAAGGTCTTGCGACACTAATCTTCCTTGAGTTACTGCTGCACCAAAATGAGAATAGCGAAGGCGTCTACCATCTGCTAAATCAATCATTGTGCCGACCCTATGAAGAGGATCGGTTCTTGATGAAAAGATGTTAAGCGCTGCTATTGTTTCGGCTGTTCCTAAAGCATTACTAAAAAAACTGCTTGAATTTGTCGCCATTGTTTTCTCCTTTCCCTTCGGCAGTCGTCAACCTATTGGGAATTGTTGTTAGTATTAAGCACCTGTTCTTAAAATAAACAGTTTAACTGCACCTGTGGTTTTTAAACCAAAAGTAAAAATACCCGCTGACTCTGAAACATTTACACCTTCTTCTCCAGCAGTTTCATTCTCTTCTGCTTGCGCCCACCAAGCAACAACGCTGCCATCAGAAATTCCAGTATCATGGGTATTTGTATCAGCTACGGATGACATTACTACAATAAGCATTGTAAGATCACCCATGCTGTGTGTTTCTGTTCTAGTTACTGTTGCTGCCGCCATAATTAACCTCCTTCATTAAGTAATGCTGGTTAATTTGAAGTGGCGACGTCTGTTGTTCGTCCCGAAGTTACCTCTCCAAAGGATGTACGCAACTTTTACAGTCTGATTTGTTGGAACGATGAAGTCAGTTGTAATGAAATCTGTTGCTGTATCCACCCATAAAGGAAGGTAGTTGAAGTTCAAACCGAAAAGTAAACCACTACCGATTTGGTTACCGTAAATAACAGGGATACCTTTAAAAGTTAAGTTACGGAATCCAGCGTTAGCTGAAAGATTGCCGTTACTGATTCTTTCTAAAGGAAGCCTTGTTTGTTCATACTTCTGGAAGATAGTTTTGTTAGTCATGATGTGAGTTGGAGTATCTTCTGTAGATGAACTAGAAACCAAGTAATAGTTGGTTGTCATGTCAGTTAAACCCTGAGTTGCAAATGCCCCTGACGCTGTAACCGTTGATTGCCAAAAGGTATCCGTTGCTCCATTAATAGAAGCTAAAGTACCCGTGTTAACAATGGTTTCAAGGTCATTGAGGTTATTTGCCGCCCCAATAGGCGTACTTAACGCCTGGTCCATACGTTTATCGATTGCTTTTTGAGACAAAGTAACTTTGGTTCCTACTAAGGGTAAAATCTTATGAACGTCGCCGCTATTTTGGCGTTCCTCATCACGAGTGATTTGGATAGGTTCATAAGCATTCTGCCAACGATACTCAATCGTCGCCAATGTATCAGACTGGCTCGTATTGAGAATGTCAGACCCTAAGTAAAACCCTCCGTCATCCTGTTCAGCTTCAATTAATGATTCGACTATAGAACCACCGCCATCAATCATCTTTTTACTTCCAGCTTCATTAGATAAACGAAGAACTACATTGGAATTATAGATGTTGTCAACAAGACGTTTCTGATAATCAGCTAACGTCGTATTAAGGACAGTTGTGTCTAAAGTCGAAGGAATGAATAAAGGACTTACTGGTGTTGCCATTTCGACTCCTTATTTCTTTAATGTTGCAGCTTTGGCTAACTTAGAAAGGTTAGTATGAGCAATTCTATTCCAAAAGCCTTGATCTGTTTCACCTTTTTCTGCTTCTGGGACAGCTTCACTCTGCGAAGTTGTAATGCCTTCGGCTGCTATTGATTCTAATTTTTCATTTACGCCGCTACGTTCATCTCGTCTACCGAGATCATAAGCTCGGTTTACAGCTGCATCATAATCTCTGACTTTCCAAAGATGTTCTCTTGTTGCCTGAACTTTCCCTTGCAGGAGATCAGTGGTGAGAATATCAACTGCTGTGGAGTCATAGTTTGCATACTTAGATTTGAGATGTTCGTCCTGTTGAAGAGACATTGTTTTCATGTTGTTTTGCTCTAATTGAACAATCTTGTCCCTCAACCCTTTAATTTCTGCTTTTTCAGTATCACTGAGAGCAGAATATTCATCATCTCCTTCAGTTTGGCTAGAAGCCACCGTTTGAGCTGATTGTATAAAATCAGGCTTGTTCATTTCCGCACGAATACGTTCGGGTGTCCAAGCTAATTGATTTCCTTGTAATGTTTGTTGTAACTCTTTTCTTAAACCAGAAATTTCATCAAATTTTTTACCAAGTCCTCTGTCAAAAGACTTTCTAATTCCATTGGTTGATGTTTTAAGAAGTTCTTTAGCTTCTTCTACACTTTGAACACTGCCAATTTTACTTTCTAGTTCTTCATAATTAAAAGGTTTAACATCGCCATCCTCTGTTTTAACATCACCCTTATTTTCTTCTACATACTTTGAAACGCGCTGAATTAAATCTTCACTTTTTGGTGCCTCTGGGGTACTTTCAATTACAGGTTCACCACCTATGACTGGTTCTGATAGTTTTACTGGTTCTGTACCAACTTGTACTTCTGGTTTAATAGTTCCTGTCTCTAATTGTGTTTCCATAACGTCCATCCTTTTTTGGATTTGGATTTGTTATTAAAACTTTGTTCTTAAAACCTTAACTCTTTGTTTTGTTGTCTTAGCCTTGCGCATGGCTGCGCTGCGTTTACGTCCACTGACAAAAGCTGACTTAGCTTGTTTTAACCCCGAAGACATTGTTTTTAATTTACTTCTTATTGCCTTCATTGTTCTTTTATGTGGCATTATCTTCTCCGTTTCTTAGCTTTTCTTCTTTTGACAGCTGTATGTTGTGGCATTATGAAAAACCCCCTTTATCTTGGATTTCTTGAGGGACATATTGGCTCTGTGGCTTAATTGCCCCTATTTCTATCAAAGCATTGATGGCTTTATCACCTAACTTTATATTTCCATACTTATCAGCTGACATCTTGAGAGATTTAATGATTCCCATGGCTTTAGGGCTTGGTTCATCAAAAGGCTGCTCTTTATGCGTCTTATCCCACTCATCAGCTAGTCTTTCCATCTCAAAGTAAGGAACTAACCCATGACTCTTCATTTCAGCCTTATAATGAGCCTTGTTGTAGATCATGCAGCCTATTGAATGGTTATAATGATGAAACTTATGTTCTTCAACGCCCCTTATGTGTTCATCAAAAGCTTTATCAAACAAATCATCTTCAAATCGTATGTCTCGACTAGCTGTTAGGCTCATTATCCTCCAAAAAACTGACTGTTGCGTTCTAATGTTTTTAAAGAAGCCCTCATTGAATCTAAGGCGCTGACTTCTTCATCAACAGAATCCTCAAGCATATCAATAAGGACTTGATAAGGCAATTCTGCTTCAAAAACCATTGACTTTGTATGAACACTGGAGAAAACCTCATCTCTTTTCTCAACAGCAATGATTTCTTTCCTTAAAATGCTTAACTCACCTGGTCTTATCTCTATAAACTTCATACAGAAACGAATTGATCCATCATTTTCTCTTGAGATTTGGATGCCACATCTATCTTGTCAACTAAATCAATACCCATGTTAGATAAATCAGTAAGAAAATCAGCAACGGGACGCTTTAAAGTAATGGTTTGACCTTCAAGATTGATTAAAATGCTGACGCCAGTGGATAGTCTCCGTATCTTGATAGAGTTTATCTTGTCTGGATTAATAAACGTATCATCTTGAACGGCTAATAAATTCATTAAACACTCCTTGCAGTTGCGATACTGGCTGACCTTAATTGAGTTGGTTGACCGACGTTAGCTTGTTTACTTTCTATTTCTTGCAATAAAGCGTTATGAACTTGAACGAGTTGAGAAAGAATTTGTGAGGCAATTGTATCCCCTGTTTGTTTAATTAACTCAAGAACTGTAGAATAAACTTCAATACGCGCACGATGATCTTGTCCTTGCTCTGGAGGCGAAGGAACTTGAGTATTCCCACCTAATGCCGCCTCTACGTTCTTGCGGGCTGCTCTGATCTCTGATACTGAAACAAACCCTTCGGACTCTTCAGGTTTAATATTGCGAAGTACGTCAGGATCGTTGATCTTTAACCTAGTAAGGATTTGATCTAACAAAGGAGAAATCGTTACGGTCTTTCCTTCTTGTTGAAGTTTCTGAGATAACTGAGGATCACGAATACCATCTACTAGCATAGCAAGGGCTGTCTGGAACTCTTTTAATTCTTGCTGAGGATTCTCGGCAAGCATAGATATTGCGTCGATCTCAACGTCTATATCCGCCTGAAGTTCTTCTTTGCTTGGATTCTCAGACCATTCAAGATCACGGCTACCGATGATACGAACAGCTTCCTTAATAGTTGTAAACTGTCTTTCAAGTTGGTTAAGATACAAATAGTTTCCTTTATGAAAGTCTGCCATAATGTCTTGACGATAAGCAGGACGCGCAGATGAACCAGCAGCTCTTTGTTGAACAGAAAACTTTGATTCTTCTCCTGACTGAAGGATGCCTTTCTTTAAATCTGTGACACCAGACTTTTCATCAAGGTTCCTTTGGATAATTGGAGTTAAAGCATAAAGATCAGAGCTTGGAGAACCAGGAGATGCCACAAACATTCTCTGATTAGCGGGCGTATCACCCTCGAACAAAATGATTGTATTAGTTCCGTCTTGAACCTTTTGAATATCCTCCTCATCTCCCTCGGCTTTGTTGATTCCAACCCAAACCTTTGTGTTCTCTTGAGCATTGCGGATTTGAAGATTCGTTATGATATTCTTTTGATCAGCTATTGAAGCATAGGTTTGAACATCAGGAATACCAAACATACGATCATTAACAGGATTAAATTCTAAGAGGATAGAGGGGAAACCCTCTGCTTTTATCTTCCATTTATTAACCCTTAAGGGCTTTTCTTGTTCGTCTGTCAAAAGCAATATCCATCCATCTATCCCCTTACGTTTTTCTTTTTTAGTAGGACGTACATATATCTCCTGGACTTTGACAAACTTAGAAGCACTTGATTTCTTAAACCTATCTTCAGCAAAATGAAGAAGTGGATGACCTAATTCAGAACCACCTGGAATTGCTGTTATATCTTTAGCATTAGATTTCTTTAAAGCAGAATTTGTTCCTATGACCTCACCAAACCCATCGAATCCTTTAAGAGACTTTTTATCAACATCTAACTTGTCGTCTTCTAAAATATCATCTAAGCGCATATCAATGATGCGACCAACCCAGCCACCAGTATGCTGTTCTGTATAAGAAACAGCAGGGTCTTTAATATATCGTAAGGGACTGAGACGCTGAATAAATAATTGGTCATTCTTAATGAACATAGAACTTTCTTCTGTCATTCCAAAATCACCTTTATATCCACGCCACATAACACCAAAAGGAAAGAGGAGAGCATCAAGAAGAGTCTTTCTTGTCTCATCTTTATATCCAATTTGTGTAAGTTGGTAATTAAGAATATGTTCTTGAGTCTTAGCTGAAAGTTGTGAATCTAGTTGAACATCAACCATCTTGCCAGAAACAGGATCTCGTCTTTTAGCTATATATGTTTTATTTCTTGGTTTAAAAAATGCGCGAGGATTCTTAAAAGATATAGAAGGAAGATGATTCTGAACGATTGGATAAACTTCATTAAGGACAATATCCCAATCACCACCGAAATGAGGGCGCCAATGACCTATATAACGATGAACTGCCTCTTCCATTACTGGACGCAGTTCTTCATCATTAAATTTCTCCGCCATTATAATTTCATTCTTAATAGCAGTGAGCCGTTCATCTGATATTGTGTCTTTTGCCATAAGGAAAATTCCAACAAAAAAAGGACAACTCGCGTGATCACGAATTGCCCTTTGAAATTTGCTGGTTATCATAGCGGAGCTACCGCTAAGTTTTAAAATCTAAATAAAGAGTAACATAACATTCTAGTTATTGTCAACTACGGAAATTATTATTTTTAAAGAAAGCCACAACTGCGTGGTCTAAAGCCTCTACAAGAAGTTCTTCACCTTTCTTAGCAGGGACTTTATAAATATCAATCAATGCATGAATAACTTCGTGTACAAACACAACTTGTTTTCGCTGAAGAGAAGTGCCTTTTCTAATCTCAATGGTTTGATTCTTCTGATCGTAACAACCGTCTTGTTCTTCATCATCAACAATAACTTTCTCTTTATAAATTATTTCAATATCATAAGGACCTATTATTATTGACTTCGGAATCTTCATGCGTTAGTAATTTTACCCTTCTTTAATGATCCCTTTAGTACACCGCCACAACCTTTACACTTATACTTTTGATATATACCTACATTAGTATAACGAAATCCATTCTTAACTCTGTCCATACTGTTGCATTTAGGACAAGATTCATCCTCTGTGATAATATTAAGATTAGGGTGGTTCTTCATATACGGACGTTGCTTTAAATAAACGTCCTCCAATGCCCGTACATCTTGATCACAATAACGCACCATCTTGTCCCAACAAAGATGATCTCCTGCTTCACAGCCATCCCAAAGGGCTAATCCTCCAGAATCCATTTTCTCTTCAACACAAAGTTTTTTAGAAACATATCCTAATTTATTAGAAGTAAATTTAAAAATACTTCTTGAAGTAGAAAGCGTATCTACCACATGAAAAGGACTAGGCGGCGGTCTTCCATGAATTAAAAATCTAGTCATACACTTTTTTATATCAAACCCCTTAGCATTATGAGCAATAGCTAAATCACACTCATCAAGAAGATTCCAAAGTTCCTTCGTAAGTCTTTTATCAATATTCTTTTCCGTCTTACTTGGAAGCTCCTTATATCCTCTAAAGTCTGGCAAAGAAGAATGGTAAATCCCCTTTTCCCCTAACCATTTAGCTGACCAACAAAGGATAAACCAGTTGCGGCGTATAAACTTTGGATCCCATATTTCTTGTCCTAATGCCCACGCATTAAGAATAATAAATGATGTCTCGATGTCAAATAACAGGATCTTAGGTTTGGGCATTGCCCTCCTTCCTTTTTTATTTCTCTACAGACTGCTTTTGCTTTTATCGCGCTACGCGCGATGCTTCGCAGCTCGCTACGCTCGCCAGGGGTAAACACTGTGCTGAAGTCGCAACCTTTAAAAGCAGTTAATAAAAAAGATCAAAAAACAACTAGCTCCAAGGTGTAGTGCTTTCATAAACCATCTGACAATATATCTGCTGACAAATTTCTTCCTCGTCTTCCCAATACTTTGAAGTCATATATTCAATCAACATTCCCGTTTCTATTAATTCCCCAATGCTCATCGCCAACTTACCTTTGCTGGTATCCTTAAATAAGGATGTGCTTTGCGTCCAAAGACAAACTGTTCTTTCTTTATAAAGTTCTTTTTAACTGCGTTCTTCATTAACCATTCAAAGCCCTCATCTTTCTGACTAACAACTTCGCCCTTTGACTTTGTAGGAACCCATTGGAGGAGCCAAGCTAACATCTGAGCGCCATCAGCCAAGTCATCATGCGTTCCTGAAGGAACTCTTTGAAGTTGATGTTCCAACTCTCCCATACCACTACGATGATAAATCATGTGTTGTTTATATCGAGCCTGGAGCCTTGAAACAATGCGCTCTGCTTTATCCAAGACCCATGGCACATCTTTAAGATTAAGGAAATCGTTCCTCAACCGCATGGCTTGTTTTAAAGTGAACTTCATAAACTTGTCCAGCTTGCCCTTCTCAAAACCAATGTAAACAGTCTTGTTGGTCATCTTATGATACTTGTCCCTCATGCCGTAGAGATAGTCCTCCAGCCTCTTTGGTCTCATTCCTTTTTCACAGATATATTCGTCAATCAACAGATCACTCCCTGGAGTTAAAAGACCTGGCATGATAACTGTATCATCAGAAGTTCTCTTTTCTTCCCACGCCAAGTCAACGGCAATCGCCGCCCTGCAATCGCTCAACTTATACTTTGAAATAATTCGTTGGTCTCTATCTAAAAGAATCGCCTGCCCCTCTTCAATATGCCAGTAACGAAAATCCTCTTTATCAAACTTCTTCAACGAACCACTGACAGGATCGTTCTGATACTCTTTAGCAAACACATCGGGCTTAGTGCGGCGCATCTCAAGAAGCTGCTCAACCGTCCAGACTTCTTTCCATAAGCTATAAAGATTTCCCTCTTTATCCCTGTTCAACGCCCGATACAATAACTTATGCCATTCTTTATAATGGTTCAATGAAACGAGCCGCGCCATTAAACTGTCGTCGTGGAGGATCGTTCCAACAACAATGTATTGGCAGACATCTTGCTGCCCCGCTGGAACCAACGCCTGATCGAAATGGTCCTGCAGCTGTTGACGCAGCTCAGGGTTTTGCACCATCTTGTCGTCTTCAATGTCATCTCCAATAATTAAGTCTGGTCGGTAAGCGCCGTATTTCTCGCCTCTGATACTTCCGATCTGCTCCATCCCTTTACAAAGAACTCTCGTTTTAAAACCATCGGCGTGCTGAAACACTGTATCATCTTTCGTGTCCCTTATAATATTAATCCTATAAGGTAAAAGCATCGGGTTCTCCTTAACTTCCATCTTAACGGCGTTTAAACTTTCACATGCTTTCTGCTCGGTGTTCTGAACAATAACTATGAACCGAAACTTCTTAAAGACCACACCATGCACTGTCAAAAGAAACGTCAGAATCGTAGACTTGGCGCTTTCTCGTGGAGAAGCTATGGCAAAGAACCGATGCTTTAGCGCATCAAGAAGGATCTCTAAATGAAAGTCGGGGCTGTTCTTCCTAAAATGGTGCTTCAGAAAGTTCATCCCCCAAAACAAAGGGTTCTTCTTGAACTCTATGTCTAAAAGTTCCGCCTCACTAAGTTGCTTCTTCTCGATTAAATTTCCACTCATTCTCTATATCCTTCTCCACCATCTTTGCCATGCCATAAGCATTCGTCTGACTACTATAAATATCCCAGGTCTTCTCGTCGTGAATACAAACAAGAAGATAATCCGAACAACGATCTTTTAACTTCGCCTCGATGTCTTTAAGAAAGTCCGGCGTCACCAATCCACCTTTACATCAAACAACCCAAAGTCCATCTTTAACGTCCGCGCCCCGCTCCAAGGACATCGGTAAACCGAAAACCATAAGAACTCTTTGTAATATCCACCAAGCGCTTTCATTCGCCCCTCCTTTGTTATTCGCACAACCTTTCCCCTGGAAATTCCTTTAGAACTATCCGCTGCGTCCCAACCGCTTCCGTCGGTGGTACCCTCGCCTCTATCAATAAAACCAAAGCCTCTAGCCTCTCTACCCGACGACGAAGTTCTTTTAACTCCATTGAATCTTTTTCCACTATAGCCTTCTTTCACACCATTCTTTGCTTTTAGGAAACATCTCTTTCCTCATTAAATGCCAGTTCGCCCTAAAACAACGAAGGAACATTAATATATCGAGCCGCCTCATTCCATGATACTTCCTTATTGCCCACTTGTTTCTTATACATTCTTCTATGTCAGAACTAAACTGCATCTTGGTTTCCTTTCTTAAAAAATAGGCGTGAGTACTAACATACGAATCCCCCGACCCCTCCCCCGTTTTGTCGTCGGGCTGACCCGAATCTATGCGACAACTTCCGATATTGTGTATTATGTCAACTACACCCGCATAGCTAATCATATGTCTATGGTTTTATCGTCTACCTTGCCTAGTTTGTCCTTAGATAAGCCTAGACGCTGGTTCATGTCCTGTATCTGTTTCAGTGTGCGTGTTAGACCTTCTAACTTAACATCACTTAAGCCGCCCTTCTCTATATTAACAGAACGCTGGTCAATGTTGACGCTAACCCCTGCAGATTGTAGCTCACCGTGTAGTTTATAGGCTGTATTGAGGCTGGAGAGGGCAATAGCTTCATTCTTTGATTCAGTTAGTTCTATGAGGCGCTCATTTAATACAGCCTTTGGCGCTCCCTGCATAGTTAAGAGTTCTGCGGTACGTTCCATTATCTCTGGATACTTCTTGATAATAGCATAGCCTCTGCTCTTGCAAGTTCCAGTATTAGCCTTAGGATATGTTAACTGGTATGCCTTAGGTTTATTACCTTTGGCATGGATTAGGTTGCGGGCAATCTTTTCATGCTGTCTGTTTTTAAGCACCTCTGACCTCTTATATAGTATTAATAGTATAATGCAACCGAGTTGCATCGCCTCTAATTATAACCATGTAGTTCTAGGGCTTGTCAATAGCTGAGATAATTATTTTGAGATAACACTTGACATGTGTCCCCTTAGTGGTACACTTAGTTAGATGAAGAAACAAGGACAAACCAATAACAAGGGGGATAACATGAACGGATACAAAGCATTTTACAATGGACAAGAAACAGAAGTACACGCCGACAGTTCTTATG
>SDBT01013297.1_pt1 | contig 13198 bp, 11 predicted proteins | sample 2277101 | NCBI WGS metagenome assembly SDBT01 (sample SAMN10404973, study PRJNA504765) | marine sediment metagenome | isolation source: marine sediment core GS10_PC15, 103 cmbsf | place: Arctic Ocean: Southern Knipovich Ridge | collected 2010 | reverse complement strand
GCGGCCACGTCAGAGCGTTTGGTGAATCGTTTGGTGACGAACTTGTTACCGCTCGCCGGGTGGGTGAGAGTGACTCCGTTCTTGACGCCGTCACCGTAGAAAAGCGGGAGCATGGTGCCCTCCATTATAGGGTCGGGTGGCGGCGGGGGTGGGGCTATCACCCATCCCTTTCGCCAGATCCAGTCGTGGTACTGATTGCCGGGACAAGTCGTGTTGTGCCGCACGTCTCGATGTCCGATCCCGACCTCGGGGTCGGCGTCGATCACTGCTTGCACCTGTCGCCACAGACGGCCGGCTGCCTCGAATCCTTTTTTGGAGATCGACCCACCGGAGCCACCAATGTGAACAATGGCTACCGCCTCGGCGTTCTCGCGTATCCCGTCGCCTTCCCAGTCGCCGGAGGTGGCACCGCTCGGGTTCCATCCTCGAGCGCGGAAGGTAACACCGTGGTTGCAGAACGGGTAGTTGTACGCGATGTCCCGCCAGCCTTTGCCGATGTGGTATCGCTGCCAGCCCCGGAGGATGCGCCGGCAGTTGACATGGAGCAGCGGCGGGGTGGTGCGGCCGCCCCAATGTCCGATCCCCTTGTCGGGCACCCACAGGCCGGGGAGATCCCCGTCGCCGTAAATCTTGGTCGAGCCCCAGTCGGCCTGGTCCTCGTCGACCTCGATGATGAGGCTCACGCCTTCTCCTGCATAGTGACGGTGGCAATGATGGCGCCCCGAGCGTTGGTGTCGTAGAGAATTTCAGCGATCTTGCCGGTGCGGTTCAGGATCTGCTTGTTGATCCGCACCTTGCCCTTGTCGTCCATCGCCATCAGACACAGCGCCGAGAACATGAGTTGGAACTCGCGGAGCTGAGCCTCCAACGCGTCGACGCGACGGGTGAGCCCCAGGATGTAGTCGACGTTGCTCTGGTCGGGTGGAAGCATTGCAACACCATCTTACGCAGCTTGGAGGAGCTGTTCCAAAGACTCGAGACGTTCGCGGAGCTCGTCCACCTCGAGGCGGAGTTCCTCCCGCTCATCATCGGCTCGATTTGCCTTCGCTCCGAGGATTGCTAAAACGCCCCGGTCTCGGAAGTCGTGAATCTTCCCCTCGGCGTCGTAAGTGACAAGCTCGGGACGTTGCTCGCCAAGCTCCTCGGCGGCGTAGGAGAACTCGAACGGCGCGCTCGTATCCCCTTTGCGGCGGTAGCGGATCGGGACGAGGGCAACATCGGCGAAATCGCTGGGTCGGGTGACCTTGGTCTTACGGGCGAGCGAACTCGTATTGATATGGAGCCTACCGCCCGAGTCCGCGAACACAGTCGACCCGCCGCTGAAGTCGCTGTTGAACACGTTAGGAACAAGGAACCCAGTCGAGCCGAGAATGATCTCGTCCGTCCCAGCGATATGAAACTTCCACTGTGCTACCGCGCTGTCGAACTGCATATAACTTGTCGTGAGATCACCAACGCGCATGCGGCGAATCGTTCCCGTTCTTTGCAACGACCAAACCTCTCCGGCGGCGTTGGCGACGAGGCCCAAAATCCCCGCGGCTTGGATGGAAAGGTCGCCTTTGCCGAGGATGCGCGAAACAGTCCCGGTGACCGCCCCCATCTCTAGGGCGAGAGCTGTCGACGAGTACATTTTGATTTGCTCCCCCGCGCTGTTGAGCAACTCGATCCGGTTGCCGGAGGCGGCGGTTCGGATCTTGCCGGAGCCAATCATCGTGAGCGTTCCAGAAATATCGACTCCAGCGAAGTCTCCCGACGTCGCCACGATCTCGCCGCGTACCGTGACGTCGGAGAACTCCGCGTCCCCGGCGCCTCTGATCCGAAACCCGGCGGAGCCACCCACGAAATTGCCGGACTCGATGATCCCGGAGCCGCCTGCCGTCCCGAGCACGATAATCTCGCCGTTAATCGTGCCCGCCGTGATCTTCCCAGCGGCGAGCGACACGATGTCGGCGTTGACGACTGAGACGTTTTGTAGGTGAGTCCAATCCACCTGGGAGCCGGTGCCCGAGAAGATGGTGCCCCGCACCGTGATGTTGTTGAACTCAGCGAGACCGGCGGCGAGCTGCCAGCCGGCGCCAGCGGGCCCGGTAACGAAGTCTGCAGACTCGAGCACTCCACCGGTGTCGATGGTGATGGTGTGCGCGTTGATCGTCCCGGCAGTGATCTTGGACGCCGACAGCGAGGTGATCTGAGCCTCGCTGATGATGAGCTCACCGGAGATTTCCGAAAAGTCGTGTTCGTGGAACGGCACGTCCTCGTAGAAATGCGGACCGAGGATGCCACGTTGGGAGACCGAAGGGGTTGTCATGCGATGGTGAGGCCACGCACCGTCAACAGACAGTAGAGCGTGGTGCTCCCTCGCTCCGAGATCGCCGGTATGGGGGTCGAGACACTCTCGAGCACGCCGCGTACCTCAAGGGGCGAAGGCCGCAGGATCTTGAGTTTAATGTCCTCTCCTTGGATGCTGCGGAGCTGTTGCCATATCCGGTCACCTTCACCCCGAACCCTGAGACGCTTGCGATGCGGGATCTCGATCTGATCGGACACGTTCACCGGGATCTGTACCACCTCATCGGTGGAGGTGACGAGGACCCGGAAGGCGAAGGCGCGTGCCGTTGGAGTGGTGACCTTGTCTGTCGAGGAGGTCAGGTCCAGCTTGCCCAGTAGCCACCGGCCCACCGCTGCAGTGAGCGCCTGCTCGTCGTCAATCTTGGTAGTACCCCCACCCGCGACCGACACCGCTGCAGTCCACGACGCGTGAGTGTTGTCGAGGAGAGCGGCCGGGTCGTTGGAGTAGGACAGGGTGATCGCCTCTTGGGTGATGACGGTCTCGGCGTCGAGCCGGGCCCCGATCCAATTCTTGAGCTGGGAGGAAAAGAAGTCAGCCATCGGTGAGATCAAATAGCCGGTGGCCTGGTAGGTGGTCTCCTCGCGCTTGAGCCCGTCGGCGTCGACCGAGGCGAACAGTCGGCGGTCGATGTCGGTGATGCCGAGCACGATCCCCGAGCCGCCGAGGATCAGATCGCGCACCATGCCGTCGGTCTCAGCCAGGTACTTCCACAGGTGAGTCTCGGAGCCGTCCTCGATTACGCCGACGAACCCCTCGTCTCGGGTTGTATGTATCCATCGGGGTGCTCGGTCGCGGGTTTCTGTCCCGTCGCCCCAGGTACGCAAGACCTGACCGGCCTGAAGTCGCACTCCGACGAGCTGCGACCGCCAGAGCCGGCCGATCTTGCCTCCTACAGAGGTAGCCTGTCCAGTCCCGATGAGGACAATCCCCTGTAGGTAACCGAGGGCGTATGGAACCTCTTTGACTAGATCGGTTTCGCCTTTGAGGACGAGCACGCCTTCCTCCTCGACAAAGGCGTAGATGGTGCCGGTGGTGGCCGCCGCCAGGATGGCGCCGCCGGCATCGACTACCGAGGTCCACGACGCCCCGACGGGCAGAGTGTGGATCAGTACCGAAGCGCCGCCGGCGGCCGCCTCGTAGAGCAGGGTGTTGTCACCGGCAAGGATGCGATCTTTGGCTGCCCAGATCCTGGTGTTATTGACCGTCGACCACACCGACCATGAACCGCCCGACGTGCGCTTCTCAATGTCGGTGCCGACCCCGGCGTACAGCTCGTCGCCGAGTACGGCGAGCCCGGTGATCGCCCCGCCCCGGACGCTCGTCGTAAAGCTGCTGCCCAGGTTGGCGGTCCGGCGGACGTTGGAGCCTTCGCTCATGTAGAGGACGGTGTCGATCTTGGCCACGTACAGGTTGGTGTCTGCCGAATCCTCAACTTCGGTGGTCTCATGCCGGAGCTCAAGGACCTCGGGTACTCCGGGGCGACTCGGGACGATATGCATGCCGCGGCTGTCCCAGTACCGGGTGAAGTCGCTGTCGATCCCGTCGCGGCGGTGGGCCACATCGAGGCCCTCGCCGCCGGCGAACCGATTGCGTGAGAATACGCGGCCGATGGCGTCGCCATGATCCTCCGGGTTGTCGCGACCGATCCCGGGTAGCTCTATGGTCGGCTGGGTCTGGACCTGCATCTCTCGGCCGGGCCCGATAGCAAGTCTCAGGTACAGCTTCTCAGCGTTGGTGGGCCCAGATTCGATGAGGGCCCCGTAGCCGAGAGCTTCGGGGTTGGTGACTTGGTCGATGGTGGGGAGCGTCATCAGGCATCCCCGTAGGCGTATCCGTCTCGTCTCATACGCACCGGGTATTGGCGCAACAGCACCTTGATCGCCTGGTTACGCCGGAAGCTGGCGAGACGCAGCAGAGCGTCACGAAGCGTCTCGCCCTCACCGACACCGAATCCTTGAGCGGCGAGCGTGTCGGTGACGAACTCTTGAGTCGCGGTGTCTACATCGACGGTCGCCATAACGGCGGCCACCGCGTCGAGGATCACGATCGGCTCCCACTGAGGCTCGATCGCAAAGTCTTGGAACGTGTCGGCAAGGTCATCGGCCTCGAGCTCGACCCGAGTCGGTTTCACCTTGTACCGGACGTAGGCTCGCTGCCCGGGTGCCGCCTCAGCGAACTGGAAGGCGACCTCGGTGCCCGAGTCGAGGAACCCTTGGAGATCCTTGACCCCACAGGATCGCCACTTGCCGTGGTTGCGATAGTTGCACCCGACGACCTCACCGACATTCGCCGGCGCCGGCGCCCAGTCGAGGGTGGTAGTGGTCTCGGTACTGACGATGCGGAACAGCTCGGGGTACAGCGTTTGGAGTGCGTCCGCTACCGCGTCGAACACCTGTAGGCGGGGATAGTCGGGAGCGAGGCGCAGCTCGTCGCCTTGAGTGTGAGCAGCGGGGGTGGTGCCGGCCCAGCCGCGCCCATCGGTGGTGGTGAGGGTCTGAGTGCCGGTGTCGACTGCGGTGACCAGGATCAGCTCGGTACCGAGCTCGATAATGAGCCCTTCGCCGAGGCTGTTCTCCTCCTCGACCGAGAGGATGCCGTCGTTGTAGACGATGGTCTCGATGGCGCTGGTGATCGTGGTAGCCAGGGTGGTGCGAGCGGGTTGCTCGCGAGGTGGGTAGAGGAACTCGCGGTAGAGGCGGTCTATGAGCTCGCCGACTGTCGACATCCTTGGAGCCTTTCAGGGGCTGAGCGAGGAGGGTAGCCGAAGCCACCCTCCTCCTCAGTGTGTCGTTTACGGGTTCTGGTCTGGGTACGACCGCAGACCCGACAGCTTGCCGTGCTTCACGGCCGGCCCATGCTGTAGGCCGATCTCACCGTAAAGCTGCAAGGCGTCGTACGCACCCGTCCGGGCGACCGGCTCTAAGAAGAAGTGGCCGCGATCGGGGATACGCAGATACGCCGGGCTGACGAACGCCATGTCGAGAACCCACAGGGTGTTGAGCGGCGAATGCCGCGCGATCACCACCGGGAGCTTGCCATGGTCGGTTTCGATCACCTCGATGTCAAGACCGCCGATGTTCCGATTCCGCGGCGCCACGCCGTAGATGTCGGAAATCTTGGTCTTGTTGAACGAGGAGCAGAACACAACCGGCTCGATCATGTCGGCCTCGGACTCCTCAAACATTTTCTGCAAGAGAAGGTCGAGGTCGGCCTTGACCCAATCTCCCACCGCCACGATGGTCCACCCTGTGGCGGCACCGTCCGCGGTGATAGCGATCTCCGCCCCGGTGAGGGTGGATTTCAACGAGATGTTGTTGGCATCCGTCACCGTGTGCACGAAATAGCGCACATGAGCGTCGAGCTCAGTTGCACCTGTGCTCTTTGTGGAAAAGAACACTTCGTCGTCAACCGACAGGCCGTGGCCGGTGAAGGTCACGTCGTCGGAGGCCGCGGTGATCGCCACATCAGCCAATGACTTGGCTTCCTTGTTGACGTCGGTCAGCCCTGCGAGGTTGGCGAACCCTCGCGTCTTGCGGGCCGTACCGCTTGCGGTGGAGCGCACATACTCGCCCCTCCAGAACGTCCACTCGACATCACGCGACGCCCGGGCCAACTTGAGCATGATCTGGAATGCCAGCTCATCGTCGACCTGGACATCTCCCAACACCGGGAACCCGGGCGGGGTGCCCGGTACTCCCAAGTTCCGGCGCGAGGCCAGGTTGGTGTAGGAGTGCTTGATGCCGTAGTGGAAAATCTGCACCACATTGCCGTCCTCTACGCGGGTGCGTTCCTCGAACACCGGGTCCGCGCCTTCCAAGATCGACGGCTGCGCAGGCGCAGTGTTGTCGACCGTGGAGAACGGGACGTCGGTTGCGAACACCTCGTCGCCGCCAGACAGCCCTCCGGCTATCGAAAGCAGCACGGTGTCCTCGGAAGTCACCTTGTGTAGAGGACCAACAAAGTTGGGCAGATCAAAGGTCTGAGCCATACCGGCTACAGCAGCCATTTGATTTCCTCTCCGTGGTCAATTTTGCTTACTGAGCGCGGGCAACCTTGGATTGCACCTCAGTGAGCACGGCGCCTTGCACGTCGCCCTCATCGAGCTGCTTGTCGATCGTGGCCTGGTTGACCTCGTCGCCTTCCTCGGCATCGCCTCGCGCATGAGAGGAAGCATTCAGATCGTCTTGGGTCTTTTGAGCGTCCATCCGTTTCTGGGTGGCATCATCGACCGGAGGCGGGTCGTCGTCTGGCTTTTTGTCGTCGTCACCTGGCGGCTCCCAGTCGTACTCCTTTTGGGCGTACTCGCGGAGCGCCTCGGCAGTGACTTCACCTTCGTACTCGCCTCGTTGCAGATCCTTGTTGACGGCCTTGAGAGCGGGCCCATCCAGTCCTGAATCCTTGAGCTCACGCTGGCGCCTGTAGGCGCCGTTGTCGGCGTTCTCCTGGCGCTCCGTCTTGAGACTCTCGTTGAGCCTATCGATGGTGGCCCGAAGGCCGGCCGGGGTCTCGTCCTTTTCGTCAAGGATCTCGGGTGCTCTGTCGGTCATGCTTCCTCCTCGCCCCTGGTGGCGGCATTCGGAACTCAGTCAGGGGGAAACTGAGCACGCGGCCGGCGACTGGTGCTGGACACACGGAAAGAGACTCAGACATGGCCGTCTGCTCGCCATGCCGTAGTCCTGAGACCTGCAAACCACCCGGGTCGGTCCCGAAGTCCCCGGGCTGCGCTGTCGCCACTATCGCGGAAGGCGAACACTGCGGAGGGGGCCCTTGGAGCTCACCCCTCGGAAGCGACCTTAGCACGGCCTTAGCTGGGAAACGCGTCTTGAGGTAGCTCGCCGGGGCGATACGGCTCAGACGAAACCACGATGCGACCTGCATCGGGTTGCAACTGATGGCTTCCGCTCGGTCCCACCTTGAGTGTCCAGCGATTGCCCCAGAGTCGACTTTCGGTCTGCCATGCCTCGATGACACGCCACCGACGTTTGGGGCCCGAGATCACGTCGCCGGGGAGGATCTCGCTCTCGTCGTCGAGTGGAAGGTCGAGGTAGATCGTCCTCACCTCTCAATCAAGGCCAAGGTGTTCTTCCTCATCGATAGAAACGATGCGGAGTCGTTGGAGGGTGTAGCCAAGCATTCCGTGAATATCCCATCGAGCAAGCCCTTCACCGTCTCGGCGGTCCCACGATCCCCACGTCAACGCCTCGACACCGCTATCCATCTCAGTAGCGGTCGCCACATAGACGAACTTGTTGATGGCCATCCCATCACCGATTGGATCGATCGCTAACACAAGCCGCTTGCGGAGTCCGTCGCTAGCTTCCTCGTCATCGATGTATTCGATGTTCTCAGCCACGCTTAACTCCCCCTTCGGGTTCGCCGGCGGCCTTGGCTCGGTAGCGGGCGACACGGCAACGATCAGAGCACGTCTGTACCTTGCTGCCCCACTGCTTACGGTGCATGTGGATCTCGGCGCCGCACCAGACGCAGTTTGTCTTGTACCAGGCTCCGCAGCGGGGCTTGGACGTCGCCGCAAGTCCGATTCCTTTACCACTCACGTTCGCGCAGTCACTGACGAGGTGCCGCTGGTTGAGGTTGACGGTCATGGTGTAACAATAGGGCGATCGCTCTCTTGTTACAACTACGCCGGCGCTCTTGTTACAACAAGACTCGAGCGCAGTTGTTACACCTACGTCGACGTGAAAGAGGAGAACCCGGTGCGGTTGTTCGGCGGCGGGAGCTCCTACTCCCTGAGCCACCAAAGCCACGGTACCGCCTGCACCGGGTATCGCTCGCTCGAAACCCCACTCAATGCCCCTCTAGCCGTGGCTCTGCGTGGGTGGGCAGTCAGACCTTAGCGTCGACGACGACGGGTATTGCGCCGGCGAGGCGCCAGCGTCGTCCGGGCAGCGATCCGGTTCCGTCTGGCCCGTGATGTCTTACGGCGCAGTGGAGCCCTCGACCCCCGGCGCAGTGGAGCCCGCGATGCCGGCTGCATTCCGCCGCGCAGCAATCTGCGAGTCCGTCTCGTCGGAGATGGGAGCACTCCTGGGACAACATCTACTCTGATATGACGAACCATAATTGATCCTCCTAGCGTTGGGTCAGGCCCCCGAGGGCGCCCGACTCATTGAACCGTGCGAACTCCTGGTTAGTGAACGACGAGGACTCAGCAGCGAACAGCCGACGGAATCGGGCGATCTGGGTCGGGTCTTGGAAGATCCCTTGCTCGGCAAACTCGGTCACGTCGACCGACTTGTCCGGGTCATTGAACCGGGTAGCGAGCCGGGACAGGGTGGGGATCTCGTTGGCGGCTCGGCCAAAGAACTGCAGCGCGGTGTCTTGCGACAGCCCGGCGTTGACCAGGCGCTCGGCGAAGTTGGCATTGAGCCCAAAGCCGGCGAGCGCAGCCGCTCCCCCGACTTGGCTGATCGCGATACGGCGGTTGAGAATGGCGTCGGCCACCTCCTCATCAATGAACGATGCGAAGATCGCCTCGTCGCTCATCTCGAGCCCGTAGAACCGAGCGTAGACCTCGCGCACCTCATCGAAGTTGGTGATGATCTGAGTGTACGCCGACTCGAGGCGGGTGGCGAACTCCCCTGCCGACACGTCGCCGGAAATCAAGCCGGTGAAACGGCCCTCGAAAATGCTCGGGTTGATCCCGTACTCGAGGAGGAGGATCGAGTAGGCGTCACGCTGGGCCATGTACTCCTGCTCGGTCATTCGCAGCGACCCGTTGTCGCGTCTGATACCGGGGAAGTGAGAGTCATACGATTCGTGTTGGCGGACCGCGGCGAGAGCAAGATTGGAATCTCCGAACTCGGCCCAAGCATCAGCGAACACGTCGACCAGCTCCTCGGGGAGCCAGGGAGCAACGAGTCGGGCGGCGCCTCGGTAGTCGAAGGCCGGAACGTCGGGGATGTCACCACCGGCCGGGCCACCACCCACTCCGGGTATCTCGGGTGTGGATGGCGGCTCGGGTGCCTCCGGTGCCGGCGGCTCCACCGGAGGCGGCGGAACGTTGATGTCGGCGAAGTTGATCCCGCCTTCGTTGCCACCGAGTATCAGCTTGTCGGCTGTGGCGCGGTCGACACCGTAGACCTCCATGATCCCCTCGGGGGTGAAGATCACCCGGGCGATGTCGTCTCGGATCTGGTCGGCGTCCCGGCCGCCGCCGCCGGCGATCTCGTCGATCCACCCCTGCACGCGTGCCACGTTGAATTGGTTGAGCGTGAAGGAGAAATTGCGCTGCGCCTCGAGGAGGGCGCCACGCAATGTGGAGTAGATCGGGTCGTCGGGGATCATGGCTATGAATTGGTTGAACCCGCTCGTCGACGAGACTGGAGCGGTGGTGGGGAGCACCATCAGCGCACCGCCGGATCAGAACGTACGACCGGGCCGCCGAGCCCTTGGGAAAACGCCTTGATAGCGTTGAGGGTGGTCGTCTGGTTGCCTCGGGCCAGCCCTTCGGTGCGCAGCAGCCGGGAGCCGGCGGTGGCGTCGTTGAGGTTGACGAGCTGGGAGAACAGCGGGTCTTTCTCGTCGGGTGCTTCACCCCACGCGTTGAAGAAGAAGGAGCGCCACGGCGCGGCGATGTCCTCATAGGTGAGGTTCTCATTGGTGTACTCCGGGTACAGCGCCATTCGCTGAGCCGAAAGCGCGGAGCGCAGCTCGTCTTGAGCGTCTGGGTTGTTGCGGAACTCGCCAGCCCAGGCGGCGATATTGTCGTCACTCCACCCGTCGGCGAAGCTGGGGCCGAGCCATCGGCCCACCATATCGCGAACATCCTGCTCGAACTGGCGAGTGGTGTCGGGAGTGAAATCAAACTCGTTCAGCCATGTGGTGATCGCATTGTCGAGCTCGCCCGGGGCGAACGGGTCAGCGATTATCTGGATCTGATCGTTGGTGTAGTCGGCGGACCAGTTGCCTGTCAACAGGTTACCGGCGATGATCTCGACAAGGCCCTCGGGGGGCTCATCGATGCCGGATGCGATCAGAGCATTGCGGGTGAGAATGTTCTGATCGGTCATCATCTGGTTGGCGGTGGCCGGATCGGTGTTGACGATCACCAACCAGTTGCGCTCTTGTGTGTTGTGAGTCTTGAACCACTCGGTATCCTGCAGCTCGGCTTCGGTGAGGGGCCGGCCCTCGAGGTAGGCGCCGAACAGCTTGGACAGGATCTCAGGATCAGACAGCCAGGGTCGAGTAGCGAGCTGAGCCTCGAAGGTGTCGAGGAAGGACTCGATCGGGTGCTGATTGGGGTTGTCGAGCGTGCGCGCCGAGCCCATGTTGAGTGCGCCGGCGGCGTCGGCTTCGACCCCTGACATCGTCTTATCGACGGTGACAGCTCCGATCTCCACGTCGTCGGTCACCTCGTACATGATCGGCATCGGCGGTTCGGTGTTGGGCACGAACCAGACGAGGTAGAGCACCCCGTCGACCTTCCATATTTGATGGTTGCCCGGCATGTCAGCCAGGGTGTCGATGTTCGAGCCGCCCGGGGCGCCGGAGGTGGCTTGTCCGCCAGGCGTGCCGATCGAAGCTGCGACCGCCGGCGGCGCGGGGAAACTACCGCCCGGTGGCGGCACAGCGAAATTGCCCGATGGTGCCGGCGGCGCCGACGGCGAGCTGGGGCCGAACGGATCAACCCCGGCTCCGCCTTGAAGTTTGTCGGATCGGCGTGTAGTCATGTGCCGCGGTACTCCCAATGCCAGGCTTCCGAGCTGATCCCATACCAACCGAAGCGGGCCCCATTCTGGCTCAGCCACTGCCACTGTTGCGTACCTTTGGACAGGATGCCCTTGCCGTCGGTGACATCGACGGCAAGACCAGCACCGTGCTTAGAGGTTCCGGGCGGGGCGACGATGATCCCCGGGCCCCGCTCACCTCGCTTGAAAGCCTGATAGGCGGAGTTCTGTGAATCCCAAGATCGATAGGTGTCTGAGTGGAACAGGCGCACCCCGTCGGCGGCGGCTGCTCGGACCATGGCTTCCCATGACGTAGCGGCCGGAGCCAGCAGGATGCCGGCTCGGAATCCGGGGTGGGTGCCGCCAATGGTGACGAGCTGGTCTCTGGGGATCTTCCCGTTGACCAGTCCCTGGGCAGCATCGACGAGATCGGCGTGGGTGGGTAGCCCCTCGGTGCTGCGCAGGTCCGAGCCACTCGGCACTTCGAGCCCGGCCTCCTCGAGCTGTTGTCCCAGCGTGAGCTCGGCGGACACAGCCGGATCGCCAGTGGTGGGCTGGGAACCGATTAGCCCGCCGAGCTCGTCGCTGGTTTCGAGCCCCACGTCGGCGGGGGCCCCCCCGCCGAGAGCAGGGTCGGTCGCCGGCAGCAGCGACTCGATCGGGGTGCGTTCGCCGCCGGCGAGCTGGTTGGACAAGGCGTTGAGCGCGGCCAGCATGTTCTCCCGACGGCGACGAGAGTCGAGGGAGCGTTGCGGGTCGGGTGTCGCTGGGGTGAACTGGCGACTACCGGGGAGAGTCATCGGCCACCTCCTACGGCGGCATCGGTAGCAAAGATCGACCCCATGATGTCACGACGGGAATCGCGGTTCACCTCACGCTGACGGCCTCGAGCCAACTCCTCAGCGAAGCGAGCCTCGAATCGTTCTTGGAACGAGGCGATCGGATCGATGCCGGTGAGAGACTCGATCCCGGGCTCTACGGTACGGAAGGTCTCGTCCTCAGAGAGCGGATCGACGACCCGTTCGCCGGTGTCGGGGTCGATCGGGCCCAGCGAAGCGTCCCGGGCAGCCAGCCCTTGCTCGAATATGGCGAGGGCCTGCTCCTCCTCGACATCGAACACGCCCCTGAACTCCCCCGAGAGCGACGAGGCTAGGGCCCTAACCTCCGATGCGGACGGCTCCCTACCCAACTGGTTGCGGAAGGTCGTCTTGACCACCTGGCTCAAGAAATCGGGGTCAGGGGCGAGGTACACCCCCGGGGTCCATACCGGCACCGGCTCGTCCCCGTTCGACTCGGCGTCGTTGGCTTCCCGGGCCGCCGCTGAGAGCTGTGCGGCTTCGATCCACGTCGCGGCAACTGTGCGGTTGGCAGCGGTCATGGCGTCGGACATCGCCGCCCAAGTGGCAAACCCTCCATTCTGCTGACCCTGCTCCATCTTGAAATCGTCGGGGTCGAGCCAGCCGGCATCGACAAGCATCGTCTGATACAACATGGTTTGCTCAAAAGACAGCCCGTTGAAGATGTTGTAGTTGTCACCCTCAAAGTACTCGGGCGGCTGTTCAATGCCGAGCTGCGCTTCGGCGACTGCCGAAGCGCCGGCCGGCCCAGACTCGGCTAGGGCTCGAGCGTCTCCGGCGTCAAGGCCAGGGCGGTTCCGAGTGCCACGCAACCGGCCGGTGGCGCGAGGGGCGGCGCGGGCCACGAAGTCGGGCGACACCCCGATCGGTTTGCGATCGCCAACCTCATCACCCTCATCCTCGAACACGGGTCTACCGAACTCGGCTTCTTCGGCGGCCCGCTGGGATTCGTCGATCGTCTCGCCGGCGCCGGTGACTGTGACCAGGGTCTCCTCGAACTGCTCGAACGAGCCGAGACTGCCCTCGTAACCGGACTCCTCGAGGAGCTGGAGTGCTGATACCACGGTGCCTCTGACAAGCAAATCCGCTGGCTCGATGTCTCCGGTGTACTCCCCGGTGGCCCGCATGATGGCAAGGCCCTCCGCGAGAGACTCGAGGTCTTGATCGCGGTCGTTTACGGGGATGAACGGGTTGAGGAATCCCCATTCTTTGAGGAGACGGTGCGCTTGGAAGGAGGTCAGCCCCTCCTGGTGAACGAGACGGTTCCACTCTTTGGCGTACTGGTGGCCGTCATCGTCGGGTGT
>SDBT01013296.1_pt1 | contig 13198 bp, 8 predicted proteins | sample 2277101 | NCBI WGS metagenome assembly SDBT01 (sample SAMN10404973, study PRJNA504765) | marine sediment metagenome | isolation source: marine sediment core GS10_PC15, 103 cmbsf | place: Arctic Ocean: Southern Knipovich Ridge | collected 2010 | reverse complement strand
CTAAATATCAATCAATGAAACGAATGAAATTGAATCCATTGTCAGCGTTTCTATTGTTTGCACTCCTGTCCCAGGTAGAGTGTACTTCACAAAACAGGACCATTATGGAAGACCATCCCCACACCAATGCACTGATCAATGAGACAAGCCCCTACCTTCTTCAACATGCCCACAATCCGGTCAACTGGTACCCCTGGGGGGAAGAGGCATTACAAAAAGCACAAAAGGAGGGCAAGCTTATCATTGTAAGCATAGGCTACTCATCGTGTCACTGGTGCCATGTAATGGCTCATGAGAGCTTTGAAGACAGCGTGGTGGCAGCACTTATGAATGAACACTTCATTAGTATTAAAATAGACCGGGAGGAGCGACCGGATATTGATAATATCTATATGACAGCAGTGCAACTGCTGAATCAGCGTGGAGGCTGGCCGTTGAATTGCATTGCCCTTCCCGATGGCAAACCCCTGTGGGGAGGTACTTATTTTCCCAAAGAGCAATGGATGGATGCACTCAAACAGGTCGCAGCCTATTACAGGGAGCAACCGGAAAAAGCCAGGCAGTATGCATCGGAGCTGGCCGAAGGTATCCGTCAGAATTCAATATATCAGGTGGAGACCGACATACGGCCACTCGATCATAAGGATATTCACCGGATCGTTAAAATCTGGTCTCACCAGTTCGATCTGATGCATGGCGGTAGTAAAGGAGCACCAAAATTTCCCATGCCGGTTAACCTGGAGTTCCTGTTACATTATGGTTTTCAATATGGTGATAATCAGATACTTGATTATGTGGACCTGACCCTGACAAAAATGGCACGGGGAGGAATCTACGACCAGGCCGGAGGTGGATTTGCAAGGTACTCGACAGACCAGGTATGGAAAGTTCCTCACTTCGAAAAAATGCTGTACGACAATGCCCAGCTCATCGGGCTCTATGCACGGGCTTACCAGGTATTCGGAAAGGACACCTACAGGAATGTGGTTCGTCAGAGTGTTGATTTCCTCAGGAATGAAATGGTATCAGGTGAAGGGGCTTTTTTTTCTGCCCTGGATGCTGACAGTGACGGGGAAGAGGGAAAGTATTATGTGTGGAAAAAGGACGAACTGGAACAGATCCTGGAGGGAGACTTTGATCTGTTTTCCGAATACTATAACATCAATGAAACGGGCCTCTGGGAAGATGGTAACTACATACTCTACCGAACCACCGATCCCCGGTCGTTTGCAGAGGAGCATGGCCTGGAATATCATGTATTGCAGACTAAAATCAACAAATGGAACAAGACACTTCTGACTGCCAGGGCTGCCAGGGTAACACCCGGTTTGGACGACAAATCACTTACCTCATGGAGTGCGCTGACGATCTCCGGGCTTGTACAGGCATACCGGTCCTTTGGAGATCCTGATGATCTTGACCTGGCCATCACCAGTGCAGCTTTGATCAGGGATAAGCTGCTGACCGAAGAGGGGTTGCTCTACCGGAATTATAAAGAGGGACAACGTTCCATCCCTGCCTTTCATATTGATTACGCACTTTTTATTGAAGCATGCCTTGACCTCTACGAGGTGAGCCTGGAACAGGATTGGCTGGATCTTGCCATCCGGTTAACCGGAAACACCATCAGCAAGTTCTTTGATGAAGGAACCAGCATGTTTAATTACAGTTCTGATGATTCAGAAATCCTCATTACCAATAGCATGGAAACCCGGGACAATGTGATTCCTGCTTCCAATTCGGTGATGGCACACAACCTGTTCCGCCTGGGTCACATCATGACAAACCGGGACTACCTGGAGAAATCGCTTACAATGATTAAGCAAATGGCAGACCGTTTTCAACAGTACCCACAATCATATGCCAATTGGGGACGGTTGCTGCTCAAGCAAAACAATCCCTATTTTGAGGTTGCAGTTGTAGGTCCGTCGGCCGCAGCCATCATAGGCTCCCTGTCACAGGAATATCTTCCCCATGCCATACTGACAGGAACCTCCGAAGAAAGTATCCTCCCTTTGTTTGCAAACCGGTATACAAGTGATAAAACACGTATCTTTGTTTGCCAGGACAATGTATGCCAGTTGCCCGTGGAAGAAACGGATGATGCTAAAGCAATCTATCATATTCAATAAATTAAAGGAGGTTAAAGAAGCAGTCTGGAAACTGCCTTTAAAAGATTCGCGCAGCCACCGTTTTGCCAGGAAATATGCCGCCAAAACCAGCAACCTGATTACCCGGGGAGTGAAAGCAGTGGGCCAGGAGGCTGATGAAACAGAACAGATGGCCCGTTCATTTTTCAAGATGCTTGAGGCAAAACTGAACCTGAATGGGCGCACCGAGCCCCCCACTGAGGAAGAAGTAAAAGCAGCCATAGAACAGCTTAAGGATGTGGGACGTTTCTCCATTTTCGCTACCCTGGTCATCCTCCCGGGTGGAATTGTTTCATTACTTGGCCTGGAACTTCTGGCCAGAAGATTTGGCATCAAAGGATTTAATCTGATTCCTTCCTCATTCCGAAAAAAGAAGAAGTCCAACCTGCCGGCCAATCCCTGAACTTTGGTTTGATTTTTGAACCACCTTCATTGAACCAATGGATCAAGCATGATGAAATTATTTCAATTTATCCTGGTCGCTCTACTGGTTTTCCCCATGGGGGCTGCCGGACAGAAGGTTTTTAAAGTCAGGTACGAGTCCCAGGCAGACATCAAGGTGTTTGTTGTTGAATATGAATCGCAGGCCGGGTGGCAAAAACAGGAAAAACAATACCTGCTTTTATAATGCTTATTTGCCGAACCCATTCGGCATTTGTTGAGAATCGGAATTTTGTTAGAAGTGATGAACAATTGGTTTGCTTTCAGGTAAATATTCCTTAGTTTTAACCAGACTACTAACTAAAATTATCATTCCTTAATGAGCGGATTTTTTGGTGCTATTTCCAGGCAGGATTGTGTATATGATGTATTTTACGGAACCGACTACCATTCACACCTGGGGACCAAAAGGGCCGGGATGGTTTTTTACAACGACCAGGAGGGCTTCAGAAGGTCGATCCACAGCCTGGAGAATGGTTACTTCAGAAGTAAATTCGAATCAGACCTGGAAGACTTCAGTGGTAACCTGGGTATGGGAATCATCAGTGATACAGATCCACAGCCAATCCTCTTCAATTCTCATATGGGAAGGTTTGCCATTACTTCTGTAAGCCGCATTGTAAATATTGCTGACCTTGAAGAATACTTTCTAAAAAAGAAGAGTCACTTTACCGAGAATTTCCAGGGGAATGTCAACCCCACCGAAGTAGTGGCCAACCTGGTCTGTGAAGAAGACAGCTTTGTGACCGGCATTGAAAATGTGTACAACCGGGTAAAAGGATCATGCAGTATGTTGATTCTGACACCCGACCGGATCATCGCCGCCAGGGACAAACTGGGAAGAACTCCGGTTATTTTAGGTAAAAAAGAGGGGGCCTTTGCGGTGGCTTCCGAAACCTCTGCATTTCCCAACACTGGATATGAAATCGAGTATTACCTGGGTCCGGGTGAAATCATTGAGATCACATCCGAAGGATACAACATACTGAAACCGGCACAGGAGAAGATGCAGGTATGTGCATTTCTCTGGGTATATTATGGATATCCACCCTCCTATTATGAGGGGATCAATGTGGATGAGGTAAGGTACAAATGCGGTGCTGCATTGGCCAAAAGGGACAGTGTGGAAGCAGACTTTGTCTGTGGTATACCCGATTCGGGCGTGGGACATGCAGTAGGTTATGGAAACTACAATGGCCTGCCTTACAAAAGGGCTTATGCAAAGTACACCCCTACCTGGCCCAGGAGCTTCATGCCCCAGAATCAGGATATGCGAGACCTTGTGGCAAAAATGAAACTGATCCCCAATAAGGCCGTTATTGAAGGGCAACGAATGGTGTTTTTGGACGACTCCATCGTCAGGGGAACCCAGTTAAAGGACAATACCCAGGACCTTCGCAAGGCAGGGGCCAGTGAAATCCACATGCGGATCGCCTGTCCGCCCCTTACATTTCCCTGCAATTATCTGAATTTCTCACAATCAAGGTCCACCCTGGAACTGGCAACCCGAAAAGCCATACACCAGCTGGAAGGAGAAGAAAGTCACCTGGAAGAATATGCCGATCCAACGTCCGATAAGTACCGGGCCATGGTGAAACAGATTGCTAAAAATCTTGGTATTGATTCCCTGATGTACCAGGATCTGGATGACCTTGTGGAAGCCATCGGGCTTCCCAAAGAAAAGCTTTGCACCCACTGCTGGGATGGTTCCAGCTATTATTAAAATAGATTGATTATCTTGCAGGATACCCAAATCCTGAACCATGATCCCAACCCGCACTTTCGACCTGCTTGAGCGCCTTACCAAGTCGTTCCCGGGAAAAAATGTCCTTGCTGAAAAAATTGATGGCAACTGGATCTCCTACACATCGGAACAGTACAATGAGATTGCCCACAACTTTGCATACGGACTCCTGGAGCTTGGCTTTAAGAAAGGTGACAAGATCGTTACCATCACAAACAACAGACCCCAGTGGAATTTCGTGGACATGGGAATGTCCATGGCGGGGGCGGTGCATGTTCCGGCATTCACCTCCATGAACGATGAGGAGTACAGGTATATCCTGGAACATTCCGATGCCAGAATGGTGATCGTTTCCGATCAGAAACTTTACGATACCGTCTTCCCGGTTTCAAAAACTGTAAAACATGTGGAGCATTTCTTTACGTTCGATGATGTCAAAGGTGCATCCAGCTGGATGGAAGTGGTCGGGAAAGGGAAAAATGCAAGCGGGGTTATTAAGGAACAACTTGAATCCATTAAAAGTGAAATTATCCCGGATGAAATGGTCTCATTGATCTATACCTCCGGGACTACAGGCACCTCCAAGGGAGTAATGCTTTCACATGAGAACCTGATCAAAAATGCCCTGGCGGCAGCAGAAGTGTTTCAGCTCACTTCCCAGGACAGGTATTTGGCCATCATACCGGTTTGCCATGTGGGAGGCAGGATGGGCAACTACCAGACGCAATATTCCGGTGCATGCATCTATTACGCAGAGAGTATGGGAACCATCGCCATTAACCTGAAGGAGATAAAAGCCAGCGGTTTTGACGCAGTGCCAAGGATCATGGAAAAGATCTACGACAGTGTCATCGCCAAAGGGCGCAGCCTTACAGGTATGAAAAAGAGGATCTTCTTCTGGGCTGTAAAGCTGGGACTTCGCTATGAACCTTTCGGGCAAAAAAGCTGGTTCTACTACAGGAAATTAAAGGTGGCTGACAAATTGATATTCAGCAAATGGAGGGCAGCCCTGGGGGGAGAGGCAAAGATGGTAGGATGTGGAGGAGCAAGCCTTCAGCCCAGGCTCGAAAGGATCTTCTGGGCAAGCGGCCTGAAGATCATCAATATGTATGGTCTTACTGAAACCTCCCCTATTATCACCATCAACCGCAAGGAAAAATCACTCTGCAGGCTGGGTTCCGTGGGAGCCCTCATCGATGGGGTGGAGCTGAAAATTGCGGATGACGGGGAGGTCCTTTGCAAGGGACACAATGTGATGCTGGGTTATTATAAGGATGAAGCCCTGACAAAAAGTGTATTCGATGAGGAAGGCTGGTTTCACACCGGTGATGTGGGGCACCTGGAAGATGGCAAATTCTTAATGATTACCGACCGTAAAAAAGAGATTTTCAAGCTGTCCAGTGGAAAGTTTATAGCCCCGCAGCCCCTTGAGAACCGGGTCAAAGAATCTTCGTTCATCGACCAGGTCATGGTGGTTGGAGAGCATCAGAAATTCGCCAGTGCACTGCTGGTTCCCGATTTCAAATACCTGAAGGAATGGTGTACGGAAAAAAATCTTGCTACAGGTCAGGGAAACGATGAAATGATCGCTCACCCCGAGGTGGTTGCTGTATTTAATGACGAGATTTCCAGGATCAATAAAAACCTTTCGGATTGGGAAAGGATCAACCGTGTCCGGATTGTTCCGGATGAATGGTCCCCAGCCACCGGCGAGCTTTCAGCCAGCCTGAAATTAAAGCGGAAAGCGGTGGCATCAAAATATACAGATCTGCTGGAATCCATCTATAATATTAAATCCTGATCAACTTTTATTACGCCCGGCCACATGCTTAGGATCCAGGAAGTAACCGGTAAAAGATTAAAAAAAGCATTCCTGAAGGTCCCCAGGATCATCTACTGCGATGATAATACCTGGGTTTGTCCCCTTGATAAAGAGATCGAATCCATTTTTGATCCTGGTAAGAACATCTATTTCAAGCATGGCGAAGCCACCAGGTGGGTTTTGTATGACCATCAAAACCGGTTGATCGGAAGGGTGGCGGCATTCATCGACCGCCATACGGCTTCCAAACAGGACCAACCTACCGGAGGCATGGGGTTTTTTGAATGCATCGATGATCATAAAGCTGCGAATCTGTTGTTTGATACAACAAAAGAATGGCTGAAAGAGCGAGGAATGGAAGCCATGGACGGCCCCATTAATTTTGGAGAAACCGATAAATACTGGGGATTGCTGGTGGAGGGTTTCACCCACCCCTCCTATGAAATTACTTACAACCATAAGTATTACCAGGAGTTATTCGAATCATACGGATTTAGAACATATTTTAAGCAGGAAGGTTTTCACCTGAATGTGCAGGAGGAGCTTCCCCCGCGGTTTAAACGCATTGCTGAATGGATCGCCCAAAAACCTGAATATGAATTCAAACACCTTGAATGGAACAATATCGACCAGTTTGGGAAAGATTTCGTGGAGGTATTCAATGTGGCCTGGGCATCCTTCAAAGAGAATTTTGAGCCCCTCGAGGTGACTTATATCAAGAAAGCCATCAAGAAGGCAAAGGCAATCATTGATCCGGATTTTATCTGGATCGCTTATAACAAAGGAAAGCCCATTGCCATCTACCTGATGTATCCCGATGTGAACATGATCCTGAAACACCTCAACGGAAAGCTTACCCCTGCAGCCCTTATCAAATTCCTTTACCTGAAAAAACGGAAGACCATGACCAGGGCCAGGGGAGTTCTCATGGGTGTGATCCCGGCTTTCCAGGGCCGGGGAGTTGAGGCCGGGATCATCCTGAACCTGGTAAAGGCGTTTAAGAGAAAACCTCATTACACTGAAATTGAATTCTCGTGGGTGGGGGATTTTAATCCCAAAATGCGTAAGATATTCATGTCCGTCGGGAGCGTATCGGCCAAGCATTACATTACCTACAGGTACCTGTTTGACCGGAATCTGGAATTTAAGAGGTACCCCATTCCGGAGGATGGTGATCAGTAAACTACAGTTGAATCCATGACATACGATATCATTATCATTGGAGCCGGTCTGGGTGGCCTCACCGCCGGGGCAAAACTGGCCAAAGAGGGTAAAAAGGTGTTGTTGCTGGAACAGCATGACAGGCCGGGGGGATGTGCCACCACATTCAAGCGACGGGATTTTACCATGGAAGTGGGTCTTCACGAAATGGATGGATTGCATCCCGGGGATTTGAAAACAAGGATCTTTCGTGATCTTGGGATCTTTGACCGGGTGGAATTCCTGGAGCTGCCCGAGTTTTACAGGTTTATCAATGAACGCAAGGATCTGGTAATTCCTCACAACCCCGAAGAGGCAAAGCAAATCCTTAAGAGCGCTTTCCCCGGGGAACAACAGGGCATCGATGATTACTTCCACCATGTACTCAACGCACGAAAGATCATCAGCAAACACGGAGATGGTCCGGAAAAAAGTGTGGGAGAGTTTCTGGATGAGATCATAACCAATGAAGACCTGAAACTGGTTTTGCTGGGAAACCTGGGTTATTTCCACGACGACCCCTATACCCTTTCGTGGCCCTATTACCTTACTGCCCAGGGAAGCTACTACGGAGGCCGTGCTAACTTTATCAAAGGAGGTTCCCAGCAGCTTTCCAACGCGCTTATGGATATCATCCGGGAGAATGGAGGTGTGGTAAAGCTGAAAAGTCTTGTTACAGGGATCGATTATGAAGGCAAAAAACCGGCTGGGGTAACCTACATGGATGTAAAAGGCAAGGATCCGGACACATATTCTGATCGGGCAGGGAAAATCATTGTCAATGCAGCGGTTCCGACCCTGGCCGATTCCCTTCTTTCAAAGTCAGATGGCAAGGCCCTGTCGGAGCAGATCCGGAAAAACAACATCGGAGCTTCACTCCTTACTGTGTATTACGGTTTTAACAGGCCCCTGAAAGAGGTGGGCAACAGGCATTACTCAACATTCATCTACGATTCATCGGTCCATTCACAGTCCGATATCCTTAAAAACAACCACAGCGAATTCAGCAACCGGAGTTTCACATTTGTGGATTACAGTCAGGTGGACTCTGCCCTGGCCCCGGAAGGCAAAGGTGTGGGGGCTGTTTGTTGCGTAGATTACCCATCGGACTGGGAAGGCCTGAACCGTGATGAGTACAACCGTATGAAAGCCGATGTGGCAGACACCATGACCGACCGGTGCGATAAGATCATTCCCGGGTTCAGGGATGCGGTGGAATATGTGGAAGTGGCTACTTCCTTGAGTGTGAAAAGATTTACACTGAATCCGGAAGGTGCTGTTTACGGATTTGCACAGAATCCCGGGAAACCTACCGGTTACCTTTCCGCACTTCCGGAAAATATCCACATCGCCTCGGCCTGGGGCAAATTCGGAGGAGGATTCTCCGGTGCCATATTCAGTGGTTATATGACTGCTTTCGACCTCCTGCGGAGGTCTTAAGTCCAAAGTGGAAAGGACTAAAGTCAAAAGTTATACCGGTAGCTGATCGAAGGCAGTATTGGAAACAGGCACAACTGGTGAAGCGTTGATTCTCCCGCTTCGTTATTCATGTAGAACAGGAAAAAGGGATTCTGCTTATTATAGACATTGTAAAGGCTGATGTTAAAAACCCTAGAGCCCTTCCTCAATTTCTTGTGAAAATCAAAAGAGACATCCATCCTGTGGTATGGTTTCAATCGGGTGGAATTCTTCGGACCATAGATGTGAGCTTCACCGGTCATTGGATTCTCCATAAAGTGGATGACCGGGACCGTATATTTTCCAACAGGCAATGTAAACGAATTCCCGCTTGTGATTTGCCATGAGGCTGAAAAGTTTATGTTTTCATTCAGTTTTGTCATCAGTACCATATACAGATTGTGAGGTTTCTCATAGATATATGGATACCGCACACCTTGATTGATATCCTTAAACTCTCTAAAATTCCTGATATACATGTAAGATATCCAACCTGTGATCAATCCGGTGTTCTTTTCAACAGAAAACTCTACACCATATATGGACCCGGTCCCTCCATTTGACATAGATTCCTGAGGCTTTTCCAGTACATAAAAAATATTGTTCCCCGGCAGGAGTTCTACCAGGTTTTTCTGCTTCTTCAAGAATCCTTCAATCAAAATGGAAATATCTTTGGTTTCTGACACCCTCCATTTCGCTCCCAGGCTTACCTGATCTGAATACTCAGTGGGTGCATAGGTTGAAACCGGTATCCACATATCCACCGGAATACCTCCACTGTTATCGGAAACCAGGTGAACCGCTTGACTCATCCTTGAATAAGATACCGTAATGTCCAATATCCCGGGAATAACCAGACCCTTCAGAGATATACGCGGTTCAATCTTACTATTTATAGTCCCGTCATGCCACAGGGTTGTATTGCGTAAACCGGCATTCATCTTTATCCTGGCCATTGGAGAAAAACTGGTCTCAAAATAGCTGTATATCTCAGGCATGTATGTTGCCCCGGAAGCTAAACTGTCAACAGTGTGGTTGTTGTAGGGTCTAAACCTGTGAAGATTATATCCAGCACCAAATCTGAAAGAAAGCGTATTGTTATGATGATAACTATGATCATAGCGAACCAGTAATTCATGTATGGATGTCCCGTTATTTAGTCCGTAGTATGAAAGCTCTCTTTCTTCAGATTCAGCTTCTAATTCAACCTTATTGAAATAATTAAATACAGAATACGATACCGAAAGATCTGAAATATGCTTCTCATTGTACAGATGATTCAACCGTACAGATGCAAAATGATTTCCCCAATCCAAAATGTTCTTATAAGTAAATTTAATGTCCTCAATCGTATCTTTGTCCCAGAACCTCAGGAATACCCGGTCTTTGTTTGAAAAGAGGGTCAGAAACAGTGCGTTTTTTTCGTTAAGTTGATGCTTAACTTTCAAGTTCGCATCATAGAAAGTATATCCTGCCATTCCCTTTCCTTCAGAATCCCACAAGGACAGGACCCTGGTAAACAGATCCAGATTGCACCGTCTCCCTGAAACTAAGAATGTCGTTTTATCATTTAGTGGCCCTTCCAGCGTCCCTTTAAATGCAATGGTCCCAATGGTCCATGTTCCTTTCAGGTCATTCTTACTACCGTCTTTTAACCTGATATCCGTTACAGATGACAACCTGCCCCCATAGCGTGCAGGAAATCCTCCTTTAATGAAATAGGCGCTATTCACAGCATCGGGATTGAAAGTGGACAGAAGATTACCCATATGCTGAACATAATATAAAGGTACGTCGTCCACCAGAAAAAGGTTTTGATCCGGCCCTCCACCCCTGACTATAATCCCCGAACTCCCTTCCTTGCCCATCTGCACACCGGGCTTTAATTGTAAGGTCCGCAGTATATCCCTTTCTCCGAAAAATGAGGGCATCCTGTTTATCTCCTTCGGATTAATGACGATTATACTGGCCAGGTCCAGGCTGTGAGGAACAGATCTTTTTACAGCCACCTCCGGTATTTCAAGATTCGGTTCAAGCTCAATCTCCGACAAACCTCCCTCAAGAGAATCAATATCGATAATCTGGCTTTCATACCCAACATAACTGATGACGATTTGTCTTGAATCCAGATCTGGGATTCTGATGCTGAAAAAACCATATTCATTGGTAGAAGTGCCAATAAGTTCATTCTTAACCACCACATTACAGCCAATCAGTTTTTCTCCGGTGTTCTTATCAATCACAAAGCCACCCACACTAATGACCTGGGCATTCATATACGGTAAAAAGAATGCTAAAAACAACAAGCCAAATACCTGTCTTCTAATCAACATACTTAAAGGTTGTCCTGGTTTCATTGTAGCCCACAAATATTCCTGTACCTCCTTCAATGTTTGAATACAATGGTACGGGCTGTTCCTGGAAAAAAATCCTGTAAGGATCCAGATCATCAATCACATTCACATGCTCCGGATTGTTTTGATTATAATAGTGGATAATCCACGATCTCAGAAAATTGAAGTACTCTTTTGAGATGGATCTTACAATAATCTCTGTTTCTGAAGGCATGCCATTATGCAAAGGAAGAGAGCCAAGAAGCTCAATTTGAATTCTTCCGTCGTCAGAATAAGTATCTGAAAAAATAAATCCAAGTGGTTCATATTCCAATAAAGACTCAGCTACAAGAATCGGGTCTGAAATATTGTGAAAAGTCCAAAAATTATAAATCCATTTTGGATCTGTATATGAAGGATCTAATATAAACATTTGATAATAATTAGCTTCATTAGGATCATCAACTATCCTTATTACCATGTGGGTTAGATCTTCACCATATTCATCAAAGAATTTCCCATGATCATATTCAGCTTTAAGGTCATCGATGGCCCCTGGAATAGTCGTGCTAGCTGCATAGATCTGACCATTATAATTTACTTCCAAACTATATGAGTAATTATGAAGAGCTGGCACGTCAGAAAGATATATCGCGCTATCATTGGATAACTCGAACTCATACTTAAACCCATCACTCCGGACCAGATTCACTTCAGCATCTGTGATATAATTTATCTCTAAGGAATCTTGTATAGAACATGTTAGGTACACCACCACCTCAGGCACCTCATTGTTAACAAGAATACAATTGATCCCCACTTTGACAATACTTGCGGGCACGTCAAAATCAACCTCCTGGATACATGAGGAGATAACAATAAAAGTAAAACAGAAGAGCAATTGAAATTTCATCTTATGTCGTGTAAGCTTCTAAATAACGATTTATAGACAAATAAGATTGCAGGGAGTTAACTCCCTGCAACCTAATTGTCTATTAGTCAGAAAAAACAAAGTCAGAATAATTTGTTGCCTTCATTCGGAAATTGTAATTGTAAACTTCACACTCATCCATTAGCCAACCGGAGGGTGCACAAAACCAGTCACCATCCGGTACGCACGTCGCTTTAAAATAATTGGTAGTACTCCCCATGCCACTGAAATAGTCATAAAAGAGCGGACTCGAAACGCTGTTAGGATCTGATACTGAATAGATATACTGATAACCAAATGGAGGTCCCACTTCAACCATCTTAAATCGGTAAGTCCACGAACCGGAAACTTCCGTAATAGGTTTGTAATTGTTTTTATACACCCAATTACCCCAAATGTTCTTTTTCTGACCTTTACATTCGATATAAAATGAAGGGGACATACACGTAGCAGGATCATAATAAACGCCATTCGCACCCGCATAAAAGTATGCTTTGAAACTAGCCCTCTTTCTGCTAGACTCTGTTCTCTGGGTAAAATGGCTAAAACTATGACCGTACCCTTTAAGAGAAGATTTGAGCTTTACTACGGTAATTCCAAACCCGCTGTTTGATTCATTCACATCGGTTAAAATGCTTATTTTCTCCATGTTACCATCATGTATGATCTTGAATCCAGTTTCGAAATACTGATATATCTCATTATTAATTATAACAAGACCGTTTTCATTGATTACCGACATATAGACCGGGTTAATAACGGTGGCCTCATAACTTGTTGAACCATCATCCTCAACCACCTCTATAATTACTCCTTTAGACAATAGTTCAAAGTATAAATTAGGGTGTTCCGGTAGATTTAGTTCAGAGGTTAGATATTCCGTTGAAACATTCTCTCCATATTGTTTAATAATACCTTCTTCATACTTTTCCTCTTCCTGAATAAGTTTCTGAAATAAATATTCTTGAGAAATGAAAGAATTCTCTAAACACCATTTCTCGAGTTCTGGAAAAGAAAGTGCGTTTAGCATAGCGGCGGTTTGTGAGAATTCCTCAAATGAATCAAAGTTCAAGATACCATCTACTTGAACCTGTGGCGGGTCTTCGATAGGATTTGAGA
>SDBT01013295.1_pt1 | contig 13199 bp, 19 predicted proteins | sample 2277101 | NCBI WGS metagenome assembly SDBT01 (sample SAMN10404973, study PRJNA504765) | marine sediment metagenome | isolation source: marine sediment core GS10_PC15, 103 cmbsf | place: Arctic Ocean: Southern Knipovich Ridge | collected 2010 | reverse complement strand
TTATAAAATTTTTAGTAATATCTGGTTTTTTTTTCAAAGGTTCTAGCTGAAAATCTTTTAATATTTTTTTACTTTTTTTTAAAGTATATATCTTTTTGTCAAACAATATTGATTGAATTATTTTTTTTGTTTGTAATTTTGACATTATATTTAATACGAGAAATTATACTTTTTCCATTTCTAAAACCCAATTAGCTTCTCGTAAATCTATTTCAACCCCATCTTTATCGTGTATAAAATAATCTATACAATTTTTATTACTAAAAGATACTAGTATATTATCAGAAACATATTCCTGTCTTAAAACTTCACCTAAATTAGAAGAACCAGAAATAATAAAGGTTGTATCTATATTAGTAGAAGTTTTTGTTTTATTTCCGGAATCAGGAAAATTAAAATATATTGTTTCATTTTTTTGTAATTGAATTGGAAAATCACTTGTATCAGATGCTGATCCAACTGTATCTATATCATTAAATCCTATTAATAATCGACCAGAATTTAATGTATTAGAAGCAAATAAAAACTTTAATACGACTACTCCACTAACCGCTATTGTAAAAGTGTGTTGTGGAGCATTATAAGTTATTGTATAAGTTCCTGCACCTACTAATTCTAATTGGATTTTTAATTCTGTAGCTAATTCACTAGATGTATAAGATCCGCTTGATAAAGTAGCAGTAAATGGATTACCGTCTTCATCAATATATATTCTATTATTTGAACCATCTACAGCATAAATACTATTTGTCATAGTAAATCTTTTTATTTTAAATTCTCCATTAAGAGAGAAACTATTTAATTTAATAGTACCATTTTGGCTTGTTCCTGAACTTCTATCTGCTGATGATAAAACAACATTAGTCATTATTTTTCTATATTAATAAACATTTATTTATCGGTATTTAATTTAACAATTTCTGTTTCTGATTTCGAAGGGTCGTTATATTCCAATTTTAGCTTACATTTACTCTTTCTTAAATATCTTAAACCTTCTACTAATAAATCTAATAATACAGCACTCCCAATTGAAATAATAAAAGTTTCGAAGAATCCCATTAAATTATATCATAACCATTATCTTTTATTATTTTTTCTTTTTTAATACCCTCTTTATCATATTCTTTTTCCATTTCTTCATTTATTCGCACAATTAAATTATACATTCTTTGTGATTTATAAGCATCATAAATACAAATAATTGTTAAAAGGCTTAATAAACTTATTCCGAAAATTTGTAAAAACATTCTATATTAATTCAGTTTTTTTATTTATAAAATCCACTAAAATTAATTGAAATACGGGCATCTCCACCTGCGGATAATTTTTCTGCTATAAATCGCAAATCAATAGCAATTCCTGACCCAATTGGATTGAATATTTTGGAATCAATTTCAGTGCCTATAAAATTCCAATTATGGTCTTCTGAATTACTACCTCTTAACACAAAATGTTGAAAGTTTACCCAAAAATCATTATTTACTCTTTTTATCTGTAAATCCAAACTTACATCGTCTAAACCTGTTGAGAACATATTTATATTTAAATGTCTACAGAAAAACGTTTTATCTTCTGGTATAAATAATTTAGCACTCGCTGATATATTATTTCCTATATTAATTTGCTCGTAAATATTCGCAGATACTGATGTTTCGTATATTGTTATTAAACCTTCATTTATTAACGATGAACCAGTAGTATTCACGACTGCTCTAATAAATCTCATACAACCTGTTAATCCAGTTATTAAAACTGGAGTCGTTCCATTTAAATCTACTTTTTCATCGTCTACAACCCCATTAACATCTTCATAAATAACTCGTATGGTACGAGCTCCAGTGCCTCCACCATCATCGTTTATTGAAGTGCTGACAACATCAAAGCTTGAAATTCCTGCTATATCTGGTAATGTTAAAAATTGCCCACTTGAACTAAATCCGTCTGAAACTTGACTTTGTCCTCCACTATCTATACTTGTATTATATCCTCTTAAACTTTTATTTGTAATATTTGGTGATGTATTTATTCCTACATTTGATTGTAAAACTAAATCTAAATCATTTACAGAAACATCTACAATAGGTTGATTAGATGCCAATACACATCTTAATACACCTGAATTACTATTACCAATATCTACTGATACAGTGGAATCTGCCCCCTGAAGACCTATTTTTTCAAACCGAGTATTAACTGCATCATTATCATTAGCAATAACTACTCTAGGAACACCTCCGAGACCAGATGGATCTCCCTCACCATTTCCAAGTTTAATTTCATCATCTGCTAATTTTTGTAAATTAATCGCTAATGCTTCAATATTTGGATTCACATTTTGAATTTTTATATTAAGATTATCGGATTGACTGGTTGTAAAATTAACATCATTAATTACAACATTGTTATTTGTACCAGATAGGAAAACATTTCCACTTATATCTAAAACACCGTTTATTAACTCATTTGATATACTAGCTAATTCATTAACTACTCTTGAATTATTCATATTTTATTATATATTAATTCGATTATATTATATTTTATATAATTATTTTTTTTGAATTTTTTATATTTTCATTAATATATATTACTATGACAACATATGAAAAAAATTATAATTATGGTATTAATGGAGAAGAAAAAATCTATAATATTTTAAAAAAAAAATATCCAAGTATTGAAATAAAAAAAGATAGATATTGTTTTTATGATTTACTAATTAAAGATCTTAATGTTCTTATTGAAGTTAAAAAAAGAAATAATTCAAAAGATACATATCCAACAACAATATTTAGATATGAAAAACTAATTAAATTTAAAGATTTTAATAATAAAAATGGAAATAAATACAGATTCATGTTTATATTTATATATAATAATGGAATATATTATTGGATTCATAAAAAAAATCATAAATATCATGTCAAATATTTCAGACGGAGTTTTCGTGATAACATCAACGATAAATATTGTAAGCATGTTTTTTTACCCGTATCTGATTTACTCCATATTGATTCGATTAATATGGAATTATAATTGATATTGATCTATATTTTTAATTGACATCTTTTTTTTGATTCAAAGGTTACAGGTTTCCTGAAGCCACGTGAAGTTTCTATTGTTTTATTAAAATTATTATTATTAAAAAAAAATAATAAATAAATACATAATATCAAAACTTCACGTGGCCACAGGAAACCTGTAACCTTTTTCATATTCTGATTTCATAATTAAAATATATAATCTTTTGGGTTTTTTGATTTATTATATTTATAATAACATGATCCCATTCGTATGTATTACCATAAGCGGATGACTATTTTTAATAATCATATATCTACCTCTAGAAGCCTTCTTGAGAATATTATCCCTATCGTCCTTTAAAAGACCGAGGCTATCCTTTAAAAATTTATTTGATAACATTTGATTAGTTGAAGGAAATAATACAACGAATTCTGCTTCATTTAAATTTGTTTTTGTACGAGAATAATCTCTTAATCTGTGAGAAGTAGATATAACGGAAATCTTATCGTGTCTACCAGTTTCTAATACATCATTTTGATAATCTCGTAAAAATTCTGTAATCTCAGAAGGAAAAGTATCTATATCATCAAAAACCATTATTAAACCATCATCATCTACTAATTCATCTTTAGGAGGTAATTCTAATAAACTTTTTTCATCTTCAATTACAAAATGAGTTAATCTTTTTCTTTTCTTCTTTTTTCCTTTTTTATCATTATCTTTTTCACTTTCTTCTACATCAGCAGATATCTTACCACCTGTTAATTGAGATTTTTTCTTATCTAATAAATGTTTAAATGCAGGATCATCTTTTACTTTACTAAATAACATTATTGGTCTTTTTCTTTTATCAAATTTAAGTAAATCACCTGTAAAGAAGCTTTTTCCCGATCCACTTGCACCAGCTATAAAAATATGTCGATCAAATGGAGCTTCTTTTTCTCCTAAGACTGGTAATATTCTTAAATCTTTATCAAAATCTAATTCTGTTTTTAATTTTTGATTTAATATATCAATTAATGTATCATAGGCTTCTCTTAATTTCATATTTAATCTATGAGGTAGATTTTGTGCTATAGCTCTCTTTAATACTTGTTTTTCTATTCTTTTAAGTTTCATAGCTCTACCTACTTTATCAATATCATCATCAGAAAGTATATCAAATATATTTTCAGTAATTATGTCTGGTTGTTCTTCAGCATCTCTAACTTTGATTGTATGTACTATTTTATCATTTTTATCAACAACTATTGCTACGGGCTTCCCATCAGTAAAACTAAGCATATGTCTAGGCATTTTATATATATATTAATGTTAATAGAAAAAAAACTGGCAAAAAATTAAAATTTGTTCAGAGTAGAACATTTTTGTCTAATTTTTTTATTACTATTATTTATTTATTTTCTATATTACAATATATATATTCAAATGGTTGTATATAAGTCTAGAATTAAAAACATAAGTAGTGTTGCCGATGTTAAACAAAAATTACCTAAAATAGCTAAAAGAGTCGTTAAAAGAGTTAGAAAACGAGCTACGAAGCGTGGAGGCGGTTTAAAGGAAATTAGAGCTTTAACAGACCGACAAGCATTTAATTTTGTAAAAGGAAATCCTCAACAAGCTATAGCTTTAGCTCAGGAGCTTGTACAACAATTACCTAGAACAGGTGGAGGTTTTGGGAAAAGTTTCGCTATAGCCAGTTCTAGTGCCTTAGTTGGTCTGGGGGCAGGTGCTTTGGGATTTCGCTCATATCTAATTTCTAATCCTGGGGAAGCCAGTAAGTTGGCTGCTATGGCTATTAGCAAAGGAGTAAGTTCCTTTTTCGGAGGCGGATTGAGTACTGGAGGGCGTTTAAGTAGTGCAAATAGATTAAATAATATAGGATCAGGTTTACGAGGCGGAGGTATCTCAATAGCAGAACAGGAACAGGATGAGGAAAGTTTAAGTGGTGGTGCATTAATTAATCCTTCTTTAGCAATTCAAGCTACACAACAAGCTAGAAATATTATTAGAGATTCTGTACCTCCAATAGGTGCTTTAGGTCAAAGATTAGGTAAAACTATCAGTAAACAAGCTACTGGATTATTTTCTCGTGGAGGAAGTTTAGCTGATAAATTATTTGATAATAAAGCACTTAATATGCTTAAACATCAACATATGGTTCATATAGTACAAAATATGAATCCTCACGAATTTGGATTGGTTCGAGGTATTGCATCTAAATTTTTAAATAGACCTCATCCATTAGATAATCATTTAAGTCAGCATATTAAAGGTGGATTTTTAATGCCTAAAGGATTAGAAATAAATGCTTTAAAAGATATTATTAGAGCTCCTAGCCCACATCATTTAGCTGAAGCTTTACATAGTGAATTTTTAGATTTTCGTAAAGGAATGAAAACAGGCGGAGGATTATTTGATTCTATTAAATCTGTGTTTTCAAAAGGATTGGAAGGTGCTAGAACAGGCACAAAGAGTCTTTTATCAGTAGGACGATCTTTCGATACTATGTTAAGACGAGGATTAGTTATTGCAACAGCAATTGAACCATTAATTTCGGCCATTAATCCCGGTTTGGGAGAAGTATTCGCTAGCGCTATTAAAACTGCAAAATTAGTTAATTTAGCATCAGGAACAATCGTAAAAGGAGCAGATGTCGTTCATGCAATTTTACACGGAGATGCTGAAGATACTTTAGATAAACTTGGAGAATTTCAATTATCTGAAGCAAATGAAGCCAAATTACAATCTGCTAAAGATGTATTAGAAAGTGCTAGAGGTATTCAACAGGCCGTTACAGGCGCTTCTGAAGCAATTAATGTTGATGATCCAGAAGCAGCAGGTACTATAGACGAAAAAGCCCTAGCAGAGTTATCAGCTAATTTAGAAGCATTAGATGAAGCAAATATTTAATTAAAACTAAATAATGATATTTGATTTGTATAATGATATCTTCTCAATAAGTAATTAATTTTTTTTTTAATTTTATGATTATATAAATATTTATCTTTATCTTTCCAAATACATTCTTTATGATAATCTCTATATTTATTTGGTTCTAAAAAATTATATTTTATTTTCTGTTTACATACTAAGCATTTCTTATTATAATTATATTTTTTTTTATACATATATTTCTATATATTTATTTAATTATTTTTCAAAAAAAATTATCTATTAAATATAGATTGAAGAATTATTATAGTTATAAAAATTATCTAATGGATCAATAATTCTTTAAATATATCATTTACTTTACCTAGCTGTATGTTAATATTAATTTACTTAACATAGTTATGCAAAAAATCATTTTTTCATCCATATCCATTAGATAAAAAAATAGCCGTTCATTTTGACATATTTTAATTTTAAATATATTCATAGTTATAATTTTTTTTTATTCGATATTAATATTATTATTAAAACCATTATTAAAACTAAGATCTAATATTAATATTATTATTAAAAGAACTGTTATAACTTCAATTACAGTAAATGATATAAATATTAATAATAAAATTGTATAGAAATCCATTATTATAATAATAATATTTTTATACTTTTATTTCTAATTGTTTTTTTAATTCTTCATATTTTTTTAACAATTCATTATATTTTTCAACAGGTATTGTCTTATTATTTTTTTTCCTTCTTGCTTGTTGTTTTTTATAATAACATTTTTTACATATACATCTGTATTGATAGAATTTATCTTTGTCTAAAGTTTGTTTACAATTTGGACAATTTCGTTTATTAATTATTTTAACTCCTGACATCATTTATATAATTCATAAGAAATATTTACTTAAATAAAATTAATATAAAATATAATATATATATAATGACAAATCAAATTGATTCTACAGAAGTTAAAGAGCCTTTAATTACATCACATCAAAAATATTATAAAAATAATAGAGAAAGATTAAATAAAAAAAGATTAGAAAATTATCATAAAAATAAAGATAAATATAAAAGTTGTAATAATCCTAAATTGAAACAATATAGAAGTGATTATTATCATAAAAAAAAAGTAAATGGATATTATAGAGATTATTATAGAAAATATTATGCTGAACATTTTAAAGATGAGAATGGAGAATTAATTCAAAAAAAAAAAGATTATTATAAAAAATATTATGATAAAAATAAAAATAAATATTTACAAAGAGGAAAAAAATATTACAATTCTAATGAAGATGAAATACTTAAACGGCGAAAAGTTAAATATAGAAATATGCATCAAACTGGTAAATAATTATTAATTAATACCACTCACTATCTGAAAATTGATCATAATAACTATCATATCCTCCTCTATCACTTAATGAATCATAAATTAATTGTTGGTTTTTTGGTCTTTTTTTATTTTTTTTTTTTATACGGGTTTCTATATCATAATCTGAATCTGAATCTGAATATGAACTACCTTCAAAAAGTTCTTCGAGAGTTATAGAAATATAGTTTGCTGGATAACTTATTAAAGTATTATATCGTCTTAATCTACTTTTAATTACATTCCATTTATAAGATCCTCTAAGAATTAAAGTTATTGGATGTGGTTCTAATATAATATTATTTGTTATATCAATTATTATGGATGATATATCATTATAAAAATGTTCGTTTAATATTTGTTTGACTGTTGAATTCATAGGTTGATTTCTATTTCTAATATTATACTCTCATTTACTTAGACTGAATTAATATGGTGATTCAATTTTTACTTAACAAAAAAAAAGTTAGTTAAATATTTACAATTTTTTTTTATTTATAATAATTCATCATAATCTAAAATATCAAATAATCCGTCATATTGGTTGTTTCTTTGATTTTGTTGCCTTATAAGATCTCCAGTATCATCTACCACAGAATCTTCATCATATTCTTCATATTCTATCTTATTATACTCAAAAGCATATTCAGAAAATGATTCTGAATTATAAAGATAGGTTGAAAAGAATTTTTCGATACAATGATCTTCAAAATTCCACGTATCATATTTTTCCTTTAATAATTCTACTATAGGATGTGGTTTAATAATCATACTACTAGTTATATCAGATATAACATTTATAATATCATCATAAATACCATATTGTTCAGTTAAGATTTGTTTGGTGTTTGAATCCATATTCTGATTTCTAATATTATACTGTTATTTACTTAGACGAAATACGGCCAAAAATAAGAGTATTGCTAACAAAAAAAAAGTATATTAAATAATTACATATGTACAAATAATTATAATAGTATATTTTAATGATATTCACAATTACATAATATTGATTCGGAAACTTTTGATGTTATAGGTTCTTGTTTTATATTATATATTGTATCCTCATCAAATTTACCACATTTTTTACACACACAGATTTGACTCTGTACATCATAATTATTGGTTTTGAAAGGATATGATACACATATAAAACCAGTCCATTTATTAATAAACTGACCTCTTTTTTTATTTTTATTAAATAATTGTGTTATAGGATGAGGTCCTAGATGTATTTCAGCCATTATATCAGATATAACGGAAATAATATCATCATAAATTTTATATTGTTCAGTTAAAATTCGTTTGGTATTTGAATCCATATTCTGATTTCACTTTCTAATATTATACAATTATTTACTTAGACGAAATACGACCAAAAATAAGAGTATTGATAACAAAAAAAAAGTATATTAATTCAATGCATAAATAGGTTTTTTTAATAGTCATTTATATAATCAAATTCAGGATCATCAGACTCCGAAAAAGGATTTTCATTCACAAATTTCTGAACTATAACCTTAATTCTGTGTAGGTACAAATTTCCAAAATTCTGATTATCTGGTAAATTATACCAGTCAGTTATCATTTTTGCTGTAGGATGTGGCTTAAGTATGATATTATTCGATATATCAATGATTATTGAATTAATATCATCATAAAGACCACATTGTACAGTTAATATATTTTTGATTATTATTGAAGTCATAGATTGATTTCAGATTCTAATATTATACTGTTATTTCTTTAGACCAAATTAATCCTGTCAGAAATTTCCTGAGAATTTTCCTGAGAATCCAGAATCAGTCAAAACCCGTACTAATACAGGTACTGAGAGGGTTTCAAAAAAAAAGTAGTTAATAATTTATTTTATTTACAATAAGATATCTTCTGGGTCTCTATAAAGACCATACTCAGTTTGTTGACCAATAACTGTCCTAAAACAGGAATGGGTAATTACATGAGCATAAAAGGTTCGTTTGTAATCGAACCACCCATCAATATAATTTATTTTTTTTTTATTGAGATGACCTGTTTTAAAATCCCAATTATAACTATATTCTTTTTTTAATAGTTTTATGATTGGGTGAGGCCCAAGATGTATATTATCCATTATATCAGAGATAACACAGATAACATCGTCATAAAGTTTATATTGTTCAGTTAAAATTCGTTTGGTGTTTGAATCCATATTCTGATTTCACTTTCTAATATTATACAATTATTTACTTAGACCAAATACGACCAAAAATAAGGTATCGACTAACAAAAAAAAAGTGTGTTAATTAAGTTGTTATTGAGATTCATCTGTGTCATAATCAGTATCGGGAAATTCATATCTGTCATATATTCCCCTACTCAGAAACTGACATAATGGGTAATCCACCTCGAATATGGATTGTTTATACCAGTCCTTTATTATTTTCGCTGTAGGATGTGGTTTAATAATAATATTATTTGATATGTCAGTTATAACAGATATAATATCTTTATAAAGACCACACTGTACAGTTAAGTATTGTTTTGTGATTGAATTCATAATTCTCTTTCTGATTTCTAATTACAGATTGTTTTTTGTTTAGACTGAAATAATTCAATCAGAATTTTCCTGAGAAATTTCTGGAAAAAAAAACGACAAATTTATATAAACTTAAAAAATGAAAAATCATACATATTAACTTCTGGTAAAGTATATTATATATAAAATATTTTTTTTTAGAATAAATTAATTAATTATATTTCATCATCATCACTATCATATTCTTTTTTATCTTCTGGTTTTTTAAATTCTATTATTTGATAAATATGTGATAATTCTTTTGAATTAGTAAAATATCCTTTTATAATTTTATAAACTAAAATATGTTGTTTATCGTTTATTTTATTTACATATAATAGATCCTGTTGAGTTTTTAATTTATTAAATAACTTTGATAATGCTATTTCTTGGCTATCAAATGTTCCTTCATTTTCTACATACAGTTTATTTACATCTAGTTTTGTTATTATGAACATTACTATATACTATATATAAAAATTAATAAATAAATAATATTAGTATATGAAATCATTATATAATTCTGTCACCTGTAATTGAAATGTCACCGGTAATTACGTAAAGTTTTTGTGTTATGAATTTAATTATTATTATTATTAAATAAAAATAATATTATACATATCTCAAAAACTTTACTTGATTTCCGTTGACAAATGTTTTTTAGGTGACAAAAAAAAACATAACAATTAATTTAGTATTATGTTATTATTAACAGGTTTAATTTTTAGACCGGAATAAATCCTTTTTCTTTCATCATTTATCCTTTTCTGTTTATATTTATAACCTTTTGAATCCATAACACTTTTAATTTTTCTTTTACTAATTATCATATCAGTACATATTTTATTTGTTGAACAATATAAATTATATCTTTCATAAAATGTATTTGCTAATACATAATATTCTTTTTCATTTTCAATTGAATCTTTATTATATACATTAAATTCATCATCAATAAATTGTTTTAAATTATCTATATCCTCAACTAAATTCTGAGTTGATGTATTTATAATGTTAGGTTTTATATTTCCTTCTTTATCATTAACATATTGATAACAACCCTCAACCAACCAACTAAAAAACTCATTTTGATAAATTCCTTTATCTTTAAATTTTTTAATAAAATCAGGTTTTGCTTCAAAAACATTTTCATTATTAATTTTTTTTCTTTTATTAATATTAACAAATTCAGCATCAAATGGAATACAATTTAATCTGTTTAAAAAAGCATCATCATTACAATTAAAATGTGGTATTTCATTTGTTAATAAATATAATTTACAAAAAGGTATAAATTGTTCCTCGCCTTTAAACAAAGCTCTAGCGTTGATTTCATCACCACCGGTTATTCTTTTAATTTCAGTTGCATTTAAAATTTCATTTTCTTTTAATTCAGAAAAAATCGCAATTCTTTTATTTTTTAAAGTAATTAGATGTGGACTAGCAGATCTAGAATCTACATTTTTAGATGATTGTACAAATACACTTCTAGATGCGGTAGCATAATATTTCTTTAATATATCTTTCATTATATTCATAACAGCGGATTTTCCATTATCTCCATTACCGTGCCATACATAAAACTCTTTATTATCATAATTTTCACTCAAACAATATCCTAATCTCCTATGAACAAAATTAATTAAATCATTTCTAAATAAAAACATAGGATTAATTAATTTCATAACATTAGGGAATCTCGTTTCTTTATCATAATTTACATCTAATTCAAATGTAAAATAATCTTTTTTAGTTCTTTGTCTAACTTCTTTAGTTTTTAAATCGATAAACTTACCATTTTTGGTAGGTAAACCATATTCACATCTATTCATATTTTTGGCAAATTTCATATCTAATAATTTTACTCGTAATTCTTCAATAACATTTTTACGAGTTCGAACCAATCCTATTTTTTTAAGAGCATCTTTATAACCATTCATTAATTTTTTATATTTATTTTTTTTGAAATCATTATCAGAATCATGAAAATTCCATTCTGCATCATCTAAACACAGTTTTAAATCTTTATATATAGCTTTATAAACCAAATCAATAATAACCTTTAATCCTCTTTCTTCCCACAATTTTTTATTATCATCCCATTTATAACAAATATTATTATTGTCATCAATAAATTTGATATTATCAATTCTTTTATAACATATTTGGGCAAATCCATATTCACTTTGCAAAACCATATCTCTAAATTTAATAGGTTCATTATCATCATAACATATAATTTGATCAATATTATTTCCATTATCTATATTTTCACTATTTTTTTCTTTATCAGGTGTATATTTATCTATTTTATTTTTCATTACTGGTACTTGTAATACATTATAATAAAATTTTCTTTGTGGTACTAATATAAAATATTTTTCAATATCAAATACTTTTAATTCTCTTAAATGTAAACCATTCTTATCTTCATATATTTCTACGGGAATTAAATGCCTTTTCTCACCAGTTTTTGTTGAATTTATTGTTCTTAGCATATGTTCTTTAGCATAAACTTGTAAATCAATAACATTACTATAATTATTCTTTTTATTTGTAAATCCTAAATCTGGGCATTTTCTTTTTATATAATTATATACATAATTCCAAAACCTTTTTTGATGATTATAATTTTTAAATACTTTTTTATTATGATAAAAGAAATGAAATGAAGTTTTTTCGCCTTTTGACATTAATAAAGATGCTTTATTAAGTTCAAATTTTTCAAATCCAACTTTCTCAAATATTTCAGTCATTAAATGAAATAAATGATGTAATAATATAATTTTATCTATTTTTTGCTCTTTAGGTACATCTATATCACAAAACATTCTTTGAGGACTGTCTTCTAATGGTAATTCATGAAAAGTTCTATCTAATTCATCTAATTTCATTAATTCTTCATAAAAAGTTTTTGAATCTTTAAATAAATAGTAATCATTTGTATAAATACAATTTTTTACTAATATAGATTTTTTAGATATTTTCATAAGTTCTTTAGCATCATCTTTATGATTAAACTTTTTTATAAAATTCATTTTTGCTATTTTATTTTCTTTATTTAATTCTAAATGTGGTTGAATACGAAATTCATCTGTAGATATTGATTCAGTATATCCTTCATTATCTTCATCAGATGAAGATTCTAAATCATCTAAATTATTATTATTAGTAAACTTTTCTATAATTATTTCTTCTTCAATATGTTCTACAAACATATTTTTTATAGAATTTTTATTAAATTTTTTATTTAAACATTTAATATCTCTATTAATATAATGATTGTGAGTATCATTATTTATCTGTGTTTGTTTTGAATTCATATTTTGATTACTTATAATA
>SDBT01013294.1_pt1 | contig 13199 bp, 16 predicted proteins | sample 2277101 | NCBI WGS metagenome assembly SDBT01 (sample SAMN10404973, study PRJNA504765) | marine sediment metagenome | isolation source: marine sediment core GS10_PC15, 103 cmbsf | place: Arctic Ocean: Southern Knipovich Ridge | collected 2010 | reverse complement strand
CTCCCATAAGGCCCTGGCTGCTATGGTCATGTTACCCCCTGAAGTCGAGTTCGAACTTATTCTGCGCGTGGCTCTTTCCCTGCTTCTGGTACTTCTTCGCACGCCTCTTAGCGGCGGGGTTTTCCCTGAACAGCATCTCCATGTCATACTTGACCTGTCCCGCCACCTGAACGATACGCAACAACGTGTCGCCGAACTTCATCCATACGGTCGTCTTGCCCACCGTAAGACGCTCGGGGCAATACTCCGCCAGTCCCTTCATTACTTCTTCAAGGGTATCCCGGCGATTCTTGGCTATATCTGCCATCTTTCGATAGCTCCAATACAACTCGGACAATGCATACGCACCATCGAATTGTGCCACCCATGGATCCTGGCGAGACATATCCGCCGTCTTACTTCCCTGAAGGTCTAAATTTTCATCAGATATCACCGACTTCAGGTATTCCAGCCGTTCATCAAGTCGTTCGAGCGTCTCCTGTGAGATCGGACGACTTACGGCCTCTTCCGCCTGCGTTGCAGTTCTCATGGCGTTCCTTCCACTTTGCATGTTCGGACCTTCTGCCCTAGAAAATCTAGGTTCACAACGTTCCTATCATGGCGATGGCACCATACCTGAAGGCCCTTAGGCGTCCATCCCACTTCCAAATCTGACTGCTCGTCATCCTCAAGGCATTGAGTGCACCACATGAACGCATGTATCTCGCACCCCCGCTGCTCAGACATCGCGACTGCTGCCATTACACCATCCATAATATCAGCAGCCGCTTCCAACTCTTCCAAGCTACAATCGTCTACGTCGCTCACACGGTCACCGTTGCGGCGGCCTCTCGACGCATCTTCTCCGTACCAATCACCATTCGCCACCCCACCCAATTGGCGCGACTCGTTGTCACATCCATTAACGGCATCCGATTCTTCCAATTCGGCTCAGGTATATCTTCGATCTCGTACTCATCCTTCTCACCCATCCGGGTATGGTGCTTCCGTTCGGATCGGATCTCACTACCCCGCCAATGGGCGTACTCTTCCATCTTACGGAGTAGCACGTCATACAAATGCGTTACCACCGCGTCGCATTCGCGCCACCCCACCTCAAGGTCCTCATCCGTCCAGTTCCACGGCTCGTCAATGTTATGCGTATAATCCATATGCGCATCCATAACTGGCGTGTCTGGTGCATCCATGGCGTCTCCCCCGCGCGTGTGCGCGTTCATTTCATGGATAGAATATAAGCAGTGGTGCGTATCAGGTCAAGCCATCGGTCGTGAGGTGAATAATTCCACGGGGATGTCATTCGCTTCGGAAATACCGACCATGTGCCTGGTGCCCTTGCTAATAGCCAAGTTGTCATGAAACGCCAACACAAGATCAGGTTTGCCTTCATTCAGCATTTGATGGTTGCGTATAGGTCCGGCCGCCCGACCATACCTCTTCCAGTCGGCAGGATACTCCTCCGTCTCAAAGCCCAACTCGTCCGCACATTGACCTGCCAACTGATCCGCCCCCCTAGCAACACCATGTATTACGACAGTGTCCTTAGGTAACGTGGCAAGGCGGTTGTATATAATGTTCTTCTGGTACCAATGACGATCTCCTGTTACCAATACCCGCATCTGGTGTCTCCCGTACACATAGTGGAATGTCTGCGATGATCTCATCAATGTAACGCTGAACGAGAATTGACTCCGCACGCTTGGAAATAGCCACACCAACCCTCTTGTTTCCGAAGCGGGCGACTGCGCGCATGTATACGCGTTCCGTCTCATGTACGCTTATCAAAGAAAGAGGGTTACCCATGTCGTCGCAACGACCCGCAAAATAATCATCGAACGTCTTACAATCGAATGCGTGGCAAATAAGACACCCCTGTGGATTAGAAGGACCATATGCATCATCATGGTATCCTACCCAACGATTCCAGTTCTTCCCCTTGACCGATGCCAACCGCGCAAGTACCACATCATCCTGTCGCGCCAACCATTGCCCAATCATCTCACTCTCCCTTTGTGTTAGTCTGGTACCTCTCCCGCGCGTGTGTTCACAATATGGATATAGAAGATACGAAAATCTCCTCGACAGGTCAAGCGGGCCTCCGATATTGTTTGTTTGCAACGTTTTACGCTGCTTGCATGCTCACATTGTCACAATTACATTACATATATAGCGCGGGCTGGCACACTCACCGTTGTCACACGGTGGCCCCTGATTGTTGTTAAGCACTCACGGGTGCCAGCTCCGCGTTTCCCTAGGTGCTGGAGGTATGCGCCGTAGGGGAAGTGCACTTGACCAGTGACGTAAGCCGATTCGATGGAGTGATGTGTCATGGAAGTTGGGTCAGTAATCCAGGCGTATAGGGGCGAAAGATGATGGAAGATGTCTGGTTCACCCATTAACGGAGAGTGCACATTTAGCCGCCTACGTCATGGGGATTCCTAGAGGTGCCGATTAAAATTTTCTGTCGCCACCGACAAAATAATTTTTTTACCAAACTAATTTCAATTTCAAAATTTTTCAACACAAAATTGAGTGACAGTCATAGGTCATAGTATTCGGGTAAGGATAACTACGACCTATAATGTCATAGAGGATACGTCATGGAATTGATGAGTGCCACCACAATTGTCTCCAGAGAGTCTGTGCCAGTATGTTTGTAGTATATTACTCATCTATTCCTATAACAGGAATACATATGAATACATGGGAAACTTCTTCCACCACTTTACATCAGTAACTTAGGGGAAAAATTGATAGGAAATTCTCAGATTGTCTCCAAGATGCCTGAGTAAAAAGATGAGATAAATTTTTTTAGATGATACAAGTCGAGGCGTAGAGAGGGGAGGGCCACCCAAAACTAACTTCGATTTTTGAAACTCGATTATAGACTACAGCGACAGCGACAGCGACCACATGAAACTAATCAGTATGCTAGTAAAGATACAATGAGAACGACCATAACCACACCCAATAAAATCATACCAGCACTTATCATTCGCTTCGTATTTGTCATAACATCCACCCAAAACTAGGTTCACTGCCACTCAACTTCCGTTCCTGCTTCGTCTCCCTCATGCTCATCATCTTCTAACTCCAAGACAATTTCTGTAAGATACATCTGGAGAGTCTCCTTAAGGTATGTATTGGCCTCCATTATTGCCTGCTGTCTAGCCACCGCAGCAAATACAATAGCCACCAGTATGAAGTTGGCCAAAACTGATACCGTTAAGAAGAACCACATGGTTAGAGTTCCTCACAGTTGAACACAATAAAGACACCCAACTCTGCCAAAATAATGTCTATGAAATTGATGTACTCACCTTCCAGGCCCTCCATCTCTAAAAGGTCTGTTCCCACACCAGCGCCATTCTCGTCCCCATATCCCTGCTGAATGAACAGTGTACCTTTATATGGCCCAAGGATCTGATCAGGAGTATGAATACTTATCTTCACATCATAATCATCTAACTTCTTGATGTCAAGGTAGCGCACCAGGTCAAGACCATCGATAAAGATAGCACCCGGTGGTGTGTGAGGATCAATCCTGCACTCATCACCACCAGTAACTATACCTTGAACTGTAAATGGCTTGTTCATCAGCTATACATTGGATTATATGTGGCTACGTTGTTCGGCGTCTCCCATACAGCAAGGGAAACTAACTTCGCTCCTGGTGCCTTTTCTACCTGGGCATTATTCATATGTTCCGCAAGAAGACCAAACCAAAACTTCGCCAACTCTTCTGCTGTGGGAATGATCGGCACCAACACAACTGAATCCCATGCAATCCTAGCAGCCTCTTGGTGGTTATCAGTAATCTGTAACACCTTAAAGAACTCTGCTAAAGGATCCTTCTCCCACAATATCAATCTATGGTCATACGGATCATGGATAGCCTCCATCATACCAACCTTCATGTCCGTAAAGTCGATCACCATACCTGCACTACTGCTCTTATAACCATAAGCAATAGTCTTATCACATGCAAACGTGGCCTCTAACTCGTAACGATGCCCATGTATGTGCCGACACTTAGAGTTATGGAAAGGCACACGATGTCCACAATCAATCCCAAGGGTGCGGGTAATCTCATACATGGTCACAATTTCTCCTTCAAGGCTTGTGTTGTCGGCACCTCTGGTACGGGGATGCCTTTACGACTAAGATAATCCAACCGTCGACTCAATAAAGTTCTGGCGTGGTACGCTAGTTCATCAGGATTAGAGTCGGCTAAAACTTCTGCGAACAACTCCTGAATGGTCGCGCCCGCTTGTATTCTCTCCAAGATATCTGCGGAGGTCAGGCGATGCAAGCCACTAACAGAATCCTGCCCAGCACACACCGCCCGGCATACCCCTCTCAAAGTGCAAAGTATACCCCTGTGTACCACTATCGCTTGACACTCCGCGCACTCCTGTGCCTTCTCCTTGTAATGCTTACCGAAGCATGGGTCATCCTCATCTAGATACTTATTGAATGCTTCCGTCTTATCTTGGTCTGCACCTACTAATTCTATCTGTTGCGCCATGTATCGACCAATGCGTACATACGAGATGGGTTATATAATTCTAGGAACTCACTGAATACAATAAAGGTAATTCCAGCATGAGGCAACACGATAGATCTCTTAGGGAAGGGCTCCCGTATTAAGGGAGTAGGAAAACCAATGAGTTCGGCGTACCTTGACCGCTTCATGATAAGAAGAGGACATATATCATACTCCTCGCACTCTGTTGCTAACTTATCCCACCACTGGAGGACCATCGGATAATCATGTGTGAAGATGCCCCAAAAAGATATGTCTCTCCAATGCTTGCACTCGACGCCAAAGTAGGTACGGAACTGAAAGCCCAACTGGTCCTTAGGTGCTAAGTCGCCTACGTCTGCTAGTTCACGTCCCGACCACCCTCCCGACAGATTAGAACGCCATAGCTGAATAGGTTTCTCCGTCCCATCTGGATTCAACCATCTGGTAAGTGCTTTCGCCACCTCTCGTTCATACGATCCACCCTTCGCCATCAGACTTTATTGTACGCTGGATGTAGTTCAGGAATACCATCCACTTCTTCATCCCATGTAAAGTCCTGCACATAAAATCTATAACTGGTCATTAGCAATTTTTCCCATACCGCAAACGCTACCCGTCTAATTTCTGGTTCGGCATGGCGACTGGACCGAGACTCTATGAACCAACGCCATGCCCGCATATTACCCGTGTAAGTCACTCGGGTCTCAAGAGCATGAGGAAGTACATTGCGCGCCTTCCCCCGTGCCCACTTACGCTTCTCAAAGCCCTTAAGTCGAATAGGTGCCTGCAGCATTAACTTCTCCACTTGGTATCCATATGCAAGGAAGGAACGTTCACAAGCATCAATGAAACGCTGGAGAATGTCAAGCTCCGCAGGTGATGCAATTTGTACTTCACATTTACGATACAGTTTCGCATAGTATGGCTCAAGTACAATTGCGGCATCCTCCTCGGCCGTGTAACGCGTACTACGTTGACTTATAGCGAAGTGCCGGTGCCTGTTCATCTCGAGGGTTAGAGCGCGTGTGATCCCTGTGATGAATAATGAGACATTCATGTGCTCTAACACAGACCCATGCAGATGTTGGAGGATTGCCTCCTGGTTCTTATAGCAGTCTCGCCCGTCCTTACCGAAGGAGTCGTAACATGCCTTTGCGGCGAACGCACCTAGAGCAACAGGATGAGAGTCACAGTCAGGTATGTCAAAATCTGGATGCGGATGAAACACCACAGACCCTACCATCTGTACGTCTGGTCCTAAAACAATATTGAGATCAGTCTCGTCTAACATATCGTTGAAATTCCTTTTGCGTCTTGCACAACGTCAATAGATTGCGTAAACAGTGACCGCATCTCAGAGTCCTGCGTAATCACATACACGGACGGGATAATCTTCTGCACCTCAGTCAGTGCTGCAAACAGACCTTCAGCGCCGTCTGAGTCAAGATAGTCGAACACCTCATCAAATACAAGCATACTCAACACACCAGACACCCCACGACTCTTAGCATTCGCAACAGCAAGCGTAAGCATAACGCCTAGATCCACACGCCTACGTTGCCCACCAGACAAGGAGTTATACGATACGGACTCCCCATCGTATAGTATAATGAAGTCTGTCTTCTCTCGTAGTTCACCACTACGAGTCAAGGCGGTTGTACTAAACTGGACGTCTATGATCCCATTGGTCAACAAAGGCAGGATCATTCCACGCACCTGGTTAAATTCAGATGCAACCTCCTCCAACAGTAAGGACTGAATACCCTGCTTAGAGAATGCACGCATCCAATAGTCGTAGATCGTTACCTGTTCCTCCCATGTAGGAAAGACATTCGCCAAGCCATCCATCTCATCATTCAGTTCTTCTTCTTGTGCAACCAATGTCTTAATGGTATCTGCATATGGATTACCCTGGAGCTGGAGCGCCGCTACTACCCCCTCCATGTTCTCGACTGCAGAACTATGTATGACCGTATAATTATGGACAATCCGTTCCGCTTTAGCTATACGATCATCAAGGCGTTTAGTACGACGCGTAACAGCGTCTGCAATGTCCTCTTGCACCTTATCATGCAACCACTCCTGCGTATCTTCTATCTGTTTCTGGTACTCCATGTACTTAGTGTTTAGTGCCTGTGCATGATTCCAATTACGCATCGCGGATTGAACTTCCGTCATATCATCTAGTATAACTTCCTTTGCTGATTGAGTCTCCACTATGCCTACCCCCACACTCTTATAGTTCAGCGTTAACTCATCCAACTTAAGCTGATCCGCCTCGATCAACTCTTCTAATTCAGAAGCATCCATGGGTTGCAAACATGTTGGACATATAGCACTATCCGCATATGTCTTTAACTCATCCATCCGAACCATTAGGGTTTTAATCTGAACACCGATCAATTTCTTCTCTGTATGTGCCTCCTGCAATTGTTCTATTGTGTTATCGTTCCGATCACTCAACGCCTGCAACGTAACTTCTATCTTTAGACGCTCCTCCGGCATGTTCCCTTCTGTATAAGAAATCTTTGCCTGCTTAGCTAACAGATCATCCAACGCCTTCATGTACCGCTGACTATACTCCTTAGCCTTCTGCGCTCCCGCATAAATTACAACAAGTTTGTCTGCACGAACACGCAACGCAGCTAGGCGCTCATCAGACGTGGCTGTATAATCGGTATAGTTCTTTCGGTCACGGTCCAGTATATTAACCTGGTAGGCAATGGTAGCCTTATGATCCTTCTCCCAAAACTCATACTCTATTTGCTTCTGGCCTAACTGCTTCAACACCCCCTCGAGGCGTACAGTACAGCCACTCAACTGTGTGGAGAGGCGTTCTACTGTGTTCTCCGCAACCTCCACCTCCTCCTTTGCCACAGCACGCGCAGTCTTATAAGCACTAAGACCACACAAATCTGCCAATATTTCCTTCCTTTGTCCGTCCGTGGAACGGCTGAATAACATAACGTCTTCTTGGCTGTAGTATGAAAGCGTCCGGTAGATGTCATCTGTAATTCCGAGATAGGACAGCAGCGCCTTATTAACCTCGCTAACAGACGCTCCAAGAATCGGCTCACCATTGATATCAACTTCCAGTTCCGCATTACGTTTCCCCCTTGCTCTTCTAATACTTACAAGGCCCTCTCCCACCTGGAGGACCAAGTGCACCATGCAACTGTCTGCGCCTCGCCGGATCTCTTCACCAGCTGCAACATTCTTGGTCGTATGCCCAAACAGGGCCCAGTATATTGCCTCAAAGATTGTCGACTTCCCTGCGCCATTCGACTTGAAATCGCGCGACTCGCCTGTTACCAGAGTCACGCCTTCTTCCACATTAAACGTCAACTTCTTGTAGCTAAAAAAGTCCACCGCATCCAAGCCCACGATACGTGCCTGTTTAATCTGTGGGGTATCCAATGCGTTCAAACAATCAAGACCACTCTGGAGGAGGGCGGCCTTGTCTTTTATCCCCTTCGGCTTATTGATCTGCATCCACTTCTGCAGAATCTCCTTCGTACTGGTCACACCCACCAACCAGTCACGTTGTTCGACTACCGTGGGCTTGGGCGCAATGACTATAGCATTTTTCGGAAGGGTATCGCCCGGCTCAAGTGGCTTGGTCAACCTATAATAGTTACTGTCGTCCTTAATGTCTTTAGACGACTCTAACGTTACGAACTGAGAGGATTGCGACGGGATCATCAATAGATGACCAGCATACCATCCCTTATCGTTCTTCTCCATCTGCACATGCCAAAAGCCACGCTCCCCATGATCGCCGAAGTTATGATGCTCGGGCGCACCTGGGATCAACAGTACCCGCTCGTTATCTTCTTCTGTTGCATCCCAGCGTATGATCTGTGGGTGGTGGATGTCACCTATGATGGCAAATGGTACCTCATCCAGCACATCCTTGGCAGATATGTCTGACTCAAGGTGGAAACCTGTAGGAGTCTGACTATCATTGACCGTAAAGTGGCCCATGTATACGTCAGGTACCTGTTCCAACCAATTCCCTGCCGCGCCGAACAAATTAAGGTATTCCTTGCTTGGCTGGGCACCTTCACCGTAGATGTTCAGCCCCTCATCCGTAACATAGAATGAATCATCAAGAATAGTTGTACCAGGGACAGCTTCACTTATAGCATACGCTACAGCTTCTTCCACGCATACCTTAGTGCGACCTTTCCCTCGAGAGTCGTGGTTGCCCCACACGATTATCTTAGGAACATGGGGCCACTCAGACATGACAGCAATAATTTGATTCAAGACAGCGTTACGAGACATACCCTGGGTGTGGACTATGTCCCCCGCACACATCCAAATAGCATGGTGCTCTTCCGCATACGCTAAAGATTGAGATAACACCATTAGGGTCTGATTCATCCTAGAATTGGACATACCAGACCCTGTGGAGAAAGCACTCCACGGATGCACATGAATATCAGATATGATTACCAAATCTTCGGTAGCCACAGGATGTTGTCCCACCGTTACTCCTCCAGTATCGTCTCTTCGTTGATGCTGCCACTCACCGAACGCTTGGCGAGTATGTTGTCTGCAAGATTCAACAGGCCAGGGTATTTATCAAGCAACTGTTCGGCTGCTATCTCTTGCTTCAACGGGTCACTCTTCTGAACGAACACACCTGTATTGATCTCCTTACCATCTGCGTCCATAAACACGATGGTACGACCAGGCGCCGTAATGATCCCCAACTCCAATAATACAGGGATCAAGCCAGAGTATCGCGAGATAGGTCTGTTGAACGGAATCGTTAACTCCACCTCCTTGAATGGAGATGTAAATCTGTTCTTCTCTACTTTCGCCCGCACGAACACCCCAGTGATCTCACCCTTGCCCTTGATCTTCTTGACCGACTTCAACCCAAGTCGGACACTAGCCTTATACTTCAAGGCCTTTCCGCCCGAACTAACAGACATGGAATACAGACCAATGGTATTGTATACATGGTTCGTTACGATGTAGACTACTGGGCGTTGCGAGAGCTTTTCACCTACAAGACGGAACATCGCATGAAGCTTCTTGGCCTTCGACATGGATACCTTCTCCAAGCCGACTTCTTTTTCATGCTCAGTCGTCAATTCACCCAATGAATCCAAGACAAACAGATACTTTTCCTTCGAACCTTCCGTCGCATCTGCGAATTGCATAAGCTTCTTGAAGTGATCTTCCACCGTACTACTACTCACCCATACCAACCTATCGGGGTCAACACCTAGGGCCTGCTCCGCCCACTCAGTGTTGAGAGCATGCTCTGTATCATCATACAAGGCCTGCCCTCCCGCCTTCTGTATCTCAGCCACCGCTCGCAATGCCAGAAATGTCTTCCCTGAGCCTGGGTCACCAAAGATCTCTACGACGTGACCGAGCGGATAGCCACGGGAGAACCTACCACCAACCGCCCAGTTAAGAGCATAGTTCCCTGTGTCTAACCACCCAGCCACGGCTGTGGCATCCCGGGCGGATACCACATCCATGCCGTGCTTCTCCAATGCATCTAAAAGTTTATTCATATCACACTAATCCAAGATGTTGCACTTGACAATCAGATCGCACCTTACATGGCGAACATGGGTATTTGCTAGGATCGAATTCCCCAAAGCATGAAGGCACCTCATTCCGATTCTTCGCTGGAGGTGCAGTCACTTTGACACTCTTACTACTCGCACGCTCTCGGGCGGCCTCAGTTATGATGGACACTCTCACGTCCCCATCATAGAGCTCATCCTCTTCGTCAGGTTCGGCTTCCTCAACCGGCGCCTTCTTCTTGGAGGCTACTTTAGCAGGTCGAGGTCGCGCTACCCCGCGTCTTCGTCGTCAGATGCTTCCTTCTTACTGGCCTTCTTCTTGCCAGCGGGTCGAACCTTCTTCGCCTTCTTGGGCGCGGGCTCGTCCTCTCCACCATATGGCTCCTGTAGTTCATCCTCCTCATCGACCGACTCCACTGGGAATCCCATACGCTTCAGGATTGTAATCAGTTCATCCGTGTCTTTTGACTCTGGAATAGAACCCTTCAAATCGTCCAAGGAATCAATCCAATCCTCGTCCAACAGATCAGTCACATCTGTACGCTCTGGATCGGGCTGAACACTGTATGTATTCCATCCGTTCCGAGACTTACTGGCGGGGGTGAGGTTGATAATGATGGAATGCCCATCTTCGGGGTCTAGAATGTCGCCCCACTTGGGGTTCGCAAGGTACTCAAGCACGCCATTCCATATGGTCCAACCTGCTGTGTACGGTTGCACACCACTCTCAGGGTCGTCCAGATCCAAGATGTTCATAAGGAAACGCTGCACCCGACTGATGTCACTGGCAGTTTTCTTTAGTGCTGGATCGTCATCTTCCTTGAACTTGGCCGACGTTTCGCACACAGGACAATAGTCTTTGTTGTCTCTCGGGCAACGAGCAACCTCTGTGTTGAAGCCATCTTGCCTAAAGAAGTGCATGTTGAATTCTAGAGCAAAGTAATCGATATCTTCATCAAAATACTGTGCTGATGGGGGGAGAAGTCTTACTTCGTTTGCGCCCTCTTTTGGACGCCAACCGGCACTGGAGATCCGGTTCTTTCTGTTCTGCATTTCATTGATGTCGAGTCCCATTGGACATGTCTCCTAAACAAGGATAAATTGATAAATCGCTAGTACTGAGCGGCTTCGGCTTTTTGCCGACTTGATATCTGAATAAGCATATCCTTTCGATGTTGTAATCCCTTTATCAGGGCCTTTAGCATGCCTGAATCTCTTGAACATTCCAGTAGATGATCTTGTGCGGAACGTACATCTTCCATAGCACCCACCCGCGCAGCCGTTTTACCTATCGCAAGACCTGGCTCGTCTTGCTGGATAGTGTTAAACGCATCATCTTTTGCTCTATCTAAATACACCACCGCCACCGCTTTTGTGTACTCAGCGGTCTCATATGACGCTTCCGCATAGGCGTACAATGACGCATGATTCTGAAGTGTCGTCTCCATGTAATTTAGATCAATTGCACACAAGTTTGCCACCTCTTCGGCGGGCATATCCTTTAGTGCAGTGAAGTCAATCATGAGCATAACCTCCTTAAGTTGCACATATATAGTAAGCAGGTAGTGAGGAGGTTACAAGTGTTAGGAAGGCGGTACTAGTTCTTAAGGAACAAGGCCATCTCGATAGGACCCATCACCTCTTTTTTGATCTTGGTAAACCCAAGAGAAGTGAGGTCAGGTACAGGCCGAAAGGTTAGGTAATCAGGGCATGCACCCTCTGGATAAGGGTTACGCACATGGGCGGTCAGGAATAGATAACATGAGCTGGCGCCAGCTAAGGCCACGACCGTATCTTCATGCTCCTGATCATCCAGTATATGGAACAGAACATCAACACATAGGACCAATGGGGCAGGTGGTTGGTCACGCAATACCTGCCAGTCACCGTAAATGAAATGCGCATCTAGACGAAAGTTATCCCTAAGCCACTTTATTGCAACCATGGAACTATCGATACCTACGTACTCGGGTGTTAGGTCACAGTACTGACCCGCCAACCAGAAGCGTGTGTCTCCACACCCATAGTCAATGACATGGTCAGGAAGGGGCATAGGTATCATTGCCCACATGCGCTCCCGCACCTTGAGGATGCCCTCATACACAGACGACCGACGGCCTCTGTTGTACCGTTCATCCCAATAGGACATTTTAGTTACCATGTTACTCATTCTCTACTATGATAAAGCGCACAACCCATGTATCATTTGGTGTTCGGTCTATCGCAATGGCTCGGCGGCTGTCTGCCCACTTGTGGAGTTCCTGGGCAAAGGCGCGCATATCACCGTCAGGATCATCTACTAGTACCTCTAACTCAAAAAGTGTCTTACTAGTATCAACCATGGCGCACTCGCTCCCAATGTGCCAGGTCCCTCAACTTATGCTCCTTGAAGTTCCAGTCCCCATCCCAATCCCCGCCCCATATCACTCGACTTTCCATCACCCCGCTCACATGCAATGCGGCTGCAGTTGCAATCACCAATCCCGCAAATGCATACCAATGGTACATGGCCTCATAATCAGGAACATCATCTCCTGCAAAATCTTTCTTAACACCCCACCCAATGAACTTCCCACCAACGAATGGTAGGAAGTGCACCGCATCGGAAGGGCGAGAGTTGTGCGTACCTACAGGCCACGGTGTGAACGACCGACCCTCCAGTACATGCAGGTCCTGCTCATGCTGGGGACGGTGGCCTTCTGATACCTTCAAATCCCATATAGACAGCACAGCCCCGGCCAGCGCCCTCAAGTCTGGATGGACTGTCGCCAACTCCCGTAAAGAATGGGCGCTGAATACATTAGACTGATCGATGTTAATTGGACCCTTACTCACGATACTGCTCCTTCAGTTTGTCCCACACAGGCATCTGTTCGATATGATTTACGAAACGTTCCTCCGCCACTCGCAAACATTCCAACTCTGCATCGGTCTCAGCAAGCATATTAGCAAGAGCCGAGAACTCCCACAAGAGACCATGCACCAATTCATGTATTACCGTGCCGATGAAATCATCTGATTTAGGATGGACGTAAACAGTAATACGCTCATACTCAGGTACTGCCTCCACCTCGCCATGTAGCTCCTTTGACTGAGTGGACTTGTACCTAATGTCCCAATCT
>SDBT01013293.1_pt1 | contig 13200 bp, 13 predicted proteins | sample 2277101 | NCBI WGS metagenome assembly SDBT01 (sample SAMN10404973, study PRJNA504765) | marine sediment metagenome | isolation source: marine sediment core GS10_PC15, 103 cmbsf | place: Arctic Ocean: Southern Knipovich Ridge | collected 2010 | reverse complement strand
TTGGTATCCTCCGTGAATCCCGATAATTTCGCAACCGCGATTTAGACCGATTCGCACAACAGCACGGATGCATGCATTCATCCCAGGCGAATCCCCGCCGCTGGTAAAAACTCCAACTCTCATGAGCTTATGTGTTGACCTTCAGACAAATAAGTACGTCCATCATTAATTCTCAGACGCAGAGGGATATTGATGTCACGTAAACAAGATACAGATCTGCAACCAGACGAACACGGAGATATCGTAAGAGAAGGCTACAACAAGATTGCAGGAAAATACTCACAAGATAGAAGCCTGTTCAAGAACAAGAAAGAGATTGATGATTTCATAGAACAACTACCAGATGGCGCAGTGGTCTTGGACATAGGTTGTGGAGGTGGAGTTCCGGTTCTAAAACTCTTGGTGGAAAAAGGGTACTCTGCTAAAGGCATTGATTTTTCTAAAGGGATGCTTGAACTAGCAAAGAAGAATGTACCAAAGGCAGAGTTGATACTAGGAGATGTCATGAAGACTTATTTTGAAAGTGAATCACTTGATGGAATTATCTCCGCATACGCAATCATCCACATTCATAGGAGCCATCATCCAGCGCTCTATTTGAAAATCCACAACTGGTTAAAGCGGGGAGGAATAATGCTCGTTAGTACTGCTAAAGATGAATGCGATGAGGATTATTCTACTAACGATTATTATGGTGCACATATGGTTTGGAGCCATCCTCCTGCACGTGAGAGTTTACAAATGATTAGAAACGCAGGTTTTGAGATCCTCTTCGAAAGACAAGTCACCACTGGGGATGAAACTCATCTCTGGATTCTCGCTAGGAAGAATTAGACGAGACCCTTCCTTCTTAGGAAAAGAAGTAGTGGGAGTGTAATGAAGAGACTTGCAATCATGATAAGAACAAATGCTAGAGGGTCATTTTCGAGTGGGAGACCAACATTCATACCATAAACGCTAGCAATCAAAGTTGGAACACTAACTAATAGAGAAATTGAAGTTAAGGTCTTGATTACCTTGTTCAGATTGTGACTGACCATGCTATCATAAGCATTCATTGCATTGGCGATAAGATCTCTATAGATAACGCTCAATTCTACTTGCTGTTGAAGATCGACTTCGAGTTCCTCTAATCTATCAACATCGAGAATCAATCTACCCACAACATTGTAGCGTTTTAGTCGTCGTAGCACCTTCATATTTGCCTTAAGAGAGGTTTCCATGAAAATTGCGTCACTGGATAGTTGGAAGAACCATACAAGTTGGGATGGATATATCTCGCTCATGAGGACCTCTTCAGTTTCATTGATTGCTGCTTCAACAAGATCAAGCGCGGTTTCAAAGGAGTGATTGACAATCTCAAACCATCTGTAGATGATATCCTCAACTGTTGTGCTGTAGCGTATTCTTTCCCGTAGTTTCTTCTTTCTAATGGGAACTACATCATTCTGTATGATAATGATGTCTTTCCCGTTCGTAAAGATACCTATCGGACTTGTTGAATATTCACGGTCCTCTTTCCGTATATCAACAGGTACACGCAGCACAATCATAGTGAACTTATCTTCAATCTGAAGCCGAGGTCGTTCATCAAGATCTTGAACGTCCTGAAGGTCTTCTAAATCAATCTCAAAACGCTGAGACAACATTGCTAAGTCATTTGGGCGGATTCCAATTATTTCTATGAGCAGGGGTTCATCAGGAGCCTCATCAAGGCTGTCGTACTTTATTCCACTCTCCAGTGCCATTATGGAGATACTTCCATTCTCTGATTTCTCGCTGCTCATTTGATCCACCTCTTGATAGCGGATGTCGTTCGTACATTGGTTTATGCCTGCCTGGAAGTTGGTTCTCTATTGAGATCCGGATATACAGTCGGGCTGTAGAAGCCTAAAGGCTACCCCTTAACTGCCCATAGTGACCTTTTAGGGTTTTGTAATAACGTGAATTCGATTGTGCGAGAGTTGACACCAAAACAATAAATGACAAGATGTATGCTAAAATAGGGTGGAGGTATTTGGTTGAGGAGCAGAGAGATTGCTATTCTATTGGTTTCATTCATTGCAGTCAGTCTTCTACAGTCTACCCCTGCTGTTTCAGCACAAATTCCTGAATACATTGATGATGGACCGTACATTGACAAAATTATCTACACAGAAATGCATAACCAAAATTACAGGGTATTACAACTTCAATCAGGCGAAATTGATATGGATACTAGTTACTTGTATCCATTCTTTGATTCTTACGATTTAGAAGTCTTGGATGCAGATCCTGATATTGACATTGCGCGCACCTTGAAAAATGGCTATCGTTACGTAGGGTTTGATTGTGAGATGTTTCCAACAAACATCAGCGGATTCAGAAGAGCCTTTGCATTTGCATTCAACAAGACCAAGGTCGCTACTGAAATCATGGATGGATTATCACAAACTCACGACTCCATAGTACCTTATCTGAATCCTTTCTGTATTGAAGAGGATCTAGATTGGCACTATTATAATTCCCGTCCAGATCTAGGAAATGCAATTCTTGACGACTTGGGATTCACAATCGATTCAACAACAGGAATAAGAAAAGCACCAAATGGAGATTCATTTAGCATTTTGATTCTACATCCAGATCTAGACCCCTACAGACAGATAGCTGAGTTGGCTGTTGAAGCGTTTGAACTTCTACATATCAGTGCAGACAATACCCCACCGTGTAATTGTGAACTCAATAATCAGATGGTAGTATTTGACCAGGGCTTCGAAGATTTTGATCTTTCGTGGTTTGCAAACCTATATTGGTCTGAATATCCAGGTGATGTATACACATTTTCTACAGGTTTTAGCAACTCTACATTTGATTCATGGAGAAACCAACTACTTTACAGTTCAAACTATGAAGATACTTACGAGGCTGCAGCTGAGATGCAGAAAATCCTTCACTACAATGTTCCGTTACTAGTTGTTAGCCAAGACGTCCTGTTACAACCATATCGTAATGATCGTTTCGAACGTCACATTATGGATTCTATGTGTTCGATTTCTGGACCGTGGACAATGCTTAGTATCAAACCAATTGATAGTACACATGGAGGTACTGTTGTAGTAGGAGTTAGCGCTAGATTAGAATCATTCAACTTCTTGACTGCTAGGACTTCTGCCTGGGCCTATGGAAAAAATCACATCTTCAGCAATATTCACTATGCATTGTATACAAAAGCTCCAGATCAGGAACCATATCCTCAACTCGCTGAAACCATGCATATTGAAACTCATGAGGACAATCCATCAATACTTGAAGGCCATACTCGTTTCACAATGGATATCAGAAATGATATTGAATGGACAGATGGTGTCCCCGTCACTGTGGATGATATTATCTTCACATTCAATTATGCTCTTGAAACCATAGAATTCGGAAACCCAATGGGAGATGATCTAACCGAGTTAACGGGGCTCTATTCTCCAACACCTCACAGAGTTGTTATTGAGTTTGCGACAGAGTCCTATTGGCACTTCAACAAATTCGTATACGAGTATATCCTTCCAAAGCACATCTTTGAAGGATATGAACCGGATGAATGGAATGAATGGAGTCTAATAACAAACGGAGATGGGAATAGTCTGAACTGTGGACCATTCATGCTTACTGATTTTGAATATGGAGAATGGTATGAATTAAGCGCTAGGAATCCCTGGAGTGAGGATGGTGAGGATGATTTCGTAGGTAATTACGTCGTCATACTTTCAGCAAGCGAAGATATCCAAACGGTATTCCCATATTTCACCATTCGCTGGGAACTCGATTGGGAGGTAATATGGCTAGACAACCAAGTTGTTGATGAAGATGGATATAACTTGACGTCCACACCAAGTTTCGCCTCCTTTTCTTATTCAGTTCTAATGGATGGAGAATTATATTTGTCAGACACACGGAATGGTAATTCAGCAATCAATAATCTAGATGTGAATTTCTTTGACTCTACGCTAGCGCCGGGTCAGCACAATGTCACTCTTCTTGTTGAAACCGAGGATAAAATATTACAAATTGATTCGGTTATAGTAACAATAATTCTACCATCATCATCGATAACATTCATTGTCGGACTTACTCTACCGTCCATAGCCTATGTTGTGCTCCTTTACATAGGGAGATTTCGAGCAAGGAAACGTTCGAATATAGTGGAATAATATGTTGGATCGATTTGAAACTCAGATGACGACGCTCTCAACTTCAACATCACGATCTTTGATACTCAACATTTTAGAAAGAACTTTCTTTCCACCAAAAAGTTCTACCTCTTCTTCACCACGATATAGTGCATCAGCGATTCTTGCCATTGCGTCTGCCTTCATTATCCCTGAACCTGATGCTCCATTAACAACAATAACACCATACTCTTCATAGACAAAGGGTATCTTGTCAGGTGAATAGCAATATCCACCAGCCCAACTATTGACAGGACGAGCTCCCTCAAAGGCTGGTATATATTTTGATAATACAGGATACAGACTATCCTCATAGTAAGCGCTTTCTGGAACCATCATCTCATCAGTCTGGATATACTCGTATTTCCTACCAATTTTGTCACCACAACCAATCCAGAAACCTCGTTCTTGAAGTTGTGGTCTGAAATAGACACCTGCAGAAGGAAGAATTGTGAATGGAATGCAACCCATCTCATTGAATCCCTTAGTTTCTAGAAACTCTATGAGTTTGGGATTGTCCTCAGCATGAAGTACGAACATCTGTCGCTTCTTTGCTTTGGTCATGCTGTCAATACCGACGGGATCTAAGAGTTCATTTGCCCAAGCACCAGTAGCAATAACTACAGTTTCAGCCCTGAAAGTGCCTTTATCGGTTACAACACCAGTGATGTGTTTTTTCTGCCAAACATATGGCTCGCGAGGGAGGTCTAATTTTGGGTCAGCTTCAATGAGTAACTTCTCTACATTAACACCGAATTTGGGTTTCACATGGGTTAATTCCTTGAAGGCATCAAAGTAGTATTCAACAAGTCTAGTTGGATCAAGAACGCCGCAGTCTTTTCCGAATAGTCCGTAAGATATCTCATGCAAGTTCATTAATTCTGCGGCTTCATCATTATTAAAATCAACATCGAGACCCGGTATCATTTCTTTTAGTTCTTCTTTGTTATAGACCTTATAGGAAATTCCAGACTTCTTCATCCGCTTCATCCAGACTTGTACACTCTCATGCTCAAACTGCTTCTTACTTAGAAGCCAAAGATAGCCAGTCTTCTCAAAGAGGAGATCATGACCAAGTTCTTCTTGGACGTGTTCGAAATACTTGATTGATGTGTCTGTGAGAATTTGATTTGTTGATGAAGCAAACATATTTCGAACAGCCGCTGCACTCATTGCAGTGTTTGCTTGACCTGCTGCTAAGGTTCTCTCAACTAGGAGTATTTTCTTTTCAGGATTGTTCTTCTGCATATAGAAAGCCGTAGCAACACCTAGAACTCCAGCACCTACAATAATGACATCAAAGGTCTCTTCGGTCATGATAGAAGCCTCCAGTGATTAATCCCGCGATGTAAAGATGTGACCTAAAACATTTACCCTCTGAACCTTTTCTTCATAATTCATGAATTTGAGCCTTGAGGAGGGACTGTGAGCTGTAGTCTGTCATTGAACATTCGATTTAGGAAATTTCGAGAAATGATAAGCCCAACAATCACTGACGCTAGAAAGATCATGATAAAAACAACAACCTGCAATAGAGCAGCAACAATTGGATTTACACCACCAATTATCATTCCACTCATGAAACCAGGAATGCTAACAATGCCTAATGATGCATACCTATTGAGATTCGGTAATAATCCACTTTCGAGTGATTCGCGAATTGTTAGTTCTACTGCTTGAAATGGTGACGCACCTAATGCCAAAGCAGTTTCAATCAAGCTTCTCTGTTTCTGTGCGTTAGACCACATTCTATCTATTACTAAACTTGCGATTGTCATAGAATTTCCAATTACCATGCCGCCCATTGGAATTACATATTCACCAATTGGTTCAACTACCCCAAACAGAACGGATGCAGCCATGACTGAGAGAGACCCAACTAGGATGGCAGGAAGTGTAGCTTTAAAGACACCTGGAATCTTTTCGAGATTCGCAGCTGTTGTATATGCTGCAAATATACCCATGAAAGTAAGAACTACAAACATGATGAGTAAATCACTAAGATTGAAAATGTAGACCAAGATTAGACCCATCAAAATGATCTGAATGGTACCACGAACTGTACCAATAAGTAGTTTCTTTTCAACACGAATGTTCTGCCACTTTGTGATAATCAGAAGTGCTGCAAGCAGAACTAGAGCTACTGCATAACGACCTAGTGCAATCTGAACATCTTCGGGAATTGAAGCCCACATATTTGCTATGAAAGTAAGGTCTAATTGCATTATTCCACATCCTCCTGATTATTGTTTATTTCGATAATACGTGAAGTGAATCGATGAGCCTGTTCTTTATTGTGAGTCACTATGAGAATCCCAATCTTGCGTTTTCGAATGACATCATTGAGAACATTCTCAACAGCCAATGCAGCCTCTTCATCAAGGGAAGCTGTGGGTTCATCCAACAAGAGAGCCTTGGGATTCATCACAAGTGCACGTGCGATGGCTATTCGCTGCTTCTCACCTCCAGAGAGGTTAAAGGAATCATCATCAAGTTTCAAAGAATCCAGTCTGACCTCACGAAGAATTTCATAAAGTGGACCATCATCAATTAATTCTCCATGCTTGCTCAAACCCCACACAAGATTATCTCTGACTGTTCCAGGGAACATCTGGCTCTCTTGAGGAACAAGTATCACGTTCCTTCTGAGGTCTCGAGGGTCCCAATCTTCAATGGGCTTTCCTAATACAATGATGTTTCCAGATTTAGGTGTTAACAGATCAACAACAATTCTAAGGATAGTACTTTTCCCACATCCTGAACTTCCAGTTAATCCAACAATCTCATTGTGATTGATAACGAGATTGAAATTCTCAAAGAGAATACGATCACCAAAACTCATTGCGACGTTTGATAATTGAATAATGTGAGTTTCACTCATGAATTCCACAAGACTAGGAAATTACTATCCTACACAAAAACCATTGTAATTTGATGATAATGGATGAATCGCCCAAAGAAATATCAATGAATACTGAAACTATTCTCGTGGAGGCTCAATGAATGGTTGGTCTGATTATTAGGAAAAATAATGGTGACTTGAAGTGGTTCCCATTATTCTTTGATGATGGAAAATACAAATTTTATCCACCTAAAGGAAAGAAAACTGGAAGAGAAGTTGGTAAGGAGTGGCACTTCCAAAAATACCTACCGGGATACTGGACTTATGCTTCAACTGCATCTCATAGGAGAAGGATAGGTGGAGGGGATTCGCTTGTCGTGTTGGAAGATGATGGAGATCTAAAATACTTCCCATTCCGAGAAGAAACCTTCATTCATAGGGGAACAGGAGATAAAGTTGGAAGGGGATTCAGAGATACTTATGATTACTATGTTGCAGAGTGGACAGGGAATGGAACTTCAGATCTATTGGTAAGAGATGAAGATGGAAACCTTCGATTATTCCCTTGGAATGGTAAGGATTTCAAAGACTTGGGCCGCAAAGAGCAAGTTGGAAGTGGTTTTGGTAAGAAAAAATATCCAGATATCTATCCGGGATATTGGTCAGGTGGAAGTACTCCAGATATTCTAGTTAGAAAGGATAATGGAGACCTCGTCGTCTACGAGTTCAATGGTGAAACCTTCTACAAGCAACGTAATTACAAAGTCGGTGATAATTTCAAAGCTAAACATTACCAGCACCTACTCATGGGAAATTGGTTAGGGAATGGCACACCAGACATGTTAGCATACAGGGACAAGAGATTACGTCTATATCCATTTGGACCTAATCCGAAGAAGAATCACTTTACTTTCACTAAGGATAAACAATGGCAATCTGACAAGGATTTCAGGGACGACTGGACCTATCTCGTTGGTCACTGGAGAACTCCTGGAAAACCAGACCTGATTACTGTGAACAAGAGTAATGACCTCTGGTTCTATCCATTCGATGATGGTGTACTTGTAGACTTGAAACGTGATAAGCGGGTAGGAAATGATTGGAAAGTAACTCACTTCTGGGACTTCTATCCAGTCTAATCAGATACACCGCAATCAGAGGGAATTCAAAACCTTGAATTAACTATCCGTTCCAGATATCTGCAAACTTACAGTATAAGTACCAGTGCCCTCAAAGGTAAGACTCACATGGATTAACCCCGCAGCAGCTATTCCTCCCTCGGTAAAATCAAAACCGAGCATAGTGATCGATTCACAAAATACAAATCTATAGCCTGCACTGATCGGATCTGTAGCAATCAAAACTCCGTCCAGAGAACCCCCCATGTCAGTTTCCACGAGTACATTTATGCTACCTACTTCAGCAAGTGTCATTCCAGGTTGAGCAATTTCAATTATGATATACCCAATTGCTAATACGGGATTATTTACTGTATAGTCAAAAGTACTGGTCGTTTCTATACTTACATAATGAGGACTTTCAAATGAGCCACTTATTGATACAGGCGGATTAGTAACAGTGATATCTGTAGACACTAAATTGGAAACCCATAGAAATGCACCTGCCGCTGTTCCGATCAGAATTATGGCAAGCATCCATAGTGGTATGGTTTTGATTACTTTCTTTTTTAAAACATTCATTTTTCTACTCCTCCTGGAAAAATGTATCCACATATAATTATATAATCAATCATATAAAATTACAGTTTAATTAATCATCTAGTTCCTGTCCTGCTAAATCCTATTTTCTTTCACTAATGTCACTGCCTCATTGAACTATTATCAGTCGTGAAACTATTTCCACTTACATCAAATACCGCAAGCATCATAAGGCGACCCAATCGGGATGCAGCGCGGAGTGGGTCAACAATTGACCGAAAAAAATGATAGCCAAGATATGGAACTCTTTGGAACTTCAAGTGAAACAAAGAAGATTGCAGTGGGAGTAATTCTGATTGCGCTCTATGCAATTCTAGCTCTACTGCCGATGAGTAGTTTCATTGGAGCCGCTGGTTTTAGTAGTATTCTCAGCTTTGCTATCTGCGTTGCACCACTATTGGGAATTATCCTTGGTCCATGGAGAGGGTTTGGTTTTGGGGTGATTGCGGGAATAGTGGCGACGATGGTCAGTCTACCTTTTGGTGGTGGAGTGTACCTCATAATCCCTACAACAATTCTCGGTCCAGCAGTTGCTGCCTTGTTCACAGGTTTAGCAATGAAAAGAACAACAAAACTCTCTGGTTATAGTATTCCAGGACCGATAGTAACTGCAGTTTATCTAATCATTGTAATAGTACTCTATGAAATCGTTGTCTATGAAGCATGGTGGTTCATGTTGCCTTACATGCTGGCAGTGGTCGTTACGCTAATCTTCCAAATCAAGAAGTTTGAATTCGACCCGAATCGATCATACCTCCAGCTTATACCTTTCATATTTCTAGGGGCTATGTTAGATCACTCTATGATGGCTATGGGCTCAGTATATTTACTCCAAATTCCAGCATATGTATTTGGCGTCATAATCTTTCCAGCTATGCTTGTAGAGCGAACAATTGCAACGTTTCTTGGAGCTCTGCTAGGATTCGTGATTCTGAAAATATTTGGAGAAGAGATAGGCAGTTCATCTAGCTAAGAGATTTGATGATAGTCACCATTGCATCAATCAGCATATCCAGTTGCATTGTAGCAACCGACATCAAGTCCTTCTGTATTACTTGAGAGGGTAATGGCGGGAAATGAATGAAAGTTGCTTGCGCGTCCAGTTCTCCATACTCAATTCGTTGCATAACATTGTAAAGAAGCCAGTTGCACCCGTAGGCCCCTGCAAAATAACTGACATCTGCTGGAATTTCTTTGTTCTTCAAAATTTGGACTAGTGTCTGTGGTTCAAGATTTGCGAAGTATGCTGCAGGACCTTTATAGTTGATAACATCACTTTCTGGAGTGTTATCATAGTTGTCAGGTCTCTTGGTACTGAGAATATTGATTGCAATTCTTTCTATGGTGATTACTGCTCTGTTTGCTTGTCCGCAGCATAGAACGTAGTCTGGTTTATGTTTGTCAAGAGCTTTATCGAGTATTCCAAGTGCATTCTTGTAATCCAGAGGTAGAACCAATCCAACTAACGAGTGTTGATTGATTTTCTTTCCATCAAGGTTTTTGGCTACTTCTTCAGAGGGATTAATCGTGAATCCATCAAAGGGTTCGAATCCAGTAACAAGAATTTTCGGCACAGAATCACCGCACAAAATAATAAATGACGTCCTAATGAGTACTATGTAGAATGTTAACCAAGTGCAGAAAATAGCCCTGGCGCTGCTAGGATAACAAACCAGACACCAAGTCCAATCTGCACGATTCCAATGATTACACTCACCCAGTTAATATCACCAATCTTAGCCTTCTTGGATGCTGCATCAGTTCCAAGAGTTAGAACTGCACCATAGATGAAATCAGTTGACACATGGGTCACGTAGATCAACACACCAGCAAGAAAGACTGTACCTACACCAATTTGCAAGGTACCGACTAACATTGTCACATTGGCAAGTCCCACGCCAAACCACCAAATAAGGAAATAGGGGTTAAAAATACTCACAGCAGCACCATGAGCTGTAGCTTCTATTACAGAAGAAGCTGTGACCTTAGAAGCCTCTTCTTTTTGTATCAACGCGCGGTATCTGTAGTCGCGGAGAGCTAAGAATCCGAAAAGAATGATGACAATTCCACCAAAACCTACGAGGAGATCAATAATTAGAGGAGTAAGAGTAAGTGCTTGTACACTGAGGATGATTGCTGCAATGATACCCAACTCAACAATTGCGTGTCCAACCATAGGTAAGATTCCATGAAGGCGCCCATGTTTACTGCTCTGCATAACTACAGCTGCGGTTAGGGGTCCAGGTGCTAAAGCTCCAGTAAGTGAGAGTGCGAACCAAGCAATAAGAATCTCAAAGACACCCATTATATGTACCTGCAACATTGGCGTGATGAAATCAAAGAAAAGGATACTGATTGGTCCTTGCTCATTCAAGTTGGCGTAATATTTGTATTACAGCCATAACAGACAGGCGTTCCCAGATATCCTTAAGAGCGCTCCTTTGACTAGAACTGTAATTACGGGAGCTGCAAGTCAGTGAAGCAGGTTCAAATTACAGTACCCTTTGAGAAGATTGAAGCGGTTTACGATTTTCTTCTTGATGGGCTAAATATTAAGAACGTCATGAAGTTCACTTCTGACAATGCAGTGGTGCTGCAATTCAGAATTCCAGATAATTCTGTAAATGAAACGATTGAAGCCCTAAAGAGTAGAGGAGTAGGTGTCGAATATGGTTTTGTTGACATACTAGATCTCAAGGCATCACTCCCGAGAGAAGCTGAGGAAAAGGCGAATGACACAATAATTCAACGAGATGCAACACTAGCTGTTGAAGAAATCTATGAGAATGTGAAAAAGCAATCTTCATTGAGTTTTGATTATATTGCATTTATTATCCTAGCAGCAGTCATGGCTGGTTTTGGTTTGATACAGAATAATGTCACGGTTATCGTTGCTTCTATGCTTCTGAGCCCCTTGATGGGGCCAATGCTAGCAATAGCTTTTGGTTACGTTGTTCGAAACAACTCACTCTTTGTAAAAGGTACAAAGATTGAAGTGATTGGCATTGTGCTATCACTTTCAGTGGGTGTAGTCATGGCACTTGTTATGCCTCTTCTTCAACCAGATATGGTTACAACCATCGCAAATGATGTAGGCACAACAGCAGGAACTGTCGTAAATATCACTGAGATCACCAGACGTGGAGGTTTCTCACCATTAGATATTGGAGTAGCAATATTCTCAGGGGCGGCAGTAGCAGTTTCAGTTACAAAAGGTGATATGTCATCGCTAGTCGGTGTCGCTATATCTGCTGCTCTTATGCCACCAGCAGTAAATGCCTCAATGATGATAGTTCTTGGTCTTGCAACCAGTGATGTTTACGTATTAGCTGTCGGAATCGGTTCCTTTTACCTTCTGGTAATGAACATCTTTCTTATTGTCCTTTCAGCTTTTGTGATGTTTAGAGTAAAAGGACTCACTTCACTAGCTAATAAGTCAGCAACTTGGACTGCTGTCACACAATTCAGAAAGACTTCCTCAGAAAGTCTGTATCATCACACTTACACTGGAAAGAAAGAAGAAATTGCAGCAGTATTTACACCTGCAAAAGAAGAGAATAAGGTGGAGGAAGAAGAAGCTCCAACCGAAAACAGTGAGAAACCTAGTGAATGAGTAAAGAGTGGTTGGTGATTTGCTGTTGGTATTCTCCACGTATCACAAGGCAATATATCAGCATCTTATCATTCTAACCTTGGTTAACTTTTCGAGGTTACTCCGTGATGACTAAAGATGGAAAACTCAAGAATAAACTCTTCAAAGGGCTGACTGAACATGATATTCTCACATGGGAAGAAGAAAAGATGAGATATCAGAGAAAAATGGGCAGAAAAGTAACAGATCTTGAGTTTTTGCGTTACCTCATGATGAAAGCATCAAGACCAGTAATTACAACAAAAGAAGGTGTTGCAAGTGGATTCCTTACTGGGCAGGGTGCAATATATGAGAAGGGAGAGACCCTCCTTGAGCGATATAGAAGTCAAGCAAAGAGTACAGATCCACCAGCTGAAATGATCCAGCATCCAAAATCAGCACCTGCTAAACGACTACTAGAAAATCCTTAAATACTAAGGAACCAAAGGTATCATAGCTCATAGATGTAGCGCATGGAGTGCAAATTATATTGATGATACAAAATAACGGACAAGATATCTATCCAGAGTGGACGTCAACTTCCGGCATAGAGTTCTGGGAACCAGATAGACTCTATATTGAATGGTTAACATTCTTGTATACTATATGGCAGAAAGTTGACTATCTCTAATAATCAGTGATATCTCAGTGAAATAGGAGAAGGAATTAAAAATTGTCAAAAGAAGAACCTGGCGAACTTGACAAAGTGTTCAAGGCTCTCGGAAACGTAACTAGAAGAAGAATTCTTCAGCTACTCGCTCAAGACGCGCGATATCCTTACGAGTTGAGTAAGGTATTGGGTTCAAATTA
>SDBT01013292.1_pt1 | contig 13201 bp, 12 predicted proteins | sample 2277101 | NCBI WGS metagenome assembly SDBT01 (sample SAMN10404973, study PRJNA504765) | marine sediment metagenome | isolation source: marine sediment core GS10_PC15, 103 cmbsf | place: Arctic Ocean: Southern Knipovich Ridge | collected 2010 | reverse complement strand
TGCGATTGTCGAGAATGGCCTGGCGCCGGCCCCTGACACCCTGAAGATTGACATCGAGGGCGCCGAACTGCTGTGCCTCCAGGGCGCCCGCGCGCTGCTGAGCGGAAAATTGGGGAAAAAGCCGCGCAACATATTTATTGAACTGCATACGAAATTACTTTTGGACTATGATTGCGGTTCGGACCAAGTGAAGAAGCTGATTGAAGGCTTTGGCTATCGTGAGCAGTGGATAAGGTCGCGAAACGAACAATTCCACATCTGGTATTCATCAAGCAATCTCGGTGAGGGGCCGCTTGGCATTTTGAGCTAGGCGTGCTATTGTGTAATCCGTGGTTTTGGTATTCCAGTGTATAGATAGGTAAAGAATAATCTGAAAGCCGGTTCTGGTATGCGTCTGTTACGAGTGTTCGGTCGCGTGGTGGGGATCTTCTCTCGGAAGGGCTGCAATCAACTGCGCAATTTCTGGGAATATCGTCGACGTCGTATCGTGCTGAAGTCGGCGCCAATAGTGTATGTCATCGGGATAAACAATATTTGCAGTCTCTCCTGTCCGTTATGTGTGACTGGCCAGCGGCGTCACGCGAAAAAACCGACACAGATGAATTTTGAGCTGTTCAGACGCATTATTGATAAGATCGGACCTTATGCGGTGTACGTGCAGTTGTACAACTGGGGTGAACCGTTACTGCACAAGGACATTGTGGCGATGGTGGAATATTGTGGTCGATATGACCTGAACACGGAAATCAGCAGTAGTTTGAGCCTGCGCAATATAGATGACAAACTCGAAGCCTTTGTGGCCCACCGACTCAAACATTTGGTGGTTTCGTTTGACGGGGTGGACCAGGAAGACTACTCCCGCTATCGTGTCGGAGGGAATTTTGACTTGGTCCTGAAGAATTTAGCCGCTTTGCGCCGATTCAAGCAGGAACAGCGGTCTCAATACCCACGAGTGACGCTACAATATCTGCGCACCAAGTTTACCAAAGACCAGCCTGAGATTATCAGGAAGAACTTGGGACAGTTCGGGGCGGATTATTTCAGCGTCGAGGAGCTTTGCATGCCGTTCCGGAATTACGATGACCAGTTGGCAAGACAATGGCTCACGGAAGAAGAAATTAGTGCTCGAAGATACCTTGACGTGGGTGCTTCAATGCATACGCAAGTGTGCTCTTTCTTATACACTACAATGGTCATCGAGCAAGACGGTTCCATTCCTCCGTGCTGCTATAGCACTAGTCCAGCGGACGATTTTGGAGCATGGGACGACCAAAAGACGATTCAAGAGATGTATAATACGGACAAATTTCAGGAGGGCCGCAAGCTATTTCGTACGGGCAGTAGCAAGAATTTCGTTTGCAAGGGCTGTTCAGCCTTTCGCACATATCAGCGTGCCAAGTCTCGCAAACAGAGGACAGTGCCGTGAAAGCCAGAGGCACAAATGCGGGTAGCGAGTCGCCTTTTATTTAGGTGATCGGGACAAATATCTTTGAAATTGCTTCGCCAGCCGCTATCTTCAGGAGGGAGCACTGGTTGTATGCTGAAATCGTATAATCTTATCGGTGTATGGCAGAGATTCAGCCGCATAGTGAGCCGCAGGGAAGAAAGATGAACGAAAGAATAATCCTGGTCTACCCGAATTTCACCGCCAACCAGACCTCCCGGGAAGCGGTTCTGCCTGTGGGCTTGGGATATATTGCCCAGGCCCTGCAAAACGCGGGGATTGAATACTCCGTCATCGATTTGAATATTGATTCTACCAAGAAACTCTTCGGCCAGATCCGCGACCTCGCCCCGGACTTCATTGGAATCAGCATGCTGAGCTACCGGTGCAAAGATGTATATGCGCTGATAACTGAAATAGAAGCACAACAGCCGGATTGCACCATCGTCGTTGGCGGCCCTCACGTAAGCGCAAATCGCGAAAAGGTCCTGGCTGAGTGTCCCGAAATAGATTTGTGCGTAATGGGGGAAGGTGAAGAGACCATTGTGGAAGTAGTAAGTGGACAAGCCGTTGAAACAATTAAGGGAATATTCTACCGCAAAGACGGAGAAATTCACTTTACTGGGGCTCGGCCATACATCAAAGAATTAGGGAAGAACGCCTTCCCCACCTATGAGGGGTTTCACCTTAAAGAATACGGTAACATCATGAGATTGGAATCCTCGCGTGGATGCCCCTACAAATGTATTTTCTGTGGCGCTCCAGGCATCCTCGGGCGGAAATGGCGATATCACAGCCCACAGGAGATGATGACTGAGCTACGATACTGGCATGACCGGGGGTATCGCCAATTCTGCTTTGCGGACAGTAACCTTGCAGTCAACAAAGAGCGACTGATACAGTTCTGTAATGAGGTTATCAAGAGCAAATTGCAGGTTACTTTTGTCGCGGAAGGCCTGCGGGCCGACCATGTCAACGAAGAACTGCTCGCGAAAATGAAAGATGCGGGTTTTACCCATGTCTGCTTTGGCGTGGAAGCCGGTAGCGACAGAATTCTGAAGATTCTCAGAAAAGGCGAAACAAGACAACAGATCGAGTCGGCAATCGCGGCGGCTACAAAACTAGAACTCAATGTGACGCTTTTTTTCCTGATAAATTCACCTGGAGAAACGGTTGAAGATGTTCGTGCGTCTTTTGCTCTGGCGAAAGAATACGATGTGGCGTATGTTTGGTTCTTCAACGTCACTCCTCTTCCAGGCACTCAGTTGTACGAGTGGGCGCTGGAACACGGTTTCGACGATAGTTATGAAGGGCGTTACCCAGAAGACAGTACCTGGATGACTTGGCAGGCAAAATATGATAACGGGGCCATGACGGCTAAGCAGGTTAAGGTGTTATTGCAGAAAGGCCAGAAGATTAAACGAATAGTTGAGATGCGGTACTCGCTACGGGACCATGCAGAAAAATTGCTTGGAAAGAAACTCCGGTGGAACCGGCGACTGTTGAATGTATTGGCGTGGACGTTGGCGTTTCGTTCTACATACGCGGCGTATCGGCTCCTGGTTTGGTTTGTTAAGTTGGTCCGAAAGCGGGCCTCCTAATTGCACAACACCCATTGCCGACACAAACGATATGAAGCAAAGTAATTCATTGAATCCTGAAACGGATCGAAGCTTCTGATGTTTTTAAGCGTTATAATCCCGACTCGTAACCGAGCAGACCTCTTGCGGCGGACCTTGGATTCGATGACTTCGCTTGATTTCCCGGCCGATTCGTATGAGGTGCTGGTCATTGACAACGGTTCAAGCGACAATACGGCTGAGGTGTGCGCTGAATTCAGTGGACGGCTCCCTGGGTTTCGCCGAATTCTGGACGAACGTCCGGGACTGCTTGTGGGAAGGCACCGAGGACTGGCAGAAGCAAAGGGCGATATTCTGGCCTACGGTGACGACGACATATTGCCGTTCTCGATTTGGCTGCGTGCACTTGCGGAAGTGTTTGCGGACCCGGAAGTCGGGATTGTCGGTGGCAAAGTACTGCCGAAATTTGAAAGTGAACCGCCGGAATGGTTCGACGGTTTGTGGCAAGCAGTACCCGGCGGCAGGATGTTAACGTACTATAGCTTAATTGACCTGGGAGATGAAGTGCGGCCTATTTCTCCCGTCTACGTTTTCGGGTGCAATTTCGCCATCCGTAAAGAGGCTTTGCTGCGTGCCGGGGGGTTCCACCCCGACCTTTTTCCAAATGAGTTGATGCGCTACTGTGGTGACGGCGAGACAGCCGTAGCTAAAGCCGTCGAAACACTCGGCCTCGCAACACGTTATCATCCAGGCGCGTCCGTTCATCATTGGATTGGGAGTGCCCGCATGACCCCGGAATACATTTACCACCGGGCCTTTTACAGCGGAATTGTCGACTCATACGCTCATGTCCGGAAGCGCGGCTCCCCGTATTCGAAGGCAACGGTATTTACCGAGCTTGTGGATGTTGCCAAGCAGAGCTGCAAATCATGTCTGGCATTTCTCCAGGGCAACCTTCTCGACAGGCCTGTCAGGCAAGCATATTTTCGTGGCTACCGCGACGGCTATCATTTTCATCAGGAAGAGGTCCGCCGCGACCCGCAATTGCTGGATTGGGTGCTGCGCCCGGACTACTTAGACTGCGTTGACATCAGAGAACAGTTCACTCCAAAAAGATGAAGAAGGGAGTACTCCTCGCAAGAAAGGTGTACCGAGATCGCATGAGTATCAAGAAGAAATTGCGGCGGCTTCTTCCTCCCTGGGGGTTCGAGATTGTGATGTGGCTGGGAGCAAAGGTCTTGCGGCTTTCATACTTGTGCCGGGGGCGTGTGCCGTGGTCGCGGGGATACAGCCAATACAAGGCCAGATTCTTGCGCCGGGCAATGGCAAATGACGATTTGCTGCACCGGTTTCGACATAAGGAAGCGCTGCCGGTTGCTTATGGGGTTGGGCTTGACGAAAGGTGCATAGAGTATCCCTGGTTGCTTTCGCATCTTAGCTCCGAGGAGGAGCTGCTTTTGGATGCCGGGTCAATACTGAATCTCGACTATGTCATAGAGCATCCATGTTTCGCGAAGAAGGAAATTCATATTCTTACCCTCGCGCCAGAACCTGATTGCTTTTGGAAGAAGGGAATATCCTATGTATACGCCGATTTGAGGAATATCCCAATTCGCGACAGCTATTATGACTCGGTCATTTGTCTCTCTACACTGGAGCATATCGGCCGCGACAATACCCTATATACCGGAACGCCATCGGCCCAAGGACATAGCCCAGATGATCTCTTAACCACAATAGCGGAGTTGCGGCGCGTACTTAAGCCCGGCGGGACGTTATTCCTCTCGGTTCCATTCGGCAGGTACGGTCATTTCGACACCTTTCAGCAGTTTGACCGGAAGCTCCTCTCTCGTGCCATTGAGGCCTTCAACAGCATCGAAGAGCCTTCCGAGGATTTCTACAGATATTCCCCCGCCGGCTGGCAAATTGCCAAAGCTGAAGATTGTGCGGATTGCCAGTACGTCCAGCGGCTTGCTGCCCCACGCGGCCAAACGGCCCTCTTCCGCCGTCACTCCCGGGTCGAAAAAGACCGGGCAGCGGCGGCCCGTGCTGTTGCCTGCATTAGACTGGTCAAGCGGTAACGAGCTCTTAATGCGCAGTGGAACTTGCCGATGGCGGAATCGCGGCCTGTAACGCGCGCCGCGGCGAAATCCGGGTCTGGATACGGGTCGGGATGGAAATGCCGGTTTTGCGGGATCGAGAAGTCGCGAACCGAGTCGCGAACCGAGTCGCGAACCGACGGGGTTTTTATCGCAGATGGCCAATTCTGCCGCTTCGCTCTCGCCTGCGGTGCGTCTGCCGTTTTGTCTTGCCGCCATTCCTTCATTCCTCCATCTCTCCATTCTTCCATTCCCCTATTCCCCATTCTTTCATTACTCCAATACTCCAATACTCCATTCTTATCAGCTTGGTGATGAAATTGTTGCTTCGTTTTGCTACGCAACATGCGTCGAAGTCTACGAGTAAGATTCCAATTCAGGGTTGCCGGAGCAGCCATTTAATAATATATTGATGGGACATTTTCATCTGTCAATCGCTTGGGGAACCCATGGTCGAGAAGCCACACTACACGGCCCACCGGAAGCGCCTGCGGGAACGTTTTCTCAAGACCGGCGCCGAGGGTATGCAAGACTACGAGCTGCTCGAACTGCTGCTGGGTTATGCGATCCCGCGCCGGGACGTTAAGCCCCTGGCCAAAGAACTGCGAAAGCATTTCGGCTCCATTTCCGCCGTGCTTGACGCCGGGGAAGATGAGCTGCGGCGCATTCCCGGGCTGGGCTCCTATGCGGCCGGGCTGATCCGTCTGGTTAAGGAGTTTTGCTGCTACCAGTTGGCCGAGGAGATACACGGTCGCGAGGCGCTTGGGTCCTCTCGCGAGGTGGTTGACTTTGCCCGCATCAAGCTGGCCGGCTGTTCCTGCGAGGCCTTCATGGCGATTTATCTTGACAACCGCAACCAGGTCCTCGCTCACCAGATCATTGCCGAAGGCACCGTTGATCATGCCGTCATCTACCCGCGCCGGATTATCGAGGAGGCCCTGAAGCATAAGGCCAGCGGGCTTATCCTCATCCACAACCATCCCAGCGGCCAGACCACGCCGTCGCGGGATGATCTGCTGCTCACCGAACGTCTCAGTCAGGCCGCTGGGCTCATTGATCTGCGCATCATTGACCATCTCATTGTCGGTCAGCAAGGCTATTACAGTTTCGCCGAGGAAAAACTTCTCTCCCCGCCCGGGTGAACATTAGTTTTGAGGGGCCAGCTTTGAGCAAGCGCCGACGATTTCGCACCTTCATGCTGGCGGCGGCGGCAGTGCCGTTGTTCGGGCTGCTTGGGCTAGCGGGATTCTGGGTCATAAGGACCTCACGGGCCGCCGCGGCCAGGCGCCAACTCGAGCCGCTGGTGCGGCGGACCGCCCGGCGCCACGGCGTGGACCCAAGCCTGGTGCTGGCCGTCATCCGCCAGGAGAGCAACTTTGACGCCGATGCCCGCGGGGCCGCCGGCGAGATCGGCCTGATGCAGATCACCCAGAACGCGGCGGCGGACTGGGCGCGAGCACAGCGCCGGTCCCTGGGGGCCGAGAACATTCTGTTTGCGCCTGAACTGAATCTCGAGATCGGCGTGTGGTACCTGGCCAAGGCCCTGCGTCAGTTCCGTCATCACCGCGACCGGGAGGTGCTGGCTCTGAGCCAATACAATGCCGGGCGGCAACGGGCGTTACGCTGGGCGGAAGAATATCGGGAAAATCTGCTGAAACATATTCCCATTCCTTCTACCAGGGGTTATATTGTTAACGTGTTGAAGTATCGCGCCAGCTATAACCGGGAAAAGGCGGCGGAAAAGTGACCGGCGACAAACAAAAAATTTATGCGTTGCTAAACCTGCTCGAGGATGAAGACAGCCAGGTTTCCACCCCGGCGATGGAAGAGCTGCTTCAGTTCGAGCGTGACGCCGAGGACCTTGTCAAAGAGTTCCAGGAGGCGGCAAATCCCCGTCTGCGCGGCCGGATTCATCAACTCGGCAATATCTTGAATGTCCGCCGCCGCCGCCACGCCTTTATCCAACACGCCATGAGTTCGAGTATTTCCCTCTGGGACGGCATGGTGCAGATCAATTATCAATATAACCCGCGCCTGAACCCCGACCAGATCGCGAGCATGGCCGACGCCTTGTTTGAGGCTTTGCCCCCACGGGTCTCGACCGTGGGGCTGGGCACGTTCATGCGCAATGAAGATTTCTCCTATACCCGCAAAGACACCTTGGGCGCCGATCTGTTTTTGCTTGAAGATGTGTTGGCCCAGCGGATCGGCGCGCCGATTGTGCTGTGCGTCATTGCCCGGCACTTCGGTGAAAAGGCGGGCTGGAACTCGTCAATTGTGTTGTATCGCGGCAGACATTGCCTGATTGATTCAAACTCTAATCTGATCGAACCTGCCGAGGGCTGGAAGGTCACCCGCCTGACGCACGCCGACAAACTGTACCCCTGCGGCGACCGGGACATCTGGCTGACCGTGCTCAGCCAGCTTTTCCTCGCCGCCATGCTCGAGGATCAATTGCAGGCCATTCATCGCGTCGGCATTATCCTCGCTGAGCTTTGCGGCGGCAAGTTTCAAGACTTGCCCTTCCCGCTCGGCGATTAACCCCATTTCGGCAAAGGAGACAAGGCAAATGAAAAACATCCATCACTGGCACAAAGCAGGCTTGTTTCTGGCCTTGGCGTGGTTGCCGGCGGCCCTGGCCGGGAAGTATGACCCGGACAAGCTTAGATCGTTCGACTTCGAAATCGAAAAACAAACCCTTGAAAAAATCGCCCAGGAACTCCAGCCCCTGGAAATCGCCAAAAAATACAAGCTCAGAACGCCGATCCTGCCGCCGCGCCTGGATAAAAAGCAGGTCGGATCCCTGGTCGTCAGGGAAGTCGAGCGCCAGGTCGAAAACAGGTTCCCGCGCACCAGACTCGACGAAATTGAAGGCGAGGCGAAAAAGAAATTCAGGCTTTACCAAAAAGGCGACCTGGTCAGGATCAAGGTGCGCAATCGCCGGTTCGATCGCAGATGGGAGTTCGTAACCGCACATATCTGGGGTATTAAGCAGAAAGGGGTCTTGCTGGGCGATGTCTTCTATATCTACGAGGACATTGATAAACAGGAGTATCCGCACTTCTTTAAAGACCGACGTGATCACGCGATCGACGGGGAAATTAACCGCCTGACGCTCATCTACAAGACCAGCCGCGCTGCCTATGAAAGGCGCGTTAAACGACGTGCCGCCACAACCATCTGGAGGCACGAAGGTTATATCTACCGTAAGGCCAAGCGGCGGTGGATTCCCCGCGAAGAAATCTTCAACTGGCTCTACCAGCGCGAATGGAAAAAAGTGTACCCCGGATTCCGCCAGGAAATCGAGCAGCAGGTCTATAGACAAAATGGGTTCAGTTGGAATGAGGACCTGCAGCGCTGGGAAATCCGCGGCAGGGACGACACCGGCGAAGAGCTCGAGCCCGGCGCGCGGAAGCCACAACTGATTGATGTCTGGCAAGAGGAACTTAAAGATATATGGAAGCCCAAGGATGAAAAAGACACCGGGGATGGTGACGATGACATTTGGAAAGAGGAGGATGACGAGGCGGAAGGGGAAAAGCCCAAGAAGAAGCCAAAAGCCGGAAAAAAGCCTGCAAAAGCAAAGAAGAAGACCAAATCCGCCGCCGACAGGGAGGCTGAAGCGCTGTTTGACGAAGACGACTGATAGATGCTCGACCGCGATGGCGCACAGATTATCATCACCGGCCGCGGTCGGCTCTGGGCCGCCCACTACGAGTTGAATAACCTCGCCGGCCCCCGCCTTCTGGAACACCGCGGAACTCCGTTGCTCAACTCCTGCTGCTGCTGCTTCAACGACCAGGATGACACCGTAGCCTTGGCTGAGGCCGTCCGCGCCTCCCGCAAGGGCAAGGCGGCGATTATTAGCGGCGCCGGCAGGCTGCCTTCCGGCGTCGGCTTAAGCCACACCCACCGCTATGCCGAAGGTTTTGCCCGTTTCGTCACCGACGTCAAGGTCCCACGCGCCACGGTCCTGAAAACCCGCGTGAGCATCGGCAGCCTTGAATTAACCGGCGATTTCCCGGCCTGGCGTCTGCTTGATGAAAACTGCCGGCTGACGAAATGGGAGGAACTGGGCGAAACGCCCCTGACTTGGCCCCGGCATCCACCGGCCCTTATCCTCCGCCGCAGCGATGGCCTCGAGGTGGAAATCGGCCTGGGCAACGACCTCTGGCGCTGGGCCAGCGGGTTGCGGCCGGGAACAGATAATCAGGGCCATTATGAATTGCGGCGGAGCGGTGCCGGGGTTGTTTTTGAACGCAGTCCGAGCGTCGCCGCTGTCGAGTTCACCCCCCGGCCGCGTTCATATCGCTTTTCCTGGTATCTGGCCTGGAGCCTCGACCCGGAAACCTACCCGCCCGCCGGCGGCAGCGCCCTCGAACCACGCTGGCGCCCGAACGGCGATCTCGACCTCGGAGCCTTGCGCCAAACGCTGAAATCTGAACCCGGCGGCATCCTCGAACTGGACCTGGCCCGAATGGCCTGGCCCGACAGTCTCCGGCGCCAGACCTCACCCCACCCCTGCCTGGCCAGCAAAAACGTGCGGAAACGGCTCAGGCGGATTGTCCGCCAGCTTGCCGCCTTCGAACCCGGCGAGTTCCCCATCCGGTTCCGCGGCCTTAGCCCCGGCCTCTGTGACCGGGCCAGCCACCTCGAACGCCGCGGCCAGCGCCAACACTGGGATATGGCCGCCATCCTCGAATTCGCCCTTTGGACCCGCCAGTGCCTGGGCGATGACCGACTCATCCTCAACGACGCGGGTGACCTGGACTGCCCCAGCCAGCAAAACCTCTTTGCCGTCTCCGACCACGACGTCGAACCCGTTACCTACGAATACCTCCCACCCGCGCCGCAATCTTAATCGTAATCGTCCTGAAGACCATTAGTGGGGGGTGCGTTCAAGTCCGGCTCCAGTCGGCCCGGCGGGCCGCCACTTCCTGGGAATGGTCCTGCGTTCCTTCCAAAGCCCCGGTCCACACCCGTTCCCGCGCCCAGACATGACTGTCAGGCACACCGTCAACGTCCAGAACGATGACCGTGTTCCGGGAATCCGGGGCCTGGCGCGGGAGACCGCTTAGGTAAAGGTCAGCGTCTTCCTGGCGAAATGCCACGCGGTTGCCCGAGGCGAGGAAACGAACGTCCGCAACTTTGTTTTTAAGGCCCGCCAAGTGCAGTTCGCCTGTCGGCGGCCAGTAAAGGACGTGCAGGTAGACTTTGCCCGGCCGGCAGGTCATAAGCCCGAACGTGGTCGTGTCGCAGATGCTTTCAGTCGTGCCATAGATGGCCTCGCCGTTCACTCTCAGCCAGTCGCCCACGCCGGTCATCAGCCGTCTGAACTGCGCCGGTAAAACCCCGCTGGGCTTGGGGCCGACGTTGTAGACGAGGTTGCCGCCGACCTCAGCGGTGCGGCACAGCTCGCGAATTGTCCGGCGCGCGTTCTTCCAGCCCGCGCCGGCGTGCCAGCCCCACCATTTCTCCGTGGACGTCATGCACGATTCCCACGGCCGGTCGGGCTTGAACTGGGCTTCCGGAATCGTCTGCTCCGGCGTCGCAAGGTCGCCGTCCAGGCCGATACGGTCGTTAATGATGATGTCTTTCTGCAAACGACGCATCGTGGCGACCAGGTCCGTCGCTTCCCACTCATCGGCGGTGTAGGGCCAGACCCCGTCAAACCAGAAGATGTCAATCTTGCCGTAGTTCGAACATAGCTCCCGCACCTGTTCGTGAGTGTGCCGGATAAACGCCCGGAAACCTTCGGGGTCACGTTTAGGTCCCAGAAAGTAGGCCGGCTGCGACCAGTCGGCAGTGGAGAAGTACAAGCCCACCCGCAGACCCGCCTCCCGGAAGGCCCGCAGATACTCGCCCACGTAATCCCGGCACAGGCCGGTCTGCCCCGCGTTGAACGGGGTTGTCTGCGTGTGCCACAGGCAAAAGCCGTCGTGGTGTTTGCTGGTGAAAAGGGCGTAGTTCATGCCCCCAGCCTTGGCCACCCGCGCCCAAGCCGCCGGATCAAAGCGGGTGGGACGAAAGCGCCCGGCAAGCTTGCGATACTCCGAGGGCGGCAGATGTTCACGGTAAAGCACCTGTTCCCCGAGCTCCAGCACCGAATAGATTCCCCAGTGGATGAACAGGCCGAACCTGGCTTCCTGAAACCAGGCCGGCACGGGCTTGTGAGCCCCTCCAGATCGTTTCTTTGCCATACACACCTCCTGCCGTTTCGACCGGGGGCTGCCCCCCGGCAAGGGAGTTATCGCCTCGCGCCTGCCGGGATGAGGCCGGCAGCAGCGATGAGCGGTAGTTACCGGGCCCGCTTCTTCGCCAGGCCCAGCGTCAGTATTCTTCCCAGCCGCTTCATTTTTTCTCCGCCTTGCCCTGCTTTGCTTCTGCGTCCAGTTCCGCGCCGGTTTTCGCGCCGTGCTTGCGGAGCACGTCAATAACTTTGCTTTTTTGTTGCCTGGAATTGTCGTCATAAGCACTTAATTTTTTCACAATAATATCGAGGGGGGTATCGCCGGCCTTGTTCTGCGCATTAAGATCCGCGCCGGCATTTACCAGGGGGCCCACCATATCATTAAACACGCCTGCCATCTTGTCGGCTTTAGTGCCGCTCCAATTGATCCGGGTGTGCGTTTGCAGGATACTATGTAGTGGGGTATTGCCCGTAGGATGAGCCCACCAACCCGATTTAACCCTGGCATTGACGTTGGCCCCGGCCTCAATGAGAAGCTTGATAGTCCATGGGTGGATTACGTTGTGCAAAGGAGTTATCCCGTTCTTCCTCAAGTTTAGTTCGGCTCCAGCATCAAGTAAGGTGCGGCAAATTTCCAGGTTCCCGAGATGGGCAGCCATATGAAAAGGCGCACGTTCTTCTTGGACACGGGGATTGACAACGGCGCCGGAATCGATCAACAGTTTGCAGATCGCAGGCCTTTCCTCGATAACAGCCATGTATAACGGGCTATAGCCATCGGCATTAGAAACAGCGACATTTGCACCGGCAGCTATCAGTAGCCGGCAGATTGCCAGCCCTACCGCGGCCGCATCGCCATCTATTTCACTGGCCGATTCATCAAGTTTAAACCGTGCCGCACAATGAAGGGGTGTAGACCCCGCATCGTCGGACGCATTAACATCCGCGCCAGAATTGATCAGCAACTCACATAAGTCTAAAGCGATTCGTCTTCTCTTGCCACAGAGAGCCCAGTGAAGAGCTGTTCGGTCTGGAAGCCCATCTATGTCATTCACGTCGAATCCAGCATCAATTAGGGTCTTACACATTTCGAGATGCCCTTTTCGCGCGGCCCAGTGGAGCGGCGTTGTACACCCCCCCTCGGTCCTGGTACTAACCTCAGCTCCAGCCTTAATAAGCAGCTTGGCTACCTCGCTATGGCCCCCGGTTGCTGCCCAGTCCAGCGGCGTGAAGTCATACTCGTTCTTGGCGTTGACCTCGGCCCCGGCCGTAAGCAGAATCTTGGCCACCTCGGTATGGCCCTTGTGTGCCGCCAGACACAAAGGAAATAACTTCTGAGTGTAAAGTTCTTTCTCTACCTCGCCGTTGAAGACCCGGACCTGCGGTATCTCGCCTTCCTTGTTCACCTGCCCTCTATCCCACTTACAGACATACCGCACGCCGTCAATATCACCGATTTCAACCAGCTTAACCAGGCTCAACGTCCGAGCTGCCCGTGAATTATACCACCAGCGCACACCCAGGCCGAACAGCGCCAGTAATCCAGCAATAATCGGTAATTGCCAGGCCCGCTTTTTCTCCAGCCCCAGCGTCAGTATTCTTCCCAGCCGCTTCATTTGCATTTCTTCACTTTGCCGAACGGACGTTGGCAATGGCCGCGACCTTCCGAAGCCCGCGGATGCGGGCGCCGTAGAATTAGCGCGGGGTGAAACCCCGGGTCACGGCCGCCCCACCTTATTCCTGAGCCCCGGAAGGGGCGATGCAAGGCGTTTTCAAACTTCGGTTCCAAGCTTATTTGCTGCGCCCCTCCGGGGCTTGGGAGATTATTTTGGGTTCTTGTTCCCGGGGCTGCGCCCCGCGCTAATTCTGCTTCCGCCTCTCCGAGGCT
>SDBT01013291.1_pt1 | contig 13201 bp, 12 predicted proteins | sample 2277101 | NCBI WGS metagenome assembly SDBT01 (sample SAMN10404973, study PRJNA504765) | marine sediment metagenome | isolation source: marine sediment core GS10_PC15, 103 cmbsf | place: Arctic Ocean: Southern Knipovich Ridge | collected 2010 | reverse complement strand
TATTTATTCCTTGTATTCAAAACGATGCCCGGACAATTCTATATATGCCTTAGGCATATTCGGAAAATTTGTAGCCCTTATCCGCCTTTTAACTTCGTCGGGCGTCATTCCCTCTTGAATTCTACAGAGCTCATTAAGTTCTTTCCGGGTATAAAGATGATTACCCCATTTCTCATTAGTCACAGGCAAACTTCCCTGCTTCAGATAATAATTAAAAACCTCATAAAATTGCCCCAGGATATGCCGGTAGCACTTTTGGGTCAAGTCAACCAGGGAATCGCCAGGCAAAATTGAGAAATACTTGGCACTTATTATCCTGCCGGAATCAACCTTGGAATCCATCAAGTGCGCGGTTACTCCGTAACTATCCTCACGATTATAAATCGCAAAATTAGTACAACCGATACCGCGATATTCAGGAGAACCAGGATGAAAATTGATAGAAAACTCTCTTATTTCATTAAGTAATTTTTGCGAAATTATCCATGGAGACATATAGGAAACGCATATATCATAATTACGACCATAAGCCTCCTTCGGAAACACATCTCCATTTTTCCCTTTAAATACGTACACACACCTGAAATTATCCTTCAGGAAACTAACCACTTCATCTAAACCGTATTTTTCTTTTGCGAAAACAACAACGTCTTTTTCTCTCATTGAATATTTATATTTCTCAAATTATTCTGGATCATCTCCATTTGGCCAATATCGATCCAGGATTTCTCCGAAACAGGATAACCCCCTACCCTTCCTTGTTTCTCAATATAACTGCTAATCAAATCTGTGATATTGTAAAGCTGGTTCCTGGGTATATCTTCGAGAACTGCTGCATCCAGAACATACATTCCTGTATTTACCAAAAAATCAAACCCCGGCTTTTCCCTGATACCTTTTAAGATTCCTCCGTTTTCAATCTCGCATATCCCGTAAGGAATTGTGAAATTTTTCATCGAGCTAACCAGGGTAATTTTATTCTTTTTTTGGCGATGGAATTTCAGTATATCTGCGTAATCTGCCTCGATAATTATATCGCAGTTGCTAACAAATAATGTCTTCTTCACTATGTTTTTCAGGAAATGCAGACTTCCGGCAGTGCCTAAAGGCTTATTTTCAAAGATGTAATTAATCTTATATTTATGCTCAAAATCGCTAAAGTATGCCTTAATTATGTTTGATTTATAATTCAAGGACAGATAAAAATCTGTACACCCATAATTAAAAAATCTATCTATAATTATCTCGATAATAGGCCTATCCCCTATCGGCATCAGCGGCTTGGGAAGAATCTTTGTAAACGGGCGCAAACGCACCCCCTCGCCTCCGGCCATAATCACCACAGGCAATTTCAAGGATTCTAATTTCTTGGGCTTATCCTTGAAAAGATCAACCCACCAGACAGCTGAAATAAGGTTCTTGTCATCATCTATAATCGGTAAGCAATCAATATCTTTCTTAATCATTATCGCTTTTGCTTTTTCCTGCTCAAACTCCTTGGCCAAACTTATAGGTTTACGATTCATAACATTAGAAACATCATCATTCAAGCTTCTGCCTTTTAATATCCACCTCCGGATATCTCCGTCTGTAACGGCCCCTAAGAGTTTATTCTCTTTATCGACCACAAACATAGTCTTTTCTCCGGCAGCATCCATTTGCCTTAAAGCACCATTAATACTTTGCCCCATATTTATAAGTACTTTCTTAAGTCTTTTCATAGTATTAATTACTCCTGTTTAAAGCCCGGATAACCGAAGTTATATACCTTATCTGTTCTGCTTTCAAATTTGTACTGCAAGGCAAATTCAGGATGCGCTCCCAAAACCGCGGCGCGTTCTCGATTCTATACGCCTGATTTCTGCGATAGGGGCGCTGTAGATGGTTTAAATGCCACACCGGCCTTGTTTGAATACCCCTTGATTGCAAACACTTCATGACCCCGTACCTATCCATGCCAAATTCTTTTTTTTCAATAACCAATGAATAAAACCAGTAATTTGGCGCTGTGCCCTCAGGAACTCCTAATATTTCGACCCCCTGAACACCGCTGAGAAACTTCTTATACAGCCCGTAATTTTTTCTCTTAATCTTGATAAAGCCCGGCAGCTGCCTTAGCTGCGCCAGACCCAGCGCTGCCTGTATATTAGTCAGGCGAAAATTATATCCGACCTCATTATGAATATATCTTACCGGATCATCTTTCGCCTGATTAATCAAATACATTGCTTTTTCCGCCAAAAGCCTGTTATTGGTTACGATCATACCACCGCCGCCAGTAGTAATTATTTTATTACCATTAAATGAATAAACACCAATATCGGAAACTGTACCGGTAAATTTATTCTTATAAATTCCTTTTGTATAATACGATCCTAGGCTTTCAGTTGCATCCTCTACAACCTTAAGATGATATTGCCGAGCAATGTCCGTGATCTCTTTCATATCGCAGGGATTCCCAAAAACATGGACCAGGATTACCGCCTTGATAATTCTTCCGGTTTTCTTGTTTTTTAAACCTGCCCTTGTAACCCGGCACTCTTTTGCGCAAAACTCCCGCAATTTGGCACAATCAATATTCATATAATCATCGCAATCCATAAAAACAGGCTCTGCGCCCTGGTATCTGACAGTATTAACCGGGGCAATAAATGTAAGCGCGGGAACGATTACCTCATCACCCCTTGCGATGCCGCAAACATTGAGGGCAATATGCAATCCGGAAGTGCCGTTTACACAGGCAACGGCAAATTTAACCTTAGTATATTTGCGTATTGCTGCTTCGAAATCTGAAACAAATTTTCCAGATGAAGAAACCCAATTAGTATCTATGCATTTCTTGACATAGCGTAATTCGTTACCGTTTAGATTTGGCACAGAAAGTGGGATCATTTTCATTTTTTCTATAGGTTGTAAATCCCTGATTTATATATATCCTTGTTTTCCTTAACCCAAGATATAGTCTTTATTAGGCCGTTTTCTAGGCTGTGTTTTGGCGCCCAGTTCAATATCCGCTTGGCCTTGGAATTATCAGCCATTAACCGCTCAACTTCACTCTTTTCCGGCCTTTTCCGGTTTTGGTCAAATTCAATTTTTATATCTTGACTAAAATGTTTGGAAATCAATCCGGCTAAATCTCCGATTGAAATCTCCGAATTACTGCCGAGGTTAATAATTTCTCCGGTAGCCATTGTACACTCTGCGGCGCGGATAAATCCAGCAACCGTATCTTCTACATATGTCAAGTCGCGGGTCGGGGTTAAGGAACCCAGCTTGATAGTTTTTCCGCCATTCAGCGCCTGCGTAATAATCGTGGGGATTACCGCCCTTGCGGATTGCCGCGGGCCGTAGGTATTAAACGGCCGGACAATCACTACCGGCAAATCGAAAGACCGATAAAATGACAGCGCCAGAAAATCTGCCGCAACCTTAGTTGCCGCATAAGGAGATTGGGGATTAACCAAATGCTTCTCTGAGATTGGAACTGCCTGGGCGGTACCATACACCTCGCTGGTGGATGTCATAATAACCTTTTTTACCCCTGAATCCTTTGCTGCCTGTAGGATATTCAAAGACCCCTTAATGTTAGTCTTAACATATGCCTCGGGAGAATGATACGAATAAGGGATACCGATTAAAGCGGCTAAATGAAAAACCACCTCAACATCACTCATGGCAGACCGGAGAATATCAGCATCCCGAATATCCCCGGCAATTATTTCTATGCGCTCTTTGCATTCTAAAGACTCAAGCCAACCCCAGGAATTCCTGGAGTTATAGTGAACGAAGGCTTTTACCGCGTATCCGTCAGCACATAATCTCTCGGTTAAATGACTACCGATAAAACCTCCGGCGCCCGTAACCAATACTTTCCTATTTATAACCATTTTTAGCTTTACTCCTCATTTTATGAAAATACCTTCTTAATATATATTAGCTCCTTTTCTGAAAAGGTTCTCATAGCCAGAAGTGCGAAGATATAAATAACTATCCCAATCAACGTTCCGCTTAATACAAATCCAATCTTGCATGCGTTATTTCCTAAATGGGCAGATATCCAATATAAAACGCTTCCCATCAACAAAGATGCGAAAATTGATTTTACAATTGGTGCAAATTCAAAACGCACCGGCCATTCTTTTATTACCGCCCTGCGGATAAAAATAAATACTATTGTATAACTCATAAGTGTAGTAAAAGCTGCTACTAAAATATTTTTAAAAATATATAGAAACACAAGGTTAAGCGCGATATTTATCATTGAACCCAATACGTTAATTTTTAACATAACAAATGTTTTCATCCTCACCCAGAGGACATTGGAAAGAATAATATTAAGTCCGAAAAACAGGGTAGCCACGGCAACTACCGGCGTCACCATACAGGCCTTTCGGGATACCTCGGCATTTGCCAGCAGATTCAAAATAGGTCTGCTCATCACGGCAGTGCCTGCAATAAACGGTATAGCCAGCAGGAGAAACCCCTTTATGGCATAATTAAGCATGGTGTGCGCCTCTGTTTCGCTTCTATTGTCAATTGCCCTGGATAACAGCGGCAGCAGCACAACACCCGATACCTTGGGGAAAAAGATAATCAGCGAGCCGACCGCATAGGCGGGGCTATAATAACCCACAGCCGCCACGGTCATAAAATACATAATTAAATACCTGTCGCTTGAGACCAAGAGAAAATCCATTACATAATTAATTCTTAAAGGGAACCCCAGTCTTATATCCTCTGTTATATGCCTTAGGTTAGACAACGCAAAATCTACTCCGATTTCCCGTATCAGCATGATGATAAGTGGAATAGCAAGCAACGTGTAAGACAGTACCTGCGTAAAAAGCAGGATGTTTACGGATAAATCGCGCTTAACAAAATAAATCAAGGCAACCATGGCGATGTTGATATAAGGCAAGGCCACTGTCGCATAATTAAAACGGCTCATTCTGTGTGTCGACAGAAAATAGGTGGCTGCCTGGCTGAAAATAAAAGTTGAAAATAGATACGGGAACACAATCCATCGCGAAAAAATGTGCCCGCCCTTAAATAAAAATCTGTCAAGAAAAGGATAAAAGAACATAAACGCCAGCGAAATACAGGCTATGCTTAAGAAATGAAAACAGAACTGGGGATAAAAAAGAGCGCGCCGGGCCTGCCTGCCCTCTGCAACGGGCAGAAAGCGTCCGCACTTAAACCCTGCTCCTAAAGAAGAAATACCGTAAATAAAGCCCAGCAAGGTGAAAACCAGTATATACCCGCCGTATACGGTTATGCCAACCGTCTTGATAATAATGGGCATAAGGATTATGCCCTGGGCATAAATCAAAATATGCCCAAGCAGAATATTCCGGTGGTTTTTAATAAATGTTTTATATGATTCCAATTTTGCTTTTCCGTTATTGCCGGTTCTTCGGCGACGCCCGGTCTTTAGAAAAACTTGCGACAATCGTATCGCAAAGATTCAGGGAGGCCAGCTGCCTTTCGTAAGCGCTATGCAGCTCCGGCGAATCCAAGAAGCTCCATGCCTTATGCCCGCCGGGCTTTCCGTCTGCCAGCCAGTATAAATGGTTCGATAATGGGTACCTCTGTATCTGCTTGATATAATCCATTTTTAAGCCTGCCTTTTGCGCGACAGAAGAAATAGTCGCGTTTGTAAAGATGAACAGGTGGCAGCCACGATAAGCGAATCGAGAGAAATTATCGTTTTTGTACAACCTCAAAAGCGCATCGTCCGCAGAAGGAACTTCGACTATAATATTACCGTTATCATCGAGCTTCTCGGCCAGTCTCGACAGGATAACTATGGGATCCTTCACGTGCTCGAGGACATGAAACATGGTTATCACCTCAAAACTGCCGCTGATTTCTCCTGTGTCGGTAAATACCTTCAGGCCATTTTCCTTAAAATGCTGTTTTAGGCGCGCCTCAACCTCGACCCCGACAACACTGCCGGCAACTGCCCTGGCGCGCATCAAAAAGCCGCCTGCCCCGCAGCCAAAATCCAACACAGACTTATTTTCAATAAAGCTCCGGAGAAAAATAAACCGCCGCTCATCATCTGAAGCGGTATCCTTTAGCAAGGTTTGGATATCAACCGGCTCCTCATGAATCCTGGATTCCGCATAGAAATTATCACTGATTTGGTCGAATGAAGAAAGAAAAACCAAGCCGCACGAAAGGCATTCGATAATCTCTAAGCCAGGATTATCTCTGACCTTTCCCTCTCTTTTCTTAAATTTTCCCTCTCCGCAGAGATAACACGATAAAGGTTTAGCCATCAATCTTCTCCCCATTTTTAATTCCGGTTTATCCGTCAAGTTTGCCTAAAGCCGCGAAAGGACACATCCTGCTCCAGATAAAGCTTTCTTGTATCATCAATGGTCTTTTGCAATTTTGCGGAATAGTAGTTTTCTATCAACGCCTTGTTTGCCTTATATAAAAGCTCATGGAATTTGTCATCGGATAAACCGGTAAAATTAACCGATAGCAGGTCAGAATTTATATGCTTATTTTCGTAAAAATCCTCGCAATCCTTCAAGAGGCCTTTTTCTATCGCATAATAATAGAGCGGGGATCCCGGATAAGGGGTAACCGGCCTTATCGTCCTCAGCTGAGCATGGTCGTCGTATTTCAAAAGGAAATCCACCCCCATCTTCAGGGACTCGGAAGTTTCTCCGATATTGCCGAAGATGACATTGAATCCGGGACTTATCCCTGCTTTTAAGGTATTCTCAATGCCTATAACGATCTGTTTCACAGTAAGGGCTTTATTCATTACCTGCAGGGTTTTATCATCCAAAGACTCGATTCCATAATTTATAAAAATGCAACCGGCCTCCTTCATTAATCTCAGGATATCGGGCTTGGCGTAATTGAGCCTACCATTACAGTTCCACTTTAATCGGATATTTGCTTTTATGAAACTCTCGCAGAGCGTGATGACCCTATCCGCGGAAGTCATAAGAAGCTCATCGACAAACTCAATATAGGTTATACCGTAATTTGACTGCAGAACACGGATTTCCTCTATAATACTATCTATGGACCTGGGCCTGAATCCGGAGTCCATCCTGTAGCAAAAATTACATTTAAAAGGGCACCCCCTTCCCGTTATAGCCGCCATATAACGGTCGCTGTTATCCATATTCGGGTCTCTCAATAGCGTATAATGGTCCAAGGGAAATAAATCCCAAGCAGGAAACGCAATGTCGTCAATTCTCTCCAAAGGGGCGCGTATCGGCGTCTGGACGCATCGGCCATTATCCATAAAGGCTATGCCTTTTACAGAGAGCAATTCTTTCTTTCTCTCCACGGCATCCAGCAGCTCGACTATTGTCGCTTCCCCCTCGCCGATAACAACGGCATCCGCCCCGGTCTTTTTCAGGAAAAAACCCGGCTCGGGAGATGGCCCATGCCCTCCCAGGATATAAAAAGGCTTCTTTTTGGAGCTGTTTATAGCTTCCGAAATCTTGAGCAACTTCCTGTATTGATAATACCCTCCTATTACACCCACCCCGACCGCGTCAAAACGCTCGCTATCTAACAGCCCCAATAGGTGCGATTCCGGCCAGTGATAGATATCCTGGTTGTATATCTTTACCTGGTGCCCGGCATTTATGCAGGCTGCCGCGATATAGGCGATGCCGAGAGGAAACACGGAAATATGCGACTCATTATCGTATACTATCAAGAGGATTTTCATGCTTTATCCGGCCACTCCCCGTATTTTTTCTTATAAATCAATTTTTTTAAGAACTTGAAATACGCAATATCTCCGGGGTCGCTTGATTTGGCGCATCTGTTAACCAGCGGCCAAAGCCACTCCGGAACCTCCTTATAAATAGGCATCAGGTTACCAAGCTCCAGCCACTTCTCCTTCGGGACATCGGTACAGATAGGATAAATATCCAGCTTGGTGTTGGCCATGTCATCATCGATATGGGGATAAAGCTTTTTATATATATCACCATATTTATTACGGATTGCCGTATTCAGAAAGGGATACAAAAAACTCACGCAAATAGTATCCGCCTCTGCCTCTTGCAGGAAACGTATCGTATCCCAATAGTTGGCTTCGTTGTCTTCCGGTATCGCCAGCATAATGAAGGCAACGGTGCGTATGCCGAATTTCTTTAAGGTCTTAAATGCCTTCAGGTAAACGGCGTTCTTGGTATTTTTGTTCAGTATGCGCTTACGCAAGTCCTCGCTGCCGGTTTCAAACCCAATACTGGCACTCTGGCAGTTCATCTCTTTAAGCATCCTGGCCGTTTCATCATTGATGCTCTCCCCCGTTGTCTCAATGGTAAAGGGGAGATTTATCTCCCTGGCGTATACCCGGCTAAACTCGGAGAATTGCGGTTGATTTGTTACAAATAACTCATCCCAGAATCTGATGAACTCCAATTTATATTTATCTTTCAAGAAATGGAGTTCTTCCATCATCCGGGGCACTGACTTTGCGCGGTAAAAACTCTTTTTTCCGTAGAGCGCATGTGTGTAGGGATTGATACAGTAACCGCAGCTAAAAGGGCAGCCGCGGCTTCTCTCTATATCTCCATATTTATACACCCGGCCCATGTAAGGCTTATAAAATTGTATTTCCGGAAACACATCCCAGTCGGGTATAGGGATGGTATCTATATTCTCAATAATAGGCCGCAGGGGATTTTTATGTATCCTGCCATCCTGCTTAACCCAGAGATTTTTAATATTAACAATATCCTTGCCCTCGTCCATGCGGTTGAGAAGATCCAGCAGGGCCCCTTCCCCCTCGCCGATACAGAGTATATCCACAAAGGATTCCTTAATCACATCCTCCGGGCAAGCCGTAGGATGCACTCCTCCGACAATAATGGGGACGGATGAAAATGTCTTAATAAAGGCCCCGAGCCTTTTCGCCATGGGGAAAAAATGAATAATGGTCGTGAAACCGATAAGATCCGGCTGATAGCTTTCTATCTCCTTGCGCAATAAGGCATAAAAATCATCCATAGATATCTTAGCCCGGGGCGGAAATCGCTCGGGGTTGGAGACCTTTTTGTATTCAAACCGTTCCTCTCCTATCTCCTTGGAGACTACGCCAGAGATAATTTCATAAGGCGTCATGTCAATAAGCTTAAAACCGTGACCGGCCTGCTTAACTACTGCCGCCAAAGTAGAGATGGCCGGAGGTTTACAGCCGATCTCCTGCTGATTGGGATAAATTAAGAGGAATTTTTCCATCGCGTTCGCTCACCTATCATATCTCTTTTAACAGTAATCACTAAGGACGCTTATCTTCAGGCGCTTCATATTAGGCGTATTAATTATCACTGATGTATATATAAGAAATCCTCCACCGCGCTTTTAATGCCTCGGATGTCTTTTTTGGAATGATATTCTCTTATGATTTCGCGTATTTTTTTCTCATTTGTCCGGACTTGTGAATGAGGCGCCAAAAAAGATATATATATGGCCAGATGATTAATGAAATTAGTATTGGAATTTTCATTATTCTGGCTTATAAAATAGTTGTGACTATCGCAGGAAAGTTTATCATCCATATCCTCGACCTTAATCAGCCCCGCCTGAAGCGCCATGTTTGTTATATCCGTTTTTGGAAAGTATTTTAATGAAAAAAGATTCAGCGAATAAGGCTCCGGCAGCTTTAGCACCAAGTCGATGCTCTCCAGCGATTCTGCGAAGGTCTCAAAAGGGTTATCAAATATGAAATCATACCTGGTGCTGATGCCGTTGCTACGGAACATAACCGCCTGTTCAAATATAAGGCGGTTGGAGTAGTGGCGCTTAAAGACCTCCTTGCGCACGCGTTCCGAACCGGACTGGATACCTAACCATACGCCGGCCAGCATGCAGTCTTTCAGGGCGCGCGCCATATCCTCCTTGCATGCACCGGGGTAGAATTCGCAATAAAACGGCAGGGCAATCTCTCTTTTATAGCGCCGCGCAAACTCCTTGAGCCATAATTTATCGGGCAAGAAGACCTCATCGTAAAAATTTATACGCTCTATATTAGGAAACGCCCTCTTTGCCTCCAGCAACTCTCTCATCACATGATCTACGCTGCGCCGCCTGATCTTTGACCATTCGACAGGATAAATACTCCGGGCCATATATGAATTAGAGCAATATGAACAATGATGCGGACAGCCCCTTCCGGCTATGATGCCGTAACGGGAATTGTCTAGCTGCGGGTCTCTTTCCATGAGCTCACCGTTTTCGATGTAAGATACTGATTTATTATCGAAAATGACGTCAGGCATTAAATCCGGGTCTTTGTTCAGGGGGCGCACAGGGTTTTTAAAAACCTTGCCGTCTTTTTTGACCCATAAATTTTTTATATTCTCGATCGGCTCGCCCTGGTCAATTTTGCTTACCAGCTCCGGAAAGGCAAACTCCCCCTCGCCGATGCATAATATGTCGCAATAGGGCAGGCATGCCTCGGGGTTCAGTGACGGCTGCCATCCTCCCAGGACAATCTTGAAATCGCCTAGCCCCCTTATCCGCGAATAAAGGCGTTTATACAGATGAAAATGCGAAGATACCAGCGAAAAACCCACAATATAGGGTTTTGTATGCGCGATAAGCGCGCAAAAGATATCCAGTTCATTATCGCTTGCCGTATTTATCTTGTTCATGAAAGTATCACATTGCCTCTTCTCGTATTTCTTCAAGGAGTCAATCTTGAAAAATATAAGATTCGCATTGTGACCGTTTCTGCGTAATGTGGAATATAATTGCCGCAGCCCTATGGCTTCGCCGTTAAATAAAGAAACGAGGGTAATATTATTAGCCTTATTCATCATACCTGATGGGCTGTAGGTACTCCCCAATAATCGCAATAACTGCATAAAGGAATCTTGCTTCTATTACTTTCTAAATGATATTTAATCCATTGTTTTCTTCTGTCGCCATTCCAAATATCTACTAGTGGCATTAAATTAATATCTCCAATAACACCCAAACCCTTCGGATCAAATCTAACACAAATAGAAACCTTGCCGGACCTATCAATAGCCATATGATTTAGTATCTCTAAACATATCCCAATCTCAGGAATAGTCGGCTTCTTCTTATATTTAAAGCTCCCTAACGGATTATGCAATACTCTGATAGCGATTATTCCACCTAATTTCTCCCATCTTCTTATATCAACATCCCCTAAACATCTATATATTACATTCGGCTTTTTATCGCCTTTAATCTCCAGAAACTTCTTAACTAGCTCATATTGTTCATCACTATCTGGATCATTTTCTATAACAGATATGGTTATGGCGTCCAAGTTATCTATAATTTCATCAGCCTTCTCCACTATTAATTTTGCATTGGTATCCAAACATTTTATTTGACCTTGGAACAGCCTAACTGCTTCGCCAAATCTTGGATAAAGCAGGGATTCTCCATTATTATGGAATTGGACTACTATTCCCTCTGGTAATTGCTGGGCAACCTTCTCTACCAACTCAAAATCCATATCTCCGTAATTCATAGACAGTTCCGGATATTCTTTATCTATCTTTCGTCTGCCGCACATCCAACACTCTTTATTGCATCTACTGGTCAATTCCAAATGAATGCAATATAATCCATTAAAACACAACATCGATATCTACCTCTTAGGCTTGAAAGAATATGGAGATGGCCCTGATGCCGCTTTCTTACTCCGTTCAAGATCCCATTTTTTTATCTGTCCAACTATATCCACCCCAACTTCGCTACTCCATAAATCAATCAGTTTTTTTGTAATTTTCCCCATCGGCGAATTTCCGATGGAAACACTATTCAGGGATGACACAGGTAATAGACAAAAAGGGGTCCCTGTCATAAATGCTTCGTCTGCAGTTGTCACATCATACGGCTCGATGTTCTTTTCAATACAAGACAATCCTAGCTTTTGGGCCAATTCAAATATATAGGCACGGCTGATTCCTCTAAGTATGTTTCTCGGTTCAGGTGTAATAATTATATTATTCTTAACAATAAAAAAATTATCTCCTGTCCCCTCAGCAATAAATCCATCGGGATCAAGCAAAAGTGCCCAATTATTTTCTCCGGCATAACTAGATACTTCTATATTGGCCATCAAGTAATGCATACGACTTCTGTTCTTTACCTTGGGGTCTAAAAGCTGAGCAGGAATCGCCCTTTGTGAAGGAATTACAGCATTAATACCTACATCAAACAATTTTCCCATTCCGGCAACGGTCCAGCGCAATGGAAAATCGGCAATAATAACATTCGGGCCTCTGCGTGTTCCGACTATTCCCTCATAAATCGAAAGAATGCCCCTAGAAACATCAATCATCAATCTGTGCTCGTCATCAGGCAAAAACAAAGAATCATTTGCCTCTATTGTTTCATAAATATGTTTCTCCATCTCATCTATGCTCATCTCCAGAGAAATATGGACATATTTGATAGAGGCATAAAGACGCTCTAAATGTTCCTTTAGCCGGAACTGTACTTTATTAAATGATCTTGTCATCTCAAAAACCATATCACCAAACATTAATGCAGAATCGTAAATAGATACCTTTGCCTCCGATTCGGGGATCAATTCGCCGTTAAACCAAACTAACCGATTTTTTTTATTACTCATATAATCACATCCTTCATATTATTAAAACCGTTAATATTTATCTACCAAAAATGTTTTCATCAAGGCCTCGCACATTTTAAGATCTTCCGGGGAATTAATCTCAAACATTTTCCAATATTCCATCTCCGTCGTTCCGATTTTGCCGCCAAACCGATTTTTAAACTTTCTTATCACTTCCTGTTTGAATATATAAAATGAGCCGTTTTCAACGTATTGAGCGGATATGTCCTGGCGGCGTTTACGGTCTCTGTAATCGTAATTTACATTTCGCAAAGTTCCATCAGGATTTCTTTCCCAAAAAAATAAGTCTTTGACTACGCTGCAGGAAAATAACGAATCGTATTTATGCTCCTGAAAATCGCGAAGCCCTCGTTCGATGTCGTCCGGCTCGCGCAAAGGTGATGTCACTTGGGGCGCAACTACAATATCGACAGAGCCAGCACTACGACTGATATTGAAATCGATGGAAGGTATGTTTATTCAGCGGATAACTACCAGGAATTGTTAGTTTTCGATTGCACGCAGACAACTTACGTCAACGGAAACTCGGCGAATCTGCATTCTGAAACATTTTCTGTTTATTACCATTACCCAAAA
>SDBT01013290.1_pt1 | contig 13203 bp, 12 predicted proteins | sample 2277101 | NCBI WGS metagenome assembly SDBT01 (sample SAMN10404973, study PRJNA504765) | marine sediment metagenome | isolation source: marine sediment core GS10_PC15, 103 cmbsf | place: Arctic Ocean: Southern Knipovich Ridge | collected 2010 | reverse complement strand
GCTTCGGCGGCTTCACAGGCATGGAATTCCGAACCCGCTTTATACTTGTTCATCGTTATCCCTCACACGATTAAGAGATCTTTGCCTATAGCCCTTGTACGCGGACTAATAACCCTTCTCTTCTCGTCACAAAACTTCTGAAACAAATCATCAGGTGTGTGCTTGGCCGCAGAAACCGAGTCCGGCATACCCGCCAGAGCTAACCGAACCCGGTCCTGCGACTCAAGCTCTATCCCAAACAACACTAAGCTGTTGTCCTTACAAAGCTTCACTGTTTCGCGTCTGTACGTCTCCCAAGAATCCAAATCAGAACGATTCAGTTGGTATAACACACGAACATGATCGCCCTCGCAAAGACCTGAAACGTTTATTCGGTCCAGCAAGTCCTCTGGATGTTTTACCTTCAGCACAAGCTTCTTCAGGTGGGGCGGTGATACACAATGAAACTTAGATGAACTGGAATCAACCACCATTACCTGAGGTGTATGATCTTCACCAAACCGCGTTGGGTAGGGTGACCCAACATAATTCACCGACCCAACCGTCTGGGGTTCGTGTACGTGGCCAGAAATGAAAATCGTCGGTCTATCACTAGAACCAACCACCGATAAATCCTCCCCAGGTAAAACAACCCCATTCACACGGGCACCACCAAACAATTGATGAAGAAACACATAGTCAAACTCTCTTGCATCAATTCGTCCTAAACTGTTGTGTCTGTGTGGTATGAACAGAAAATTGGTGTCATACAAGGAAATACTACATCTTTTTTGAATAAAATGAACGTCTGTGAGCATATCAAGAAATCTGAAAAACGGTTGATCAGGATCGAGATAGTCATGGTTACCCATTATAATAACTACACGGGTTGAATGGGCTACCCGCATAAGCCAATCCACCAACCGATTCACAAGGATTGCTGAGTGCTTATCCTTTGCCTCAGTCAAATCACCAAGAATAAACAGATAATCAATGTCACCCTGACAGTCTAGGTACTCCACCAACCACTCCAAGAACTCCCATCGATATTCATCTTCCGGCTTCACGGTCAAATGTAGATCGGATGTGACTAAGAATTTCACTGTTTCACCTTCCCTAAATGTGCTAGGAACACTGATGGATCCAATTGCATCAAGTCTTCAAATGAGAAAAAGTGCATGTTCTGGTATGGAAAATGTGCGAGACATGCTAAGCCACACCGCGTCTTCAGCAGAGCAAAACCATACTCATCAACCACTACAATAGTCTTACGCTTGTCCTCGCGGGCTATCAACATCGGTAATTTGGTAGCCTGAACACTCTGCTTCACAGCCGTATACCAAACCGACATGAGATTGGACTTGCGATAGATCAGGCTACCTAACCCAAACACTTTCCATCGCTTGCATTCAATCAGAAACGTTTCGGTTAACGGTGCTCCTTGTATCCCCGTAGCTGCTATGTCACCCGCTTGTGAATTCCATTCCCCGGGTTCACGAGTGGCCATTGCGCCTGAAGCCTGACTACGACAAAACCAATCCTTAGCCTCACCTCGTGACAACCACAACGACAGGCTCTTAGCAATCTCACGCTCGTACGCGAGTCCCTTATTCCTATTTGCAACCACGCCCATCAATACTTCCTCCGCTGTGTGTTGAAGTCAGCCTCAATCTTGGCCCATTCTTTCTTTACAACATCAGCTAAATGGGCTCGCTGCTGGTCATACTCGTACTTGTCCGCCTTAACCACGTACTTTTTCATCGACGCTAACTCCTTGTCATTAGCGATATCAGCAGCGTCTAACCGGTCCACCTCCTTCAACCAATCAAGGCTCGCCACAGCATCATCAACGCCAAAGGCGAAGATTATTGGGAACTGACATTGTCGAAACGGCAAGCCCACCTTGTTCTTCTCACACCGAGCATGAATTTCAACCCCTACGGGTCGCTCAACCTTTCTGATGGTACGCTTGAGAATCTTTTTCTGTGACAGATACAACACCTGCGAAGCATAGAAATCCAAAGCACGGCCACCCGATCGAGCATATTTCTTACCAAACACAACCCCAACATTATCCCGCACTTGTGAAACAATAATGACCGTGCAACGAGCCTTCGCCAACTTCTGCACTAACCGCCGAAACAACTGCGACAACTGCTTAGCCTTCGCAGTCCCATAGGTACCCTCGTCTAAATCACGTTTCAGTTCTGATCGATCGCTCAGGGCGTCCAAGGAATCCAATATGTATAGGCTCCGCCGATCTGGATTCTTCTCCAGACGTTTACCCATATCCTCAAACACGTCCTCAACAGTAAAACAACCCTCCGGAAAATGTACACGATCCCGAGGCAATCCTACTTGAGTGGCGAAGTCCATGTCGAATGCGGCCTCAACCTCCGTGTATATAATATCTGCATCCTTCCACTGATGAGCATAGTTAGCAGCGGCCTCAATTGCCAGCAGAGTTTTACCGGTAGACTTGTCCCCTACAATGTTGATTATCCGACCGTCGACATAGCCACCACCCAGGACACAATCAAGCACGGCACATCCAGAGGGAAAGAAAACCGGGGTCTCACTTGATTTTTTAAGTGTCTGTCGATCCATTACCAAACCTCATCAATTTCTGGGCTAGCCTAGCCCACTAGCTTCGATCCTCAGGGGCTCCTGGCCCCAGGGCCCAAGTATATGGGCCCTGGGCTTTGAGCGGCTTAGGAAGCGGCCTAGGGCATCCGTCATTTTCTAAAGGATCGCGCAAAGCGACTCCTAAAGTCCGTAGGAGCCTCTTCCGTTTCCTGTTCTGGGGCTGGTGATTGAGTGATACTGGGTCGAGTTTCCAAACGACGTCTCGGTGCGGGTGCTGGTACCGCCACACTTTGCTGCGCACCAGTATTAAAAGGGATGTCGTCCTCTTCCGTACGACGTGGTGGTGGGGCATCCCTTGCGGGTTCCTCATATTGAGAACGTGGTTGTGAAGCCTCTTGCCGAGTGCGTGGAGATTCTGGCCCTTGTGGCCTTTGTACCTCCTCAGATCCAGTAAACATTCCAGATATGTGACTTGAATCAAAAAACTGCAAAACCTCGGGTAGAGGATTCTTAACTATGTAGTCTAACCAATCGTCCATCTTCTCGGCAACGTGACTCAAAACCGTGTCCCTTCGAGCAACCTGCACACCCACATACTTGGTTTTCAAACTAGAGCCTTCACGTGTGAAATCAATATCGTAGCCTTCTTCGACGTGATCAAGGCTTAAATACTGTCCCGTCTGACGATCCTGCGCTAGCCTACATATTTCCTTATCCACCGTTATGGGCATACCCCACAACACCGGCCCATCATCCTCATTGGCTCGGTTGATAACCCACACAAGGCAACGCTTCGTGAAAGCCAACTCCTTAACGTAGTCTAAGTCGTTAGCTTTTTCCGCAATCTTCCTCTCCTCACAGATTGGACAATCACCAACACCCATGGCCTTGGCGCACAGATACGTTTGGTTATCTGGCCCAACACCGTAATGAACATAGATTTCTATGCCATAATGTTGATGTGGAGGATCCCAAGTAGGTGGTAACAGTCTTATTGTGTGGTCACCCTCCTTTGGTTTGAAGGTGCTAAACCTCTCAAAGAAGATTGAATCATACAAACCCGTCTGCTGCGTTGCCCTGTTCTTCCACTGATCATTGCCACGTTGTTGGTACTGAAAACGACCCATAATTTTGTAGCTCCTGTAAAAAGGTTGTGTTGACCCTAACTTACTATACAACGCTCGATTAGGATAGCGGATCTGTGACGTCCAAAGTCCGGCGTTGTTTCGCCATGGCCGACTTGCGTTCCTCGTGCTTTATCGTATCAAGTCTACCAGCGTTGGCCTTTGGTGTTACATCACCAAAATAACCAGCTATATAAAGTGATACCATGTCCTTCAAGACATAAGAACGTTGTGCAAACGCTTCCTTCATGGCAAACCACGTATCAGATTCAGACTTTGCAGACAGATACGAGTTACCAACCCGAATCATGTCCTCATTGCTCAAGACTCTCGACTCGATGGCCACTTCCGTGACCTTCAAACCAGCCTCAGCCAGATTAACACGCTCATTGAGTCCCAATTGACTGTGGAACCTGCCCACCTCCGCCTTGAGTTCGTCTCGTTCAGTCATGCACTGAACGTGCTTCTCAGAAACCTCCCAAAACAACTGAGCTTGAACAGCCAACTCGTCATCGAGAGCGTTTCTATCAATCTGCAAACGGTCCCTGTAAAAATCCAACTCCTTGACGTAGTCTAAGTCGTTATTACGCATCATCAATCTCCTCTCAAGTAAATTAACTGACCTATGGACAATAGAATGGACGACATGTGGTATGCAGGTTGTGAAAAGGCATCAAGCACGGCCAAGGCACGCTTTGCGGCCAACTCGGTCTTCGCTGAACTAGCAACCTTCACAAAGTAGCTAAGAATCACGTGTCGAATTGATTCTGGGTTTGGCTTATCAAGACGTCCCAGCAGCTTTATCGCACGTTCCCAAGTCAAACCTGGCTTGGCTAATGCTCTGCAAAGCTCAATGATCTCACCACCCTCAACAACGCTCGACATCAACTCGTGAGCTTCCTTAGCCGTCTTGCAATCTACGCACGCAGCCAAGTAGGTTAACGCTCTTCGAGGGCTTCCCTCAGCCGCTTCAGCTACAGCGTAAATTATATCTTCGAGCATTCCCAAATGCTCATTCACAGCAACCTCGTAAAGCAATTCGTATATATCATCCTTCGATAAGGTGTTAAGACTATAGCACAAACATCGATTACGAATTGCCACGGGAATCTTAGTTGGTTCGGTGGTACAAAATACCCACCACACGTGCTCAGGAGGCTCTTCAACATCCTTCTGCAAACTCGTCCAAGCCTGCTTTGATAAACCATGAGCCTCATCGATTATCATAACCTTCTGAGGTGTACCAAGCCCCCGATAGATCAAACCCACGCATACATCACGCATCGCATCAATGCCTGTATGTGTAGCAGCGTCAACCTCATACAGATTGGAATCGAGACAACCAACATGCGAAGCAATAATCCTAGCGAGAGTTGTCTTGCCTACTCCCGAAGGCCCGCTGAGAATAAAAGCTCGACAGCTAGCCCGATCAAGCGCCTGTATGATAGACTGAACGACCTCTTTCTGACCGCGTACAGCATCAAAAGTCGTCGGTCTATACTTCGTGTGATAAGTTTCCATTTCAGACGTCTCCTTAAAGTTCATCCGAGTAAAACGTGCCTATCGACTTCTGATCAAACCAGTTTGGACCCGTGCTGATATCAACCGCCAACGGTATATCCATCCATGAAAAAGGACATACCAGTATCTCACGAATAATTGTTTCCAAATGCTCCTCAAGTTTTGCCTCTTCTATGTAGAACGTCAGGTCATCGTGAATGTTCAGCACCGGTTGGAAACTTTTCACACCTGTAGCAACAGACTTCTCACTCAACCGACACATAGCATCGACCACTATATCGGATGCCGAGCCCTGAATAGGTGTGTTGTAAAGCTGTTCAACTGTCAAAGGGGCATACCGACGACGCCCGTTTTGACACTCCACGTAACCAACTTTCTCGTAGTCTGCTAACACGTCTTCCTGCCAAGAGCTTACTCCCGCATATAAATCCCAAAACTCCCTCATCAGCAACGATACACGACCACGTGAAACTCCCAAAGACTTGGCTATTGAACGTGATTTCGCACCATAGAACGCAGGGAAAACCAAATCTGTCTTGATTCGCATCCGTACATTGTCCCAATCCCGTGCAGCCGGATGAATCTCGTACAACTTCTCAATCCAAACAGCGTGAATATCCTCATGCATCCTCATAGCATTGAGTAAACAAGCATCCCGCGTGATTGCCGCAATCACACAAACTTCCAATTGCTTCCAATCCAAACTGACCATCACCGACCCCGGTGGAGCGCACACCAACGCACGAATCTCCGCGTGTTGCCGTTTCGGCCAGTTCTGCATGTTTGGAGAATCACTACTCAGCCGACCAGTCCGTGTAAACAGACCATTAAACTGGGTGTGTATCAGCAAATCATCGTACACGTATTTTCCACCCGACCGAACACCTTCAATATATGTAGACCTTAACTTCACGCACGAACGGAAATCAAGAACTTGCTGCGCTACTGGATCGTCAAGAGCCTTCAGCGTCTTCTCATCCGTACTGGTAATATTGAACCCTCGACTATTCATCAATTCGAGCACGGCCTTAGGAGAACTCGGCTTGAAGACAGAACCAGAAGCCTCGTAACGCTGCACATCGTCCAAAATACGGAACTTCGATTGAAGCTTGTCTAGCTTTTCTGTATAATCCAACCACAGATTCTCTACTAGATCACTATCAACATGTAGACCAGCCATCTGTGTACGAACAAGGGTCGGTATCCTTCGGACATGCTCAGTGTAAGCTTCATCAAGACCCTCCTCGAAGATCCAATGACGTTGAAGGTAAAACAACCAGGCCGTGTACTTCGCATCGAGAGCGTTGTACGATAGTAGATCCTTCACGGGTAACTCGATCAATCGCGAAAGATCCACGTTTGAAATATCCTTCAGGTGTAAACCAAAGTGTTCAATACACAAAAAGTCAAGGCTTAGATTACCACCTCGATTGTCTAAGCAATACGCTTGAGCCATTGTGTCATGCAACTCGGGTCTGCCGATATTTCCAAACTCCACCATCAACCACTCAAGCTCGAACGCTAAATTATGAGCGACTAGGGCACACGTACAATGCGTTAGGAAAAACTGCAACCACTCACGAGACACATCGTCAAAGACCGTGGCCACTGTTGCATTACCATCACTAAGAGCAAAACTTAGTATTCGAGCGTCATCATCGTACGGACGAAGACAAGTCGTCTCTATATCAATCGCAACCACATCCGACTCCACTATCGTTTGCTCCATCAGCTTCACAGCCTTAGCAGAGTCCGTCTCTACAATCACACCATCGTACACATCGGAAACGTCCTCGAAATGCGGTTCTCCAAGTCCACCCAGTAAAACCTTATTTGTAAACTTCAAATCCGTCTTAAACACACCAGACCAATCAGCAGCAAAAGCATCCTCGGATTGTCGCAGAACAAAGGCTGGATGTATAATCGGCCTAAACCAACATACATGATCGCCAACCTTGATTGGAGTCTGTCGACCACGCCACTTCTGAATACCGGTAGTATGAAGCATCGTCTCCAACGCTACACCGCCTACCCCAAGCACGACTCGTGGTTTGCACGCCTCTATAGAAGCTAACACCTTGCCAGAGCATCTAGCAATCTCGTCCGCTGTTGGTGTCCTGTTGTTGGGTGGTCGACAACGTACACAGTTATCGAAACGAACATTCATGTTCGCTATATTCTTTCTCAGCAGTCTACCCGACTTTCCAACGAACTGCTGTCCCTGATCGTCTTCATCACGACCAGGAGCTTCACCCAATACGTAGATCTCCGCGTCAACCGGACCCGTGGGAAGCATTCGTGGAGAATTTAGACGCTTATCGTTAAGCCCACAACCATCACAACCCAGACGTTGTAAGCCCACAACATCCAACGTAGGATTCTTCGATGACACCTTAACAGATTTCCTCTTGGGAACCTTCTCTTTCCTAGTTTCAAAACTCAGCCTCATACATTCACTCCCTTACAGCAACAAGATGACAGAAGTTCTCTGGTCCACCTAACGCTACACACTTATCTGAAATCATCATTGTGTCTGCATACGGTAAGGCACGTTGTAATAACTTAGCCGAAGTTATAACTTCAATGGGATCACACGACACAGCTAACTCTAGTTCGTCCACGACCTCACCAGCAACCGTGTTCGTAATGACCCGCAAAGTTTTGTCTTCGATAATCAATTTAGTGGAGGCTTCAAAACTATCGGTAACCACCAAACACAATGCCCGCTGTAAACACTCAATGAGTCCGACCGGTATAGCAAACTCACCTTCAATCTTAGATAAGTATTGCTCAACCATCTCCGTAAACTTAGCTGGTTCGGGTTCCAAAGCTAACGGTGTGAACGCACAAAGCCCGGAAGTGAAACTTGCCCGTAGACCACTATCAGAGCAAAACAAATCCAAACACTTATCAGATTTGTTGTTCATCAAGATCGCGTTGCCAAATGGTGCTGGCAACCTCAGTGCAAGATTATCGGCGACATGCTTATTAGCACTCGGAAAGCACACCACCTCAGTTAAGGTCGTTGAATCACTAGAGTACAAAATGGTCTCGTCCGACCCTATAGAACACACCACACCAAGACGTTCTGGATGCGACGTATCCGCACCCAGCGAAATCGAAACCTTTTCCAGAGCAGAGACAAAAAGTTGCGTGGCATTAGCGTCCTCGAAAATTGAGACTTCGTTAGACTCTAATGATTTTGGATCGAATGCAACCATCTTCACAGACATCATAGCTAGAGTGAGCCGCGATCGACCAGACTTTATAACCAAGTCCCCGCTAGCGTTCTCAGTAAAGTCAACACCTTCATCCCGGGTAGACTCCAGAAAACTAAGCAAAGGTTTTGCTGCCACCACGCCCTGAAACGGGCATTCAAAGTCACACCACATCCCAAGGTAACCGTTATACGTCATTACAAGACCACCACGAAAGCAAAAACACCCCGCAGGACTTGTTAACTCACGAAAGTTAACGGCAGGCATTAGACTCTTCAGAACCGAAATTAGAGATTTCCTATCAATCATCCACAAACCTCCCCTAGTAAATGTAAGGGTCTAAAATGCCCCGAGCGTGCACGGACAAACGAGGTATGAAAGCCACACCCGCTCGAGGTCTCAAATTGCTGGCCCGGTGACCATGAGCCACCAGATCCAGATCCTGTAGCCGTGGGTCATTCCCACGGCCGCTATTAAACTATACAACAGCCGATTTTTGGGCGCCTTGCCTCAGGTGGCCTAGTTGTATAGTATAGTATAGACTGATTATTCTACCAAAGCAAAGGACATTTCGTCATGCTCGATCACCTGCTGAACTCACACGATATCTGCAAACTCTTCCGACGGAGTACAATGACAATACTCATCTGGCGTCGTGACAAGGGTTTACCTTATATACGGATCGTGGGTAACAAACGAGACACTATACGCTTCAGCAAAGATGACGTAATAAAATGGGCAAAAGAAACCAAACGCAGGATTTATCCTTATGAGCCCCGCACAAAACTTAACAGAGACTCTTCCAAGCCTAACTCAGACTGAGCTTCGAGAAATACAAGTCAGAGTTCAGCTTCTCCTTACCGAGACTTCAAAGGTTAATACCTCGAAGGATCTTGTCTATACGATCATGGCTATAACATTGAAATCCGTTGGCGTCATCATACCACCAACACTCAAACAGAACAAGAAGCGTAAGTGGTATAAGAATTTTAATACCGGAGCAGATAAATTCCTCACCTACTGTAATAAACACTTTCAATTCGATGATCTCCCTCACATGGAACAACGCAAGCTACTCCACACACTTCTGGATATGATTCTAATTTCTCTACCAAAGAATAACTTCGCGATCTTGCCAGTCAATATGTGCAACGGACTTGGACGCATTGACATAACCGTAGAAGACCAATTCCCCAACTACCTCGCCAACGGCCTTTTACTGGCCGTGCTACATGGAGATCTAACTTGGCAAACTTAACAGGAGCCACCCAGGAATCAATTCTCTGTCTAATCTGTTTTGATTCCAAACACGGTCAAATACTTCGTGGAATCATACCTCTCGACAGCTTTGACCTGTTCTACAGTACTATTGCAAGTCATGCTTTTGATTATTGGGATAAATATCAAACGCCTCTCGGGGAACACGTTCTTGACATCATAGAGATCATCAAAAAAGATCATCCAAAGGACGCTGAGATCTACGATCGCATCTACGCTTCGCTTCTCAACATACGTCCCGGCATAAAACCAAAGTATGTTCTTGACCAAGCTAAGCTATTCGTTCGTCGACAACGACTCAAACGCGGTGTGTTGAGTGCTGTTGAATGCATTGAACGCGACGACCTAGACGAAGCCGATCGAGTACTGACAGAATCCATGAAGGCCTCATTTGATCTGTTCAACCCAGGTGTTCTTTTAACAGATAGCATTTCAAGTCTGGCTTTTCTTGACCGCGAGGGTGAAGAGGGTTACCCAACGGGCATAGAACAGTTAGACGCGCGGGGTCTTGGTCCTGGACGCGGTGAACTACACCTCTTCATTGCTCTGCCAGGACGAGGTAAGACCTGGTGGCTAACAAATCTCGGCAAGCAAGCTATCAAGCACGGTCTGTCTTGTGTACACGTTACACTGGAAATCAGCGAAGACATAACATGCCAGCGATACGTTCAAGCTCTGTGGGCTGTTACCAAGAGGGTACAAGACGTAAAAGTTATGACCTTCAAAAGTGACGATCGTGGATCACTTATAAGCCTGGACCATAACACGCTCGAAGACTTACAATCATTCAAAGACGAGGATATCAAAAAGTGGTTGTATAAACAAGTCGGCAAACTGCACTCCCGTCTGGTGATCAAGCAATTCCCCACCGGAGCCCTAACCATTCGTGAACTTGAGGGCTACCTGGATACCCTAGAATTATCGCTCAACCTCAAACCCGATCTCCTAATCGTAGACTACGCAGATCTGATGGACGTCAACCCAAACAATCTTCGACTCGCCCTGGGCAAACTTTACATTGACCTCCGCGGACTAGCCGTTAAACGAAACCTAGCCGTTGCAACAGCCAGCCAAGCAAACAGAGCGGGCGAGAAGCAACAGACAATACGCGGTTCCAACGTAGGAGAAGATTTTAGCAAGATCGCATGTGCCGACAAAGTCATTACATATAGCCAAACTGAATCCGAAGAGAAGCTCAACCTTGCACGATTATTCGTTTCCAAATGTCGCATTGAGGAAGACCGATTCACTGTACTGATTTCGCAATCCTACGCCTCGGGACAATTCTGCTTAGGATCCACCCGCATGCATAGCGATTATTGGGATCGCTTAAAGCGTTATATTACACCACTGGATCCGAAGGATGAGGCTAAAGATGATAGCTAAAAGTGCCATCAAGTCTTTTCTATCACGTGACCTCCGAGATCTAAGTGTGATCAAGAATTGGGATGAGGACAAGGTTGATCGTTACATCGAGCAGTCTCTTCAGTTCACACCCACCAGTCCGTTCAACACTATCCCCTATGAACATCAGAAAAAGTGCTTCGTGTTAGCTGTACGCAACCCCAACTTCCTCTTCTTCCTCGATATGGGGCTCGGTAAGACCAAGTTGATGCTGGACGTCTTTGCCTACTTGAAGAGTTTACGAAGTTCAAAGACGAAAAGAATGCTCGTCTTGGTTCCCACTATAACAGTCATGTATGTATGGAAAAACGAAACCGAAAAGCACCAACCACATCTAGACTGCCGATGCTTAGACGGTCCTGCAAAGAGCAAGCATGATATTTTAGCCAACCAAGGTGATATTGTAGTATCCACTTATAGTGGTTGGAGTCGTTTGGTTAGTAGCAACAATGGTAGTGGGAAAGGTTCGGCGGGTAAGTTGGTGCTAGACCAAGACAAACTTACTATGTTAGCCAGTCAATTCCAAATGATCGTTTACGACGAATCAACAGCACTCAAGAATCACCAAACGTTGAATTTCAAGATTGCAAAAGCTGTGACTTACTACATACTCCATCGATATGCTCTTACGGGTACACCATTCGGACGCGACCCGCAGGATCTTTGGTCACAGTTCTACGCCATAGATAGCGGTGAAACACTGGGATACACTCTGGGAATCTTCCGAGCGGGTTTCTTCACTACCAGCAAAAATCACTGGGGTGGTTATGATCATAAGTTCAAGAAAAGTAAAATGGCAGCCTTGCGAAAGATGGTTAGCCATAAATCTATCCACTACTCCAGCGAAGAATGTCTTGATCTACCAAAACAAGTATTCAACCGTTGCCCAGTCGATATGCCCCCCGAGGCATCGGCCTACCACAACAAACTCATTGCGGACCTAAGAGAAGCCCATGGGAACTACGAGATAGTTCAAAACACGTTCGTGCGAATGAGGCAACTAGCATCAGGTCTTTTATCTGGTTCCGTAGACAGTAAAACCACGATAGTAAAACTCGAACTCAACCCCAAGCTTGAAGAACTGCTGACATTGTTACACCAAATACCACTCAACAAAAAAATAGTTGTCTTCAATGAATTCATTGCCTCCGGTGAGGTAATTACAGATGCTCTGAAGAAAAACAAAATAGGCCACGCCCGCATATACTCCGGCACAAAGGACAAGGCTGCTGAGCTAACACGATTCGACAAGCAGGTGTCTTGTCGTGTACTTGTAGCAAACTCACAGTCCGCGGCCCTCGGGCTCAACCTCCAAGTCGCCAACTACGTTATCTTCTACGAGTCTCCCGTGTCACCGATCGTGAGAGCGCAGGCCGAAAAACGGTGTCATCGACCAGGCCAGACAGAAGATGCCGTCTTCTATTATGATCTGTTTGTACGTGGATCGATTGAAGAAAAGATCCTGTTATATATTGGTCAGGGAAAGGATTTGCTACACGAACTCCTGCAAGGATCCACAACCCTAGTATAATCGGCTAACCTAAAAAACCCAAACGTACTGATAATCGAAGGCGCCACCGAAACAAGTTGAACTGGACACCTTGGGAAATGATACTACTTATCGCAATAACTAAGCGATTCCTAGTGAGTTTCTCAGATCATCAGCAAAATATAGTGAACTTAGCTAAACTGGAGTATTTCACCTCACATCAAAACACATGGTTTTTGGAATAACGCAAAATACATTGGACTTTCTCCATCGCTGGCCCTATACTATAGGTATAGAGACCAAACCACCACCCCTTTACAGGAGACCGAGACAGTGAAACCCCACGAAATCGAAAACGAAATTGGAGAACAACTCGGCAACGAGGCGAGTGCGTTTTGGAATGGTGCATGCGAAGAACTTCGCAACGAGATGGTGATCCTCGCCCAACGTGATAATCTGGATGCCGCAATTACCGAGGTGGAGGCGTTGGCGCTGCCCAGTAATGAAACGATGACAACCTAACTAGGAGCAAAACCAAGGCTGAGCAACTTGAACCCGGCACGGACGCGTATTACGCCCGAGAGAAACAACACTCCGACGAGGT
>SDBT01013289.1_pt1 | contig 13206 bp, 7 predicted proteins | sample 2277101 | NCBI WGS metagenome assembly SDBT01 (sample SAMN10404973, study PRJNA504765) | marine sediment metagenome | isolation source: marine sediment core GS10_PC15, 103 cmbsf | place: Arctic Ocean: Southern Knipovich Ridge | collected 2010 | reverse complement strand
ATACTGGATTTTAAAAGCCAGATCTCGATTTTACCTCCAGGCGCCGTCCCACATGGTGTTGACTTGCAAGAGTTGGCGCGAAATGTATCAGAGTAGAGCCCTGCCATGTCAGGATTTCAGAACCTATTGTTCCATGAGATCTTTCACTTGAACGATGCACTGGCTGGAGACTGGTCAGAGCACGCGCTTGGAACCATTCACGCCAAGATCGTCGGTCAATGCGGCCAGCGGGTGGCCTGCCTCTCCAAGTACGTCTGGGGCTGGCTCAAGGTGCGCAGGCGTACCTATTATGCGTTCATGCCCGGCAATGACGTCAAGGAGTACGCCGCTGAGCTGGCGCTCGATTACCTGCGCGAGCAGCGAGCCGTACTGGCCGGCCGCAGTGTGAAGCGCCCCTTCAAGTGTGGCCCGCCCGAAAATGCCAGGGCCTGGAAGTTGATGGCGGACTTTTTCTTTGCTGGTGTGGACTTTTTACCGGCGTGCAAGCGGTAGAGCGCATCATGCTTTTGTGCTTTGTGTGTCTTTAGTCCGTTACGCCGGCTCGCCACCAGACTGTTCGTCCGTTGAAGGCACGTACTCGTACAGGACGCATATACCACGACATCCAGAGGAGTAGTGGAACAGGGAGGAATATGATCACTGCTATGGCAAAGAGTCGTCCGGCCGCCGTCTCAGCGATTACAGCCAGGATCCCGGCAAGAAGGAGACCGATCATGCCGCAAACCACATACATTGCGCCTGCCACGCCGACAATCAACCGGACCAGCTGTTTCATTCGGGATCGCCCATCGATCTTGACTGCTCGACCGAGTTTGATGGCTCCGCTCCGCACTAGGGATACGGGTCAGGCATCGTTTCCCGGAATTTCTTCACCGCCGCGAAGGTCTTCGTGTGGTCGTCGAGCAATTCCTCGGCGTGCGCGTGAAAGAACTCGGCCCAGTGCTCCATCAGCGCACGTTGTCCCTTCTCAAAACAAAATCCGATTATACGAGGTTTTGAGAAGGGACACCCCCCCGAGCAATGAAAAGCTCTGTAGCCGCTCGTCGACGAGCAGACGGATCCACATGCGGCTACCCGACGGGGAGTCACCAGTTGAGTGTGGTTACGATCCGCAAGGGCCGGCTGACGACGGGGGTCGTGGTGATGGATGAGACACACAAAAACTTGGATCAAGTTTTTCGTTCCAAGGCTATTGCTGGCTTTTTTCTTTTGTCGCCCTGTGCTTTTCAAGGGCTTCAGAGACGCTGAAAACACTCACCCCGGTCTCTTTTAAAATCAGCTTCTTTCGATCTTCATCCTCAAGAATATTTTCGTCCAAGGTGATGAGAGTCTTGTCCGTATTGTATGCAGCGTTGAACAGGTGAATGTCATTTCTGACCTTCTCGTGGCCTCTTCTCTGTGACTGATATCCGCGCCGACGCTTCTTTCCAAGTTCCTTTACAACCTTTTTAGGCAGGGGCCTCTTGAATTTGGTTTTCTTGATCTTCTGGAGCTTATCCTTTTCATCCAACTCGAGAATGATGTCGTAGTGTGAGGGAATGTGGATTCTTGCGTGGGTTTTGGCTTCCTTCCATTGGTCAGGAGAAAACACTAAAACCGGCGAGAACTCGATCACCTCTGTTAAGAGTTCGTAGGCATCATCCTCCTTCTTGACACTCGCGTCATTTAAAACAGGATTTCGTTGGCGGACCTCCTTCTTCGTTGCGTAACCCAAGACGTATGTGTCAATCACCAACCTCTTATTCGGCATCAGGAAGCGCTTCCGTCCACTCATCGAATAGCCTCTCCTCGATTTCCCTAAAGCTCTTGATCCAACCCTTTAGGTTGCCTTTTTTACTGATTTCCACCTGCTCTCCGTAAACCTGACCTTCTTCGTTACGATCAAGGTGCCAGACAGCCACCTGATCGGTCTTGAGTAGCTTGTTCCTGATGGCATTTGCGACTGCTGCTACGAGAATCTCACTGTGTGTCGTTACTACGATCTGCTGCCCAAGCTCGACCGCGTCAGCGAACAGCCTAACCAATTCGGCCTCGAACCTGGGATGCATGTGGATCTCAGGCTCCTCAATCAGGCTGCAGGTACCCGGATCGGAGATCAACAACATAGTTGCAACAAGTAATCCTTGTAATGATCCCGCAGCTCCGCTCTCGATCTCGAGAATTGTCTTCGTGGCTGGATCCTGGAATGAAACTGACACTGCGTTCGACTGCGCGAGGCTCGAATCCACATCTTCCAGGTTAAACCTGGCCGCCCATTGCTCAAGCTTCTTGTAGGCTGGATGACGCCTGGCTCTCTGGCTAACAAGCAGTCGCTTAGCCAACTCGCCGTGCTGGCCGATTCCCAAAGGCTCGGCCCCCGCCTCACTCTGTAGCAGGTGGCGCCCGCGAAGACCAGAGAGAAAAGTAGTTGCCTTAAGGCGGGCTAGCAACTCCGATCTCAGGAAACGAAGAAACGGGGCAGATTTCTCGTATGTGTCGTCAAAACCATTAGGTGGCTTGGGAATGCTCTTGATCAAATCATCTGCCACCATTCCTATAGGCAAAACACGTTCGTAGTTCTGATTGAACTCAAGTTCAATCCCATCAAAACCAGACAAAGGGCCGGGCTTGAGGAAGCCCTTGTATCGGCCGCCTGATTCCGTGTGTTTGATGAAGTCGGCCGACAGTTCGTAGCAGGGAGACCCATCTACAAAGAAGCAATGGGACCAACTGGAAATGAAGCTTTCATCCCCCCCTTTTCTTCCCCAGTAGTAGCCGATCTTCTTTGGAGGCCAGTCCCTCGCTTTCCGTAGTATTGCTGGAGGTGCCTTTCCAAATCCAGCTTGCTTCCACTTTTTACCATCGACCGTGCATTCGAAGCCCGCCCTCAACCGCCTAGAGGTGTCTTTTGAGTTGTAGATTTCCTTTCCTACCTCGTGATGCTTCGTGAAGCCGGTCGGTATGTCAATTATCGATCCGTCAAGGACCAGATCGTGGAACGAGGGATCCTCTATGGCACTTTGAGCTGTTAGCGCCATCGCCTCGAGAAAACTCGATTTTCCTGCGCCACTTGGTCCTACGATTACGGTCAGGGGAGCTAGGCGCAAGCCCAACGATTTAGGGCCTATCGCTCGGAAGTTCTCAACGAAGAACTCTGAGTACATTATTCGACCTCACTAGAATTTCTCGCATGATAGGACAAGGCCGTTGGAAATTACCAGAATTTTCCCAACCACTGCAGGCAGACCAGGCCGGCTGGGCCAACGTCCCTAGCCAGTGCGTTTCCCACGGATTTGACAGGCCAGTGAAATGGAGAACAGACTCAGCATGGGCGGTGCATTCAACCATGCTGAGAGAATACTGCAATTTCTGAAGGCTGGCAAGTGTTGTTTTTCTTTTCCGAATATTCTGAGCCAGGCCTTTCTTTTCAACAACAACCGTGCCCCTGACAGGCCTCTTCTGGTCAACTCGAACGGTTCAGTAAACGCTACCGGATACTCAAGCAGGCTGGAGTGAACCAGGTCGAATCCCCTGACGACAGCCCGCCCCACGGCCGGCTGAGCATCAAAGCCATCCCTTGGGCGGTGGTGTGCCTCGGAAAGCGCATCGTTCGCCTACGTGGTGGTGACCCACGACCGCTCCTTTTGCTCGGGCTTCTTCTTGTTCTGGCCGGTGACGATCCACGCCCGATCGAAAATTCGATCCAGGTCCTCACTACCGGGTCTCGTGCCCTCGAGCAACATCCGGTGAAGGATCTCGAGCGCCCGGTGCAGGCTCAGGCCCTCGAAGACGGGGCGCACCGCCGCACCCGCCCGTTCCTCAGGTGCCGGTGAAGCAGCGGCGAAGAGATCCCGGCATCGGCCGCCTGAACCGTCGTGAAATGACCCTGCTGGGCGGCAGCGACGGAATACACAGGTCAGTTGGCACTGCCGACGACGATCAGCACATCGAAGTCACCGCCCCATTTCCATTCCTTGATGGCGCCGGCCGCAACCCAGGCCGAGAGGGGACCTGTGGCCAGTCCTTCGGCGATGCCTTTTTTGCCAGCCTGGTACCAGACCTCGGTGGTGGCGCGCCGATTCTTTGCCGGGCCTTGGCGGACGACGGTATGCCCGGCATTCCGAACAGCAGTGGCGATTGCGCTGAGGCGTGGATTGGCGCAGGCGGCTTGGCCGACACACACGCCGTCCATCAACTCGATACGTGCGGCCGGATCGGGCTCCGGCGCGCCCACTGCCCTGCGACCGACGATGACCATGATGCGGTAGATGCTCGGGCCAAAGGTCCACTTTTTTGGCTCGACCTTCCCGATGACGGGTTCGAGCTCGGAGGCGTGGTCTCCTGCAGGAAGACCACGTCGCAGCCGCAATCCCGGATGACCTCGATGCTCTCCCGGTCGCCTTCCAGATCGTGGTTGACGTTGAAGGTCATCACCTTCAGGTGCGGTTCACCCACGGCCAGAGTCCGGGGGATACGGGTCGGATGCGCGCACGCCGGGGCGATGGCGAGTACCAGGAGAAGCAACAGGATCCGCTTGACAAGGATCACCGCGTATCGCCTCGTCTCCATGATTTATGAGGTGGCTTTCAGGCGCTTGATGGACGGCGCCGTCTTCTTCGCGCCGACACGACGAGCAGCGTTGCCAGGAGGGCGAGCGATGCTCTGGACAGTCCGCCTGCGGCGGAGGCGCTGCACGAGCAACCTGAAGGGGTCCCTGTATCGGGGGGGCCTCCGTCCGTGCCGCCGTCGGTCGCGCACAGGTCGGTGCCGCCCTGGCATGCGCCCTGCCCGCAGGCTTCGCCTTCCGTGCACGGGTCGCCGTCGTCGCAGGGGGTTTGGTCCATGGGATCGGGGTCGTTGACGCAGGACCCGCCAGGGTCGCAGCTGTCCCGGGTGCAGGGGTTGCCGTCGTCGCACTCCGAATCGTCCGCGCAGGGCGCCGGCACGCAGCCGCTCGACGGGTCGCACACCTCGTCCGGCGCGCACTGCGTGTGGTCGGGCGTGCTAGTGCAGGTCCGGGAGTCCTCGTCGCAGGCGTCTGCGGTGCAGGCGACGCCGTCGTCGCAGTCCACCGGGGCTCCGCCGATGCAGGTTCCCGACGCGTCGCAGGTCTCTTCGCCGTTGCAGTACAGGCCGTCCGAGCAATCCGAGTCGTCGGTGCAGGGAACCGTCACGCAGCCGCTCGACGGGTCGCATATCTCGTCCGGCGCGCACTGCGTGTGGTCGGGCTGGTTGACGCACACGCCGAGACCCGCGTCGCACGCGTCGGCGGTGCAGGCGATCCCGTCGTCGCAGTCGACCGCAGCACCGACGCACGAACCGGCGACGCAAGTCTCGTTCGTGGTGCAGGGGTCGCCGTCCTCGCAGGCGCTACCCTCGTTCGGGGCCGGGTCGTTGACGCAGGAGCCGTCACCGGCATCGCAGCTGTCGGTGGTGCAGGGATTGGCGTCGTCGCAGACGACTGGTGTGCCTGCGCAGGTGCCGGCGGAGCAAACGTCGTTCTCGGCGCAGTTGTCACCGTCGTCGCAGGCCGTACCGTCCAGGGGAGCGGGGTCGAAGACGCAGCCGGTAGCCGGGTTGCAGCTGTCGTCGGTGCAGTCATTGCTGTCGTCGCAGGTGACCGCAGTACCGGCACAGGCTCCGGCGGAGCAAGCGTCGTTCTCGGTGCAGTTGTCACCGTCGTCGCAGGCCGTGCCGTCAAGGGGGGCCGGGTCGTTGAGGCAGGAGCCGTCGGCCGGGTTGCAGCTATCAGCTGTGCAGTCGTTGCCGTCGTCGCAGTCGACCGGGGTGCCGGCACAGGCTCCGGCAACGCAGGTATCTCCCACGGTGCACGGATCGCCGTCGTCACACTCGTCGGTCAACCCGTTGCAGTCGTTGTCGACCCCGTCGCACAGCTCCGGGCACACCGAGACATCCTGGCAGATGACGCCCGAGGCCGGGTTGCAGTCGAGGCAGTTGATGAACCCGTCGCCGTCCCCGTCCTCCTCGTTGGGTGGGAACGCGCCGTCGCAGTCATTGTCCTTGCCGTCGCACACCTCGGGATTGCCCGGGAAGCGGTCTGCGTCAGCATCGTCGCAGTCGGCGCAATCCCACGAACCGTCCCCGTCGGCGTCGACATCTTCGCCCGGGAAGACGGTCGCTGGGTCGCAGTCGTTGTCCCGGCCGTCGCAGATCTCGGGGTTGCCCGGGAAGTTGTCGGGGTCGGCGTCGTCGCAGTCGGGGACGATGTCACAGGTCGTCACCCCGTCGCCGTCGAGGTCCAGGTTGTTGGCCGCTGGGTCGGTGTCGTCGCAGTCGGTGCAGGCGACCTCGCCGTCCCCATCCAGGTCCACCAGACAGGTGTCGTTGTCCCCGATCGCACCCATGTCATTCCGGGAACCGCCCGGGTCGTTGTAAGCAGGGTCGGGGTCCCCGGCGTCGATGGCGGGGCTCGCCAGGTCGAGATAGTAGCTGTCGTTGTCGAAGTTGAGGTCGCAGGTGACGTCGACGAAGAGGGGATCGATGTCGAAGAGGTTGCCGACGAGGGACGCCACGTTCATCAGGTGATCGGGTTGGTTTTGATAGAAGAGGCTATATGACACTGACGCCAGGCCGGCGGCGGGCGCCTCGAGACCGTATCCCACGTCGTTCCAGGCGACGATGTTGTTGCGCAGATCGCTGGCTACGCCGTCTCCAATCCACGCCCCCGCGCCTTGAGCCGCCACACCGCACAAGATATCGTTGTTGATCAGCGCGGTGGCATTGGGTAGATACACGTTCCCCCCCAGATTGCCGGCCGTGTTTTCGACGAAGATGTTCCGCTGCAGGCTGCTCTGCGCCGACGCCACGAACAACCCTCCGCCGTCTCCGGTCTCGGCCGCGTTGCCGCCGAAGAAGTTCCCCGAGACGGGGACTGTGAATAGGTCGCTGGCGCTGAGCATCATGCCGCCGCCGTTGTTCAAGGCAGTGTTGTTGATTAGCCGGTTTCCGTTGACCTCGCCGGCGTTGCCCTGGAGGTGGACGCCCCCCGCTGTCCCTGCGGTGTGGTTGGTGACGGTGTTGTTGTTGAAGGCGAAGTCCATCGCGGAGTCCATGAAGCAACCCGCGCCGACGCCGGCTATTTCGGTGAGCTGGTTGCTGTCGATGGTCGAGCCTCTGATTTGTACAACATCCGTCCCACTGGCGTAGACCCCACCGCCGAACATGTCAGCCGTGTTGCCGACGAGCGAGCCGTCCACGAACAACAGCTCCGAGCTGGAGGTCGCGGCGATGCCCCCGCCCGCTGCGGCGGCCGTGTTGTTGGTGACCGCGACACCGTCAAGCGCCAACAGGCCGGCGTCTGCAGCGCACACGCCGCCGCCGTTGCCGCCCGCGGCGGTGTTGCCATTGGCCGTACCCCCCGTCCAATTCACGGATGAGATCTGCCCGGCCCAGACGCCGCCGCCAGCCGCCCCGGCACTGTTCCAGTCGACGCTCGCGTTCGACCCCTGCAGTACGCACGCCGACAAGGCGACGCCGCCGCCGTCGGTCGGGGTCTGGTTGCCGGCGACCGTCGAGTCCGTCAGGCTCACCGTCGGGGGCCTGCCGCCGGGGCCGATCGTCGCGGTGCAGTAGATGCCGCCACCGGCCTCGCTTTGGGCCGTGTTGCCGAGGATGGTGCTTCCCGTGAAGTAGAGGAACCCGCCGTCCGAGGCGACTCCCCCGCCGGAGGCGGCTGCCGAGTTGCCCTCGAAGAGGCTGGAGGTCACGAAGAGCCCGGCGGACACCACCGCCCCCACGTTCTCCACGGCGGCGCCACCACCCACACCGGTTTCCGTCAGGTTCTCGAATACCGTGCAGCCGTCCAGCATGAGCACCAGGCCGCGGACTCCGATCGCTCCGCCGTGTCGCATGGCGAAGTTGTCGTGGAAGTAGTCGAAGATGTGCATCGGCCCCATGTCGGCCATTGTGCCCGTCAAGTAAACGGCGCCTCCGTCCCCGGCCGGGAATTCCAACGCCTGGTTGAAGCGCCACTCGGTGCTGATCGAGGTGTAGATGACCGGACAGAACATGCCCGACCCCGGCCCGGCCCAGAGGCCCCCGCCCTGGCTCGCCTGGTTGAGCTCGATCAGCGAGTCGCTGATCGTCAGCGGCGCGTTGGGCCCGGCCATTCCTGCCGCATGGATCCCGCCGCCCGCCTCGCCGGGATTGCCGTTGTCGTGGATCCACAGGCTCGACAGGCTCCCGCCCCCGCAATCGATCCAGATGCCGTGGTCAGCATTGCCCGTGATCCAGAGGTCCTTGAGACCGGGGTTGGAGAAGGGATCGATGAAGATCCCGACTTCCCGAACCAGGCCGTTGGGGAGGCTGCCTGGTCCCTCGTCGTTCTCGATGGTGAAGCCCTCGAGCTGTGTCGAGCCGAAAGGAAACCAGCCGAACGCACGCACCGGGAGCGGATCCAAGAAATCACCGGTGATGAAGGTGACTGCCGGCCCGCCAGACGAGTAGATACGGACGTTCTTGTCGATGACGACGTTCTCGTCATAGATGCCGGGCGCTACTTCGATCTCGTCGCCGGCCACCGAGGCGGCAATGGCGTCGGAGATGGTCGGATGGTCGGCCGGCACGAATCGGACCACCGCAGCGGCAGGCGCTGCGGCCAGGATCGACCAGCAGAACAGAACTAGTGACAAGCCTCGCAGGGTATTCATGAATCACCTCCCATAGCCGACTATACGCCAACGGCCGGCTGGAGGTCCACTCCCTTGTGATTGATTCTGTGACCGACGACGTGCTATGCACGTGGCAGTACCTGCCTTCATCCCCACCATCCCCTCCGTATCCCCATATCCCCTTTCCCCGAACGGTTTTGGTCTTCTTGGCGCGTAAGCCCGGGCCAGTCACGCCTGTTCGTGGGGGGAAAGCCGGCTCAGGGCGCCAAGTTGGCGCTGCCCGGGGTGAGGGTCGCGCAGAAACTCCAGTCGTCGATGGCGTTGTCGGTGTCCGCGCCGTCGGGATAGCGGCAGAGGGAGCCGACATCGCTGTTGCCGTCCAGCACGGGGGTCTCCGTTCCCTCGACGAAGTTGACCGTCCCCACGCCGGTGACGGCCCCGGCGGTGACCGCGCCCTCGTAGGAGAGCACGTCGACCATGGTGGACGAGCTGAACTCCAGGATGCCCAGGGCGTCCGGGGCGCCGTTCTGGACGTTGTTGCTGGCGGCGGAGAACTGGATGGTCTTGGCCGAGACAGGTACGCCGGCCAGGGCAGTGCTGCTGCCGATGACGAGGAACTGGCCGGGGTCGAGGGTGCCCGCGGCCGCGAGGCTGACCCGATCGTACTCGGTGTTGTTGGCGCCGTTGACCAAGACCAGGGCGTAGTCGGTCAGATCGACGGTCGCGGCCGAGACGTTGTAGATCTCGACGTACTCGTCGTAGTCGGTGCCCGGGTTATCGTAGTTGACCTCGTTGAGCACCAAGCCGCCGATGCCGATCGCGACCACGTCCACCGTGGCCTGGGCCTGACTCGGGGCGAGGGTGGCGGTGACCGTCTCGGTCCCAACGGCCGACGCGGTGAAGTCGAAGAAGGCCGACAGCTGGTCGGCGGGCACCACCACGCCGGCCGGCACAACGCCGAAGATGTTCGGGTTGAGGCTCAGGAGGATGTTGTTGCCCCCCGGGTTGGTCGCCGGAATGTCGAGGAACACCTCGAAGGGGACCACCCCACCGGGGGTCACGGTGGCGCTGACCGGCTGCAGGTCTACGACCTGGGGCTGCTCGCTGCTGTCCACCACCCGCACGTCGGCGAAGAGCTGCACGGCATCCAGGGTGGCGGTGAGGGTGACTCCCGCCGACTGGGCCAGGGCGTCCACCAGCACCGGGGCGCTGACCGAGCCCGCCGGGATGGTCACAGCGCCGCCGGCGGCCACCAGGCTGGTCGGATCGCCGGAGTTGATGGTGACGACGGTGTCCGTCGAGGCCACCCCGGAGATGGTCACGGTGAGGGGCTGCGGGATGGTGGGCAGGCCCATGGTGCCGTTGCGGGCGAAGGTCTGCGCCGGGCCGAAGTCGATCAGCACCGGCGCGCCGAGCACCAGGTCCGCGACGCTGCGCGGCTCCAGCTTGGAGTTGCCGTTGCGGTAGTCGAGCACCCCGGCGATGGAGGTGTACACCGCGCCCACCGTGGGCATGGAGGTGACCAGGTAGAGGAAGTCGTTGATCCGCAGGGCGTCGTCCACCACGAACTCGTTGTTGGGGTTGCTGTCGCCGGGGCCGGCCGGGGGCTCGAGCTCGGTGACCAGCACGTTCTCCACCTGCACCACCACCGCCTCGTAGGGATTGGGGGCCGTGCCCCCGGCGGCGCTGGCCGCCAGCACCACCGGCGCCGGCGGTGCTTCCCCGGAGTTCAGCACGGTGATCGCGGCGTCGGTGAGCTGAATCTGGCCGTAGTAGTCGTTGATCGTGGCCGGGTTCAGGGTGACCCGGTCCCCCACCGTCAGCGTGGTGCCGCAGACCACGCTGGAGTGATAGACGTAGACGCCGGAGTACTCGGCGCCGACGTAGTCCGGATCCCCGTCCTTGATCTGCAGAAAGAAGCCGCTGCCGTCGGCGCAGCCGGTGACCAGCGCGTTCTCCACGCCCACCGTGCCGCTGACCAGGCCGGCCTTGATCTCGTAAATCGTCGCCTGACAGGCCAGGTCACCCGGGTTGGGGATGCTCGGACAGTCGTCGCAGGCGTCGCCCTTGTCGTCACCATCCTCGTCGGCCTGGTCGGCGTTGGGCACGGCGGGGCAGTTGTCGGTGGCGTTGGGCTCGCCGTCGCCGTCCAGGTCGCTGTCGTCAAAGGGCGCGCAGGTGTCCCCCCCGGCGTCCAGCGGGCAGGGGTCGCAGGGATCCCCCTCGCCGTCGCCGTCGAAGTCGGCCTGGGCGCCCTCGTCCAGCGGACGCACCGGATTGAAGACCAGGGGGCAGTTGTCCGCGCTGTCGTCGATGCCGTCGCCGTCCGCGTCGCCGGCCGTGGCGCTGCCGGTGTAGATCGTGGAGCCGTTGACCGCGGCGGGCCGCTCGGGGTGGCAGCTGGGCTCGTTGGTCGGTGGGCCGCAGAAGAAGAGCTCGTACTGGGTCCCCACGTCGGTCTGCAGCTCGGCCAGGGTGAGGCCGATATCGGCCTGGGCGCAGAGGCCCTTGCTCAACCCGCAGACGTCCAGGGTGTCGCAGCTGCCGCTGGCCAGCGCCGTAACCAGCGGCTCGTCGCCGTAGAGCACCGTCCCCCCGCGCAGCACCAGCACCGTGTGGGCCGGCTCGGCATCGATGACCGCCCGGTAGTCCGGATTGGCCGCGCCGTCGAAGATGGCGATGTCGGCCACCAGGCCGGGCTCCAGGGCGCCGATGGCGTCGTCCATGGCCACCGCCCGGGCCCCGTACCAGGTCACCATGCGCCACAGCTCCCGGTCGTCGAAGTAGTTGTTGAGGTAGTCGCTGTTGAAGCTGTCGGCGCACTGCAGCTCCCGTTGCAGGTTCATCGAGCCGGTTGGGATCCAGTCCGTGCCCAGGGCGATCAGCACGCCCAGCCGGTGGGCGGCGGCGACCACCGCGGTGTCACCGTAGAGGGTGATGTTGGAGCGCGGCGACCAGATCAGCGCCGTGCCCTGGCTGGCCATCTGGGCGTAGTCCATGGGATTCAGCCCCACCGAGTGGATGAAGGCGCTCTGGGGCTCCAGCAGATCCTCGCCCCCGTTGGCGTCGCTGCTGACGCACAGGAACTCGTTTCTGGCGTAGGCATCGATCCCCTCCGAGACGTGGGGGACGTAGGCCTCCTCGGCGGCGATGTCCGCCGCGGAGTCGATCCCGGGATAGGCACAGGAGTTCACCAGCTGCGTGCCGTTGGAGTCCCCGAGGGGGAAGGTGTTGTACCGGGCCGCGGGCTGGCCCAGCCCCTCCTGCTGGGTGCGGTCGAGGTTGCGCAGAAAGCCCGTGGCCGCGCCCGAGCCGATGGTGGAGGTGGCTCCGCCCAGCAAACAGCGCAGCTCGCCGTAGCGGATCTCGTTGGCCGAGGCGCCGCCGGAGTAGCCGGTGATCTCGGTGTGCCCGTTAAGGCCGCGGCGCCAGTCGTGCCGGTGCTCGTAGCGCTCGCCGGTGTCGGTGTAGGGGTAGTTGTGCGCGTAGGTGATGTGATCGTGGCTGTTGATCAGGCCCGGGGACACGATGCCGGTGGGGCATTCGATCACCGTGGCGCCCGGCGCCTGGGAGAGACAGTCGCAGCCAACGCAGGTGATCATCCCGCTGGCGTCCACCAGCACCTCGCCCCCCCGGATGATCGTATAGGGCGTCAGCACGTCACCCCGGATCAGTCGCAGGCTGTCGCCGGCGATCACCTCGCAGGTGCCGGCCGGCAGCGGGGTGAGGGCCTGGCAGTCCACCTCGTAGGGCGTCTCGGAGCAGTCGTCCTCGCAGCCGTCCAGGGCGATACTGTTCCCGTCGTCGCACTCCTCGCCGGCCTCCACGTCGCCGTTGCCGCACTCCGCCGTGCCCTCATCCTGACAGCTGGCCGAGCAGCCGTCCCCGTCGGTGGTGTTCCCGTCGTCACACTCCTCACCGGTCTCGACGACGCTGTTGCCACAGGTCGGCGTCGGGTTCCCGTCATCATCGCTGCACCCGATCACCGGCAGCCCCAGCAGGGCCAGGATCGAGGCACCGCAAGCGATACGGCGAATACTAGTCATGAGCATGCTCCTTGTCGGTTACGCGATACCGCAGGGTACGCCGTGAGAAAGGCACGCGTCAAGCCGCCCCGTGCGGCCGACGCTCCCTTGCTCCGCCGGACCGGTCAGCTGTCCTCAAATCCCACCAACTCCATGCGGTAATGGAGATTCCAGTTAGGGACAACAACTACGTGCTGTAGGTGAAGGTGCGAGTTTGGAGTGTGACACCCATGATCCACACTCCAAAGCAAAAAGGGCTTCCCGACGAGATCGGAAAGCCCAATGAAATCAATGCCGAGGAGGGGACTCGAACCCCTACTACCTTGCGATAACTAGACCCTGAATTCTGGGTGTCTAGTGAGATTTCAAGGGGTTAGGAGTTAGGCAACGGAATCGGGTGGTGGTCCAGTTTAGCCAGGTAGATCTTGGATGGGGAATCCGAGCAATTCGCCCATGGTCCAGACTTGGTCCGTGATGCCTGCAGCCATGAAGGGGGTGGTGGGTCCCCCGTGCTTCTTGGTCAGAGTTCTGTGAGGACGACAAAAGTGGTAGTAGGCCAGGCTCAGTATGAG
>SDBT01013288.1_pt1 | contig 13206 bp, 9 predicted proteins | sample 2277101 | NCBI WGS metagenome assembly SDBT01 (sample SAMN10404973, study PRJNA504765) | marine sediment metagenome | isolation source: marine sediment core GS10_PC15, 103 cmbsf | place: Arctic Ocean: Southern Knipovich Ridge | collected 2010 | reverse complement strand
AAGCTGGAAGGAGTAAACAACAAAATTAAAGTCATTAAGCGCAAAGCCTATGGATTTCATGATGTACGCTATTTTACATTGAAAATCTACCAGGCGTTCGCCAACTAATTGGGAGAAGAACCATAGATTTGAGTTTCGTGAGAATCTCTTTTTGAAAATAATTTTTGTCAAATATTCCTACGAACTTCTTTGCAAGCTGCGTAAACCTTTTCAATGCTATTATTCCAGCTCAAGTAGTTCTCGGTATACCGTCGCGCCTTCGTGGCCATTCCCGTCATTAATGCCTTATTTCGCAGGAGATTTTCAAATGCCAATTGAAACCCCGTAATATTGCCTGCTTTCACTACCAAGCCCAAACCATTTTCACTAATAAATTCAGTACCCTCAATTCCACTTGCGACCAGGGCTAAACCTGCAGCACAATATTCCCGGATTTTAAGGGGTGCTCCAAGAACTCCTGGCCTGTGTGGTGAAAAGCCTATATGGCATTCGTTTAACGCCTTCGCTGCTTCAGCTATTGAAATCCGTCCGGTAAATTCTACCTGGCCCCTCTTCCAATATTCATCTAAATCCACTTGTACTCTTTTCAAATTAGGCCCTGTGCCAATAAGAAGCAGATCAACTTCCTTGTGTTTGTCCAAAATCTGGCGAAGGGTCGGAGCGATGTATTCGACCCCATGCCAATAAGAAAAACTTCCAATAAAAGCAATTTTTATCCGGTCTGCCCTGAATTTTGATTCTTGAAACAAATAATGTTCCAGATTAACACCGTTATCAATCACTTGCATTTTATGTTGATAGCCTGGGCATATCACATTTTCAAGATAATTTAGGATACTATCGGAGACGCAAATTATTAGAGAGCTATTTACAACAGCCTTCTTTTCTCTTCGCACCAGAAGTCCGGTATAGAGCCTACTTAGTATCCCACCTCTCTTGTACATGCGTAATTGGGAGGTAATGCCATTAAATTCAGAAATAGTAGGTACATCAAGACAATCACCTATACTCCCTAGAATCCAGTCTCTCCCATAAATTAGGTCATAGTTTCCCGCATAATTTCGAATATATCTGCCTATATGGGAAATAGCCAAATATTGATTAAAGAAGTCCTTTATCCTATCCCTGCGGGTCAATCTCGCGCCGGTGTCAATAAACCCTCCGCTAGATCTAATATTAGGCTTCCCATCAAATCCAAACAGCATAGTGATTTGTACGCCGCGTCGTTCAAGTCCTTCCACTAGCTCCTTGATGTGCGTATAATGCCCTCGGCCTATTTCAACAGGATCGACTGTTGTGAACAATATTCTCACCCGATTCCTCCAGGGGCTTTCTACAATATCAGCTAACCGCAGTGCGAGTTCGACAACCCCTAGGGCAAATTCCTTTCCTCACGTCCCCAGAATTGATCAAACACACTCAGTATAAGAACTATTGAGCTGCTAATCCCCTTTAGCTCTTTGTTTTTGGCCGCTTAGAGTCCTTAAAAAATAGCCACATCCGTTCTTAATCTAAATAGAGCAAAGCCGTTTTCCAACCGATTCTCTCACAAGAAATATTCTTCAGGTACAATCACTTTATCCCCAAAAGAAGGTCTTCCGCATGATTTCCCTACTCACTCCGGCCCATACTCTGAAACCGCTTCAAGAAGATTTTCGTAACCATCAATTCTTGTAAGCGTTTTAACAACTTCATTCGTGAATTGCTTTATCTTCGGCAGGCCCTGTTCAGACTTGTCTGTCGCAACCAATAGGGTTGTCTGCTCAAGTGGTAACCGGCTTACCCCTCTATAGCACAATACTGGACTCTTCACGATTGTCCCATAAAGTGGAGAAAACCAACCTTGAAAAGGCTCCTTATTTCCCATGTAAATCTCTGGTTTTAAGCGCTGACGTTGTAATGGCTCCACTATTAAGACCACTCCTGGGGTTCTCATAACAACTACTCCTCTCGAACGCAGTTCAACCTCACCCTCTGGAGCAAAATGCCAGTACTGTTCAACGAAATGTTGGCCAACTCCTTTCAATATGTCGGTGACTATCCAATATCCAAGCCAAGGGCTATTCTTCACAAAGATGACCTGTCTGCTGTGAAGAATCCCATGCCTATTATATCCATTGTGCGCTCCTACAACATAATCATATTCCTTTGTGAAACTCGATTTCTCAACTCGTGCCTTTGCCCTTTGTAACCAAAGAAAAACATCCCCAATGGTGGATTGGTCCTCACCATCAATTGCTATTGTATTGTGTGCAACCGTCCCTCGAAAGTGATTTCTCATTGGCACATTTTCATTGTAACAAGGCATGCCAGGATCAATCAATAACGGTTTTCCCTGGACACTCAGAGTGATACTAAGAGCATCCGCATGGCCGTGACCAGCATGATTACCATCTCCTAGCTCTCCACAATCAAAAGTTAACACGCTATCTTTATCTCTAAGAACAAAGTAACCGCCCTGACGAAACGCCCTCGATTCGGTCGATAATGCCACATTTCCCATTCTCTTGTATTTTCCAAAGCCATCAAGCCCAAGTAACCACAAGCTCTTTTCATCAAAAGACTTTCCGGCTTTCTTGAAATCTCCTCGATCCAGGATCACACTCATTGTGTTTAAAAGTGATTCATAATCATTAAACTCAGGTTGCTCACACAACAAAACCGCCCGACCGCCATCATTGTCACCTATATTCGGAACATGCCCATGAGAATCTTTTATCGAAATAAGAAACGCTCCCGCTCTTTCAAGCCGTTTGCGCCAAATCTTGGGAACCTTCCCTCCATGCTTTTCCAACAGCAACAAGATCGCTACATAGAAATCAATTATGAACTTTCCGTAATGAATTGATTGCTCAGCAAATACACCATCGGGATAGATCTCCTCAGTTATTTTATGGGTTAAAATCTCTATGCCTTTTGCACGCCAACTCTCTGAACAACGAAACCATGGAAAGCAAATAGCTACCAGCGCAAGCGCTGCTGCCTCCCCAATGAGATGATTATTCGCTGCTGAGTATGTTGATAGATGTGTTTCGATATAGCGAGTCTGGAGATATATTGATCCATAAAACTCATAGAGAAACGCCGATGTAACTGCTTTTGAAGTTTGCATGAAATGGACTGCCCATATCCAAGAAATGAGACGGACGGAACATTCCAGTGTGCTGGACCAGTTAACCCCGAAGAGCGGAGGATTAGTCTTAATCCAGTGACGAATTTGCTTACATACCTCCTCTGCGTATCGTTCGTCCTGTGTCAGAAAATAGGCTTTGGACAGAGTTACAAGATGTTGTTGACGGTTCAATTCCCAAACCCACTTGATTCCGCCAACGTTTGTTCCATTTCGGTAATTGATCCAAGGTGAATATTGCAATGGCCACTGTAAGTTTGTTACTGGATCACGCAACCAAGGAATGTCCCGACTAAAATAAAATTTTTTGCCAAAGATTGAGATAACATGCTCACATAATTCATCCGCAGATCTCTTTATCTCTTCAACCCGGTCCGGATACAACTTTTTGTAACACTTCAATATTTTTTCTCTATCTTCCCAGTCAAAATAGAATATACCCCGTCTCCGAGTCTCAAAATCCTCCCACAAACGGTTTTGAGCCTGCAACACTAAACTGTCGCCCTTGACACTTTCTTCAAATGACGTCGATGGTGAAACGTCACGATCATGCTCGGCGATTTTCTCCCAAGATACTTGATGTTCGAGTGTAAAACCGGCCCATTCGCTATAACCTGCGGCTATTTGGAGACGCTCATAGATCCTAACAAGTCGGATCCTGATTCGATCCATGATCTCCTCTATAGGCATCACCCTGAGCCTTTTAATATAATAACAAATTTTCCTAATCACCGGTTACCCTATTTCATTCGTAACAGAATTCACTCTTACCGCCCTGTCTTTGTGAGGCCGACGGCCTTCGAGACTTTTTATGAGCCCATCATTGTTGAGTTAACACAAGTTTCATGCTGTCGGTTTTTGCCAGTCCTGAAGTGTCCTTTACTAAGTGGCATTGTCATAAATTCTTTCCAAAGTTTTTTGGAACGTTTCGGCCTCTAATAGATATGGCATTAACCGGGCAAGCAGGGACACATCTCATGCAGCGTAAAGGCATGCACAGATATGCATTGATAGATTTTTTAGCAATTTCGATCGCTGCTACCGGACATATTTCTAAACACTTTCCACATCCAGTGCAATTGGCTTTATCCAGATATGGCCTTATGCCTAAATAGAAATGCAGGGCCGGAATGAATGACCATCGTTTTATGATTTTATTGTAGAGAATATCAAGCAAATAGACTGCCTGATATAATACCCGATATATCATATTCGTAAATGGTTCTCGTTTTCCTACCGGGTCGGGAAAAAAATGGGCCTCGTCAAAACCTTGAACCGGTGTTGCATATTTCGCTTCTTCTGAAATAAACCCTCTGTTCCGAGCAATCCTAAGATAGCCTATTTTATTATAATTCTCCTTTAAAATCCTGCAACAAAACATATCCACTGCATAAGGATCGGTGCCTCCAATTATCGCCCCAAGCTTTTCATATTCACCATAAACTGCCCTTGAACCTACTACTGAGGCGTCGACCAAAACCAAACTTGAGCGAACAACTCTCGATAATTCGAAAATCCCCCTCTCTAACCCAAAAGCATGGAGCCTCCGTCTGCTTTCGCGGCTGACTAAACCAAAAAGGTTCTTTGCGCTTATCGTAACCTTTGTAACGCTATGTCTTTTTAGTTTTGGAACATTGATAAGAACGTCGGCCCTGAGGGCCAGAGCAGAAATTTCGACCTCTCTCACAATACCAGACTGCAATCTGACTGACTCAAACCTCTCTTTATCAAGATTGACTATGCGTACATTATTGCGCCGACCAAATTTGTAGAGACCTAATACTTCAAAAGTTTTATCAGTGTCGAATTCAAAACCGGCGGATTCCCCGATGACGGGTTCGGCGCCGCACTCTTTGACCTTCCTGATTAATGCCTCCAAAATCTCTAAACTGGTTGTTGCGTGACAAAAAGGGGCAACAAAATTAGGCTTAATAAACACAATATTTCTGGGATGAACTATTCTTTCAAGACCGCCGAGTGCCTCCAGAACACTATAAACTTTCTCTGCCACAGGTGTTTTGTGTCCACTATCAATATAGAAAACGTCAGCCACTGAAAATCCTTTTCCAAGACGAGTGAGGGTTGTTATCGGGTCGTTACTGTCTCTTGCCCCAGGAGTCCTCTTAACACATCATAATCTTCCCTTTCCCATTCGCCCAGCAATAAAACAATCAACCCATCTAAAAGAAATAATAGGACATAATAAGCGAGGAGGACCGGACCTGGAGTGGCTAAACTCCGAGCGATAATATAGGTAACTCCTCCGGCAAACAAAAGTCTCCCGAGGGAACTCCAGTTGATGATCCCCCTTAAGTTTATCTGAATATATACAAGGCTTCCTATCAAGGAAATGCCGTACGCCCCAGAAATGGCAACTGCCGCACCAACAAGCCCATATTTACCGATCAAGGCTAAGCTGAGAGGGATTATTGATATGACCGGGAGAAGATAGAAGACGGTTGCTATCCACGGGTGATCCATGGCACTGATTGATGTATTCAAAGCGGTTGATAAACCAAAAAAAGAAATCCCGAAAATAAGGATGCTCAACGGAAGACCGGCCGGATGAAAAGCATCTCCGTATATGAAAATGATGAGCTCTGTAGATGTTGCACTTATGACAGCCGCAACAGGTATTGACATGATCAAAATGTATCTAAAGACCTGGCAAACATATTTTTTTGTTAATTCATAATCATTCCTTTTGTATGAGTTTGCTATAGAGGGTAGTAGCGTAATCCCGAAGGCACCAAATACCTGATACAACGCGTGGGCAATTGTTGCAGCAGCAAAGTAGAACCCAACCTGCGTATCATCCCCCATGATTCGCTTCACCAAGATAGAATCAATATTTAGCAAAAGGGTCACCATGCCACCGGTTATGACAAGCGGTACAGCAAAAGACATGATCTTGTTTGCACTATATCTGGGGATTGATTGTCGGAACTTACAAAAAGACTTCACTATGAGAGTGCCTATCATAGCCGCACAAACAAAGCCAATGAGAACACCATCGATTGCAAATCCAAATACCAGAAAAGCGGACACGGAAAATAGACGTATAATGGAAGTAAAGGCCATCCCAAGAGCACCTTTTGCAAAGTCGCGAATCCCGATAAGCGTACTTTCATAAATAGTGTAAAGTGTAAGGGGTATTATGGTAAATGAAGCCAAGCGTATGTATGGTGCTAATCCAGCATCCTTTAGTACTCTCGACGAAATTATTTCAGAACCCCCAAAAACCAGCAGGAACAGTAGAGCTCCCCAGGGTAATTGAATCCTCATAGCAGTGCTCATCACGGGGTAAGCAATTGATATGTCACCACCTATGTATTTGGCTGTAGCCTGGGGCACACCATTCTTAAGAAAGATATAGGGGAAATTCAATGTGGCAAAAACAACCCCGAGAATACCGTATTGACTGGGACCAAGCACACGTCCCACCAGTACATAAATTGCATAGCCGCAGATAAGGTAGATTAGCTTGGAAACTATATTGTATAGTGTCCCACGGGCGAGTTTTCGTTTAGTCCTAACCACCATTTTATCAGCTCTCAGATCTTCTCACATAAAATTTCCTAACGGTACGGAATTTATGCAAGGCTCCAATGAAAATACTAAGATTAAGGCAAAAAGCAGCATATTTTGCACATACCCGCATACGAGTTCTTTCTCAAGAATCATAAAATCAGTTTTTTTTTAGAACACATGACGGCCTCAGAGACAGTCTTATCCAAATCCATTGTAGGTTGATAAGACAGTTCATCCAAGGCCTTTCGGGTGTCAAAAACCCGCCCCGCAAAACTCTATTATTTCGGATTTTCCTGCCGCTAGATGATTATTATTCATATCGCTATTTTTATATTTTAAGACCCGCGATTATGCAACTATTATTACCGCGTTTTGGCATATATATTTCAACGGTGGTGATTATGTTTGGCGATGGCACACTTGGTTACAATTCTACCTTGTGTCAGCCTCATTCGTGCTCTTCGGAATCAACACATTATCAGCTCGTTTGCCCTTTGCGCTATTTGGCATCACTACAGTGGTCTTGGAGCTTTTTTTTCGTATCTTTTCTGCAAACTTCAATAACGGTCTGGAATGCATGATTGTATTCATAAAAAGTTCGCTTACACATATAGGAGCCATAAGCATAGCTATAAACTTAGTTATAAAACCGAAGTGTCCCATTTTTCTGACAAAAGCCTTTTTCAAAACCCGCTTTCTAACTTTCTGGCCATATTCAAAGGCTTCCTTTATCTGCTTTACCGACATCTCGGCAGTGAAGTAAACAGGTCTGTTGGACCAACTTGTCACGGTATTAAGATAATCATCGGGCTGTACTACAAAATAGTTATTTGCCATCAACCAATCAAATAACTCGGATTTTGGAGTTGGGGTTATGTTTCCGAAGCGAACATCCAATACCGGAAATTCTGTCGCCAGAGCTACGGAATCTTCTACATTTTTAACGGTTTCGCCTGGTGATCCGACGAGAAAGAACAGCATCACCTCGTAACCCAGCTCACATGCATCTTTAATCGCACGTCTTATTATCTGCAACGTTTCGCCTTTTTTCAAATTCCTGAGGACCAGCTCGTTTCCACTTTCCACGCCAAAAGCAATGTAATAAAAACCCACTTCTTTCATCCGAGTTAAAAGTTGGCGATCCACCCTGTCTGCCCTGATGCCGTTAGCACAGGTTAACTTCAAACTCTTTAATCCTCTGGCTTCGATCTCGTCGCATATATTGTAGACTCGGTCGTTATAAAACGTGAAGTTGTCGTCCACAAAGTTGAATTTCCTATACCCTCTTTCGTACCAGTATTCAATCTCATCTACGACATTGTTCGGGCTCCTGACTCTCAGTTTTTTTCCCATAACGGCATCAACCGAACAGAATATACACTGGTATGGACAGCCTCGGGAACTAGCTATGTCGATGTCATTAAAGATATACTTTTTAAGCTCAAACCTCTCGTACTTGGGAAAAGGAATGTTATCTAATTCTTTTACAGGCGCCCTTTCTCCAGCAAAAGTCACATTATCCCCATTAATTCTACAGGCTAATCCTTTGATCCGAGCTAATGGTGTTCCGTTGCACAGCTCAACAATCGTTTGCTCGCCCTCTTTTGTGACGACATAGCTGATTTGAGGTACCTCCTCAAGTATCTTCTCTCGATAAGTTGAAGCGTGTGCCCCACCAATAACCACATCCACGTCAGGAAATGCCTTTTTGGCCTGCCTTATCAGCTCATAAGTATCATTATACATAAAAGACATCATACTAACGCCTAACAGATCAGGGTGAAATTTCTTGATCTTCTTTAATAGACCTTTCATGCCGTACTTAAGACTCATATCCAACACATCATACTCCAGGTTGTTTTGAGCCAGACTCTGTGCGATATAACCTAATCCAACTGGTGGATGAAGGGCTCCATAGTAGCTTCCTTTGTATTTTGGCTTGACAATAAGGATACGTTTATATCTCATGGCCCTGTTCCAGTCGATATCCTGTCTTCAGAGTTATCCAATGCTTCTGATACCCTGTGTTCTCGAATGCTGATGGCACTCTCAGGACAGGCCTGAACACATTCAAGACACCGCATTTTCATACACAATGAAGGATCAATTCGCTTCTCCGGCATCCGGATCGCATCGACCGGACAGATGGAAACGCCTTCACCGCAGGCAGTACATTTACGCCGATCCGACTTTGGTCGAATCCCAAGATAGAAATGAATCTTGGGTATCAATGATTTGTCCTCAAGACTCCGAGAATAAGGTATATCGGAAAGATACATCAGTTGGTAGCTTAATCTGAGTAGTTTTTTTGCCATCGACTCTTTTTCTGAGATAATCGTTACAACATGAGCAAATGGTGCCACAAAGTTGGGCTTTATCAGTACCAGATGCCCAGGGTGTACAATTTGCGAGAGGCCCCCCTGAGAAACTACAATCCTCTTTAACTTATCTTTGATGGAAGAACCCGAAGATGCGCAATAGGATACGGTGCTAGTCATTTGAATTTGTTATATCAAACCTCGGTTGCGATACCAGGAAATCGCCAATCTGATTCCTTCTTCAAAGTCGTATTTGGGGGCATATCCCAATTGGGTTCTGGCCTTGTCGATATCCAGGCCATGACTCCGGGTCAAAAACTCGATCCTGCTCCGTGATATATATGGTTCGTTACCACTGACTTGCGAAATAATCTCGAAGGCCATGGCCATGGCCAGTGCCAAGGGCTTGGGAATCTTAACTAGAGGGACCGGAACATCTAAAGCCTTTGAGATGATCCTCACGTAGTCTTCAACTCTGATTTGGTGAGGACCGGCAATATTGTATATCTCGCCAAATGCGACCTGATTGTTCATAACCAGTCCAAAGCCTTGGATTAAATCTTCCACGTAAGTTGGATGCAAAATCGACTTGCCACTGCCCACGATATAAAACTTTCTCTGTTTAATTGCCCGGTACAAACTCAGTCGTCTCAGATCCCCTGGGCCATAAACAAAATCTGGACGGATGATCGTAACCTGGAGATCGCAATTTCTGCTGAATTTTATTACAAGCTTTTCCGCTTCGCATTTTGTTCGCTCATAATCGTATGGCGGTTTAAAAGGCAGGGTTTCGTTCGCGTGGGGATCTCCTTTTCCCTGGACCCCCGGCGTACTTACAAGAATGAACTGCTGCACACCCTTGTCCACGCACTCTTCAAGTATATTTTGTGTGCCTTGAACATTGATATTGTCAAAGTGTTTTGAGTCTAATCCCCAAGTCCCCATCTGTGCTGCAAGATGGAACACAACATCTACATGTCTGGCGATTTCTTGTAAGGATTCCTTTACCGTAAGGTCACCGCAGACCCATTTGAGCCCAGTATCTTTGAACAGCCGGACATCGCCTCTCTTTCGGGACAGGATGCGAACAGCGCTTCCCTTGGCCAAAAGGGCTTTCACGAGATGCCTTCCGATAAAACCTGTACCTCCTGTCACAAGTATCTTCATATTGCCATCTCAATTGTTCCTTGGACAAGGGCGAAACAATGCCCATGTCCCTGAATCGATAACATATGGTTTCGTGCGAACGAGCCCTATATCAGGGGATAAGTTTTTCCTTTTTGAACCAGATCACCGTCTCCCCAATGCCTTTCTTAATATCTGTTTGGGGTTGATAGGATAGTTCTTTTCTGGCCTTGCTGATATCAAACACTCGGCCGGTAACAGTCGAAACAACATTCGTTCTGGAAACAACCGGTTCTTTTCCTGTTAGGGGCTGCATACGTTCCAGGAAAAAGGCAATCACATAAGCCACCCAAACCGGTACATAAAAGTAATGCCTTCGTATATCGAGTCCATCACAGATGAATCGATGTATCTCTTCCAAGGGAGGAGATTTTTCTGAAGCAATCAGATAAACCTCACCCCCTCTTCCTTTATGAAGTGCTTTTACAGCTGCTTGTATGACATCCTTTACGTGAACAATGGGGGTGAGATTCTTTCCAAGACCGATCCTTGGAAATATTCCCCTGTTAATGAGACGGCAGAACTTTAAAAACTCCCCTTTCCCTCCAGGGCCATCAACCATGCAGGGGCGAAAGACAATGACTTCTATCCCAAACCTTACACCTGCCTCAAGGGCTACTAACTCACTTTCGTGCTTGCTCCTCTGGTAAGGACTCTGAGGATGGCATGGGGTCATTTCATCGATCGTAGACCGTCTAATCAAACCCATCGCCGCGGTGCTGCTGAAATGAATAAGACGTTTCACACCGTTCAGAGCGCAGGCTTCGGCGAAATTCTTTGTTCCCCGCACATTGATATCAAAGGCCTTCTCATAATCCTTCTCAAGAACGGACGCCACATGACCTGAACCTGCCAAATGATACGCGACGTCTATACCCTTTCCGATGTCATTGAGGGATTGAAGATCGATCACATCTCCCTCAAATATTTCTATGTTATTACCGCGAAAAATTGAATCTAAGCTATCGGTACGCCTGACAAGACATCGACAGGTATGGCCTTCATGGAGAAGTTTCCTGAGAAGGTGTGCCCCTATAAAACCTGTTGCACCGCTGATTAGAATATTCACTTATTTTGACCTGTTGGTTGATGTTATATTAATTCTCTGAGACCGGTCAGAGGGGGAAATCATATCTTCTATCACATCTACCATTCTGTCCCAGGAAAACTTATATTTTTCATCTTTGATGTTATCACTGAATTCTTTTGGTTTCCCAATCTGAAAAAACTTCAAGATAGCATCGGCCAATTCGTCCGGTGATTTGGATTGAACAAGAAATCCTGTCTTTCCGTCCTCCACCACTTCCGGCAGAGATCCAACCTTTGTGGCCACTACAGGCTTGTTAAATCCAAATGCGGTCTGGATAACGCCACTGCCTGTCGCTGAGACATAGGGCTGAACGATGAGATCCGCAGCAGTAAAATACTTGCCCACTTCTTCGTTTGGCACATATTTGTCGATTAGGATGACGCTGTCTCCGACCTTATGTTCTTCAATTAGTCTGAGGTATTGGCCTTTGTTTTTCCAAAATTCCCCAACCACAAAAAGGGTAACTTTGATCTCTGAAAGTACCTTTGGCAGTGCTTCAATTAGATATCTGAGTCCTTTATACTCTCTTACAAAACCGAAGAAAAGTATGATATTGCCCTCTATGCTGTATCCCTTCCTCACTGCAACAGGATCAAAATACCCTGAATTGAAAACATCATAGGTAGGGTGATAACTTTTCCGCACCTCTGCCTTTGGAAACATAGAGAAAATCGCTCGTTGATCCTCATTTGAATGAACTATGAACAAATCACCTGTCTTCAGAACAAACCTGGTCAGTATCTTGTCAACCCATTTGGATTCATGTTCTACCACATTATGGCATAGATATAGAATTTGTGAATTGCTATAATGCCTTACGATCTTTGTAATTGTCCAGAACTGTGGCGCCCAGAATGAAACCCACCAAGGAATGATGACTAAATCAGGGTCATTTTTGACGACCGCTGCCGCTGTAGAAATCCACGTTGCCGGGTTCATGGAGTCGATCATTCGAACCACGCCATCCGTCCGTATCGGCGTGAGGCTGGGGTCTTTATCCGTCTTTCCCGGAAAGAATAGTCTGGGGTATTGCCGTTTGAACGAAATAAACGTTACATCGTGGCGTTTGCATAAACACCGATAAAGAAGGGTGGTGTAATGGGATATCCCGCCGCGGAACGGATAGGTGGGCCCAATCACGATAATTTTCATTTCTTGTGGTGGGGATTCAGGTGATCAAATTCAATTCGTTTGACCCGCAAAAGGGTCTCCTCGATAAGCCTCCTGTTCAGAGAGATGATATCGGCCACCACTCCGATCATCAGGACATTGAATCCAATGATAAACAGGATCGCTGCCAGGATCAATGACTGGATATGGCCGGCGCTCTCTCCGGCAAAGAAATAAATCAAAAAGCGAACAGATGGTATTAGGCCGCCAACAATAAATAAAAAACCGATATACAAAAACACCCGAAGGGGCCGGTACATGGTGTAAGTTCGAATCATGGTTGCGCCCGAACGGGCGATAAACCTGGGGATGCTGTTAAAAAGCCTTGATTCGCGGCTCTCAGGGTTCGTCCCAATGGGCACGTTGGCAATGACCATGCGTTTGTGGCTTCCCTGGATGATGGTTTCGATGGTGTATGAAAAATCAGTCACGATATTTGTCTGCATGGCCGCGTCCCGGCTAAAAGCACGAAAGCCGCTCACGGTATCTATGACATCTGAGTCAGAAAGCACACGGACGACAAGGCCCCCCAATTTTTGAAGCATTCTTTTTGAACCGCTGAACTGTTGGATCTTATCGGTATTACGATCCCCGTTTACCATATCCGCTTCACCCTTCAAAATGGGGGCAATCAGCTTTGGAATATCCTGGCCTTTATATTGGTTATCCCCATCCGTATTGACGATGATATCTGCCCCGAGTTTTAGGCTTGCATTCAGTCCAACAAAGAATGTACTTGCAAGACCTTTGTTCTGAATATTTCTGACAATGTGGTCTACACC
>SDBT01013287.1_pt1 | contig 13206 bp, 12 predicted proteins | sample 2277101 | NCBI WGS metagenome assembly SDBT01 (sample SAMN10404973, study PRJNA504765) | marine sediment metagenome | isolation source: marine sediment core GS10_PC15, 103 cmbsf | place: Arctic Ocean: Southern Knipovich Ridge | collected 2010 | reverse complement strand
CTCTGCACGCAGACGGGAAGGCGACGTCCTGGCTGGAGCCTCGTCTTCCAGAAGGTCTTCGCCCACCGCGGTTCGACCGACATCTCCGATGCCGATATCCTGTCTCTCGGCCGCGGCTGGCTTCTCTCAGACGGCCTCGGACGGCCCGAGTGGAACCATCTCTACGAGGAATGCCTGGACGCAGGCGTTGCCGACGAGGAGTTCGTCCGGGTCGGCCTCTCCTGGGTGCGACAGAACCTCCACAGGGACAACGCCGTCGTGATTCTCAGCAAGCTCCTTGGAGCCTGGCCCGGGATCACCTCGAAGCACCCCGCCGTCGCGCTCGGCCTCGAATGGCTGAACCGTCACCGTGGCCGGGCACCCTGGCCCGGTTTATGTTCCGCCGTCCTGGCCAGGTGCGGTGGCTCGGACCTGCTTCCCGCCGCCATTTCGTTCTGCGAGGGACATCCGGAACACGCGAGCACGCCTTACATCCTCTCCGCAATCGCGGAGAACGGCGACCTCGGTTCTCCCGCCGGCGAGCAGGCATGGAAGGCGACTATGAAGTGGCTTCGCTGCAACAAGACCGCCAGTGGCTGGTCGCACGTCTGGACAAGCGTGGTGGAGCGCTGCCCCTCAGCTGAATCGCTCGCCATCGGAGTCTCATTCTGCGAGGATGACCCGAGTTGCTCCGCCGCACCCCATATCGCGGGCAGACTCCTCAGGCGTGAGGATGCACCCACCCTCCGCCGACTCGTCAGGCTCGTCCGGGAGCACCGGAGCTCCGTTACGCAGCGACGTGCCTCGCAGCCGCCTATGGCTCCTTACCCGGGGATCGCGAAACGACGGAGGCCTGTCGCGGCTGGCTGCTGACCGGTTCGCCCCGCGAGCGCAAGGGATGGTTCTTCCTGTTCGGACGGCTCGCGGAGGCCGACCACACCGATGAGACCATCGCAGCAGGCCTGCGGCTTCTCGAGGAGTACCGTGTGCAGACCCACCCGCAGCTCCTGCTTGGCCTGGCCCGCCTTCGTTCCAAGCTCCGCCCCGACCAGTATAGCGCCGTCAAGGAGTCGGCGCTTGAGTCCATCGCCGCTGCTCCTCCTCCCCTCTCCGACGAATGGGCGGAACTCCAGCGGATCGTTGACTCCATGTAGCCGCTTGTCCTGGTCAAGCGATGGTGAAGCCAGCGTCACTGGGGTCGTAAGGAGCGGTCCAGGCCCACCGGAGCTGGTTCAGGCACGCTCGACCTCGCAACAAGGGTCAGCTCCTGGAAAGCCGAACTAGCCCTCTGGAGCCCCTCAGGGGCGCCGATGACTTTTTGCGGACTACACGCATCTTCGTCGCCGGCGCGCCACTCACACGCTGCCCTTGATCAGTTCCCCAAGCCGCGCAGCAGTCACCTCCTCCAATGACCCAATCACCAGGTCGGCGGCGGATAGGTCTTCCGACCGAGAGAACGCGGTGGGCACAATCACGCATCGCATACCCGCTGACTTCGCCGCAACCAATCCCTTGGGCGCATCTTCGATGACGACGCATTGGTCCGGCGGCATCCGCAGCAGACTGGCTGCCTTCACGAACGCCTCGGGATCGGGCTTCTGTTTTGTCACATCCTCAAGTGCCACGATCGCATCGAAGTGCGGGGCGAGGTCGAAAGCGGAGAAGACCAGATTCATGCTGACGCGAGACGCAGAAGTCGCCAAACCACGTGGGATGCCGTGGGTCTTGAGGTCGGTGAGAAGCTCCTGCGCGCCGGGCATGAGCTTCAGTTCCGTGTTCACGAGCTCTCGATAGATCGCGGTCTTGCGCTGGAATAGCGCATCCCAGTCAGCCAGCTGGCCTCCACAGGATTCGAAGAGCGTCTGGATCAGCATGCCCCCGTTCGTGATGTGGTGAACGTACTCTTGTGGGGTTAGCTGCACGCCGAACTCTGACCAGGCCTGGACGTAGGCGCGGATGTTCAGCGGCTCTGAATCCACGAGCACGCCGTCCATGTCGAAGATGACAGCGAAGTGGGATGCTATGCTGGAATCGCCCGGCAGCTCCCGACTCATCCGACAGCCCCGCGCTTCATGCAGCCAGGCGTGACCAGAACGAAACGGAGCTCGCTTGGCACTTCCACTGCGACCGTGGGGCCGCCAAGCCGCTTGTTGAGTTCGGCCTCGACCGCGCTCATGGCGACCGCGTGCACCTCCACCGGTGTATACGATGTGAAGGAGTAAGCTCGAGCGCGCATGTAGGCAACCGCTGTGCGTGCCACCACGCGGTTGGTCCACTCCCAGCGACCGGTGATCTCCTCAATGGCACAACCTAGGTCGCCGAGGTAGGCGACGACCTCTCTGGTGCTATCTACACCGACACTGCTGATCGGATGACCTTGGGCAGCACACGACTCCTTGTACGCCGAATTGGCGAAAGGGATCTCAGCCCCCTGCCCTGTGTGCATGAGTACCAGGCAGCCTTCTCTCTTGAGAACCCGGATGATCTCATCCAGGGCCTTGCGCCAGTTCCGGATGAAGTAGAAGAGATGCACCGCCACGGCCAGGTCGAACGTCTCGGTGTCGAAGGGTAGTCCGGTTGCGTCATCCTGCAAGGCAGTGATCTGGACCGGCTGCGCGACTGCGGAAAGGCGGGTGCGCAGAAGATCTAGCATCCGAGTAGAGATGTCAACACCGGTGATGGCGTAGCCTTTGGCGGCGAGCGGAACCGCAATCCTGCCAGACCCAATCCCTGGGTAGATCAGCCGCGGGAACTCGAGAGGCGGGAAACGCTCTACTAGGAAGTCTAGTGCTGCTTCAAGACAAGCCTCGTCCACGGTACGCGTCTCATCGTAAAGCTCCGCCATGTCATCGAACGAAAGCGACTCCATGCGGTTCTGGCCCCTGTCCCAGGAATCTTCAAGCCATACCCTTCGTCTTTGAATCGGTGCTATCCTACCCCTCGCGACTATCGCAGCCCCCAGAACTCGTCTGAGGCACGTCCAACTGGCTCGCAGGGCGGACTAGCACCGCAGGGCGCTCACCGGACCGAGTTTCGGGTGTTACACTCCCTACTCCGCGCGTACCTTAGTGCTGCTTGATCGCCTTCACATAGAGGAAAGCTGGAACAGATTGGCACTTCATGTGAGTGTTAAGTGGCTTTGGGACACCTCTGAGCGGCTTGTGAGCTTGCCTGACTCGCCGGTCCATTCTACCATATGGGACCGGAAGGAGCGGTCGAGGCACACTCGTAGCGGCCTCACGGCCGGTCGACACCCACAACCCCCTTCGCCGCGACAATCCGCGCTCAATGGCGATATACTCTATGGACGGCTCATCTTCGACTCGATAGAAGGTGATGGCTAGCACGGGGAGGAGTAGCCAGGTGACTGAACTGGACGAATGTGAGCGGGTGGCGGTCGAGAGCGATCTCGCGTTGCGGGACGACCTGCTGGCCGCTGCTCCCGAGGCGGCACGCGAACTCTACCGGCGATTCGCTCCCAGACTGCTCGCCTTCGCCGCCTCTCGCTTTCCGACCGACAGGCAACTGGCGGAGGACGTGACGGTGCAGTCGCTGGCCAACGCGGCCCGCAATATCCGGAGCTTCAACCCTAGGAAGTCTACGCTCACGGCCTGGCTCTACGGGATTGCGAGGCGCCAGATTCGCGACGAAGTGCGTAGCCGGACACGGCAGAAGTCGGTACCTGCGGACGCGCTGTCCCCTCTAGACGAGGCAACTGGTATTCCGTCTGATGATGACATAGCCGCCTCGGTGGCGGCGCGAATAGACGCCGAACGATTGATGGCTCAGCTGAAGAGCCTGCTATCGGACGTCGAGTTTGAGGTCCTAGTGCTGAGTGCCATCGACCGTCTCTCTGCCAGGGAGATCGGATCGGTGGTGGGCCGGTCGGAGCGAGCCGTCCACTCACTCCTTCACCGGGCCCGGACGAAAGCCCGAGAGAGGCTGACAACCCATGGGCAGTGACTCCGTTGATAGGCAGATCGCAGGGCTGTTGGAGAGGGTACGGCCAGAACTGAGTACAGCATTGGAGAAACGCGCCGTGGCGGCCATTCAGGCGACGCGGCCACTTCAGCAAAGACCGCGGTATGTGTCGAGAATGAGGCTACTGGCAGGCGGCCTGTGCGTGCTTGCCCTTTCCCTGCTCATGCTGTTGGCAGTCTTCGTTTGGACCCCCGGGGCGAAGAGCGTGGCCTGGGCCCAGATAGCTGACGCGCTGAGCACGGTCACCACCGTACACATGACGGGCTGGGAAGGGGATAGTGATCTCGTCTTTCGCACGGACAAGTGGATTCGCCTAAGGCCTCTAGCCGTGTATGCAGAGGTAACGCCAGTCGATCCTGAGACCGTGAAAGAGGCGTCACGACGCCACATCTTCGCGGGGGATGCGGAGAAGACGTATTGGTATTTCCCAGAGCGCGGGAACCGCGCGCTCATCGGGAAAGGCCTCCAGACCGATTTCATGGGGGAAGTGCTCTCACCTCTGGAATGGTCAGACTCGTCCGGTCAAGGCGCTGAGCTTAAGGTGATAGGTCGGTCTCGGGTTGAGGGCCGGGCAGCGATTCTGCTAGAGCTGCCGGGCTGGAAGGAACGGACGGAGTTGGCCGTGGACGCGCGGACCAAGCTGGTCCTCAGGCTGCGTCAGTTCTCGCCTAGCCCGGAAGGCGCGGATGTCGAGGTGACGCGACTCGATTTCGAGTACGACACAATGCCTCCCGAAGGCATCTTCAACTGGGCGCCACCAGCTGGCGCTGTCGTCGAGGATAAGCGCTAGCAGTGCAGCCAGCCTACGAGCGCACCGCGTAGCTCCATGATGGTGCAAGACTGCTGGTGACCCATCTTGTGGGTGTCAACCACCCGTGAGGCCGCCGCGCGTGGGCCTCGACCGCTCCTTCTGATGCCAATCCGAACGGTCTCAAGATCGCCTAACAACGACCGCAGGCATCAGGGCACGGTGTAGTCCGCGTCAGTCAACTCGTTATGGACCTTCGTGCCCGATGGCAGTGCGATGGTCAGCATGTCGTCGGTGACAGGAGCGTTGAGTTGGTAGTCGCCGGCATATGTGACTGTTGACCGAGAGTTGAGGTACGGCACCCCCGTGGCAGGGCTGATCGTGTATTGATCCTGTCGCCAAGATGATATCCTCCACAGACCGTCTCGGCAGGGGGATGTTTCGATATCTGCCCTGGTCATGAGAACCGACTCCTCAGATGGCGCTATACGCAGGCGGCTCTCAAAGCTCACAAGGCTGAACCCCCGGGTTGGATTGATCCAGTACCTGTACGTGCGCGTGGACGCCCCTGTATCCCAGACGCGCTCCTTTGTTACTTCAACAACAACGCACTCCTGGCCATCGAGTGTTTCTCGACCCACGACGCGGGGCCCGACTACGTTCCTCCCCGACCACGTTTGCGGATCGAACACGCTGGCTGGTATGGCGTGGCCCGGAGCATGAGTGATAGTAAGCACGCTCTCAAGGAGCCTCGCAAACAACGAGGACCGATCTGCCACAGAAGCTTTCTTCCTCTCGGGTTCGTAGAAGGTTACCACCTCGCCGTCTGAGCCAAGCCACCATCCACTAGCACCGCTGTCAATCCTTCCGCCTGCGATCATCTCCCATCTACTCGCGATGATTCGCATTTCAAACAGAACCCTGGCCCTGTCCCCTCGCTGCACCAACTGATACGTAGCCTCAGTCTCGCGTCTCGTTCCGTCCTCCTGCCACTCTGTGTCGTGGATACTGATGACGCCTACACCTGACTGAATAGCGGATGCGGCCGCCTCGCAACCCACACGTACGGCCGCCAAGAGTTCCTCTGCCTCCTCGGCTCCGACGGGCTCGACGCCATCACTGAGACCGCCCGTCGCAGCCAGGCGCCATGGAACAAGAACGACGAGAGCCAGAACACCGATCGCTATCCCCGCCAACATCAGCCACCTTCGTGTCATGGGAGCGATGTGTGCCACCGCCAGGAGCCTCCTCTTGAGAGTATCGCGGGACTCGGCAATGCCTACGGCCGCAAGCCGGCTCCGGCAGGATCCGGCCTCCGTTACCACCTTCATCAACATGTGCCCGTAGTCCCCGCCCGTGCTAGCGCTCATCTGAACTGCCATGGCGTCAGCAGCCATTTCCTGGGCCAACCGCCACTCACGCCGAGCCAACCAAACCAGCGGGTGAAAGAAGAACAGCCATTGTCCCAGCAGTGGCAGCCAATTCCATGTCAGATCGCGGCCCTTCAGGTGTGCCACTTCATGGGCCAGTATCAGGCGCAGTTCTCCTGGGCGGCAGCCCTCAATGAGCGCCCGCGGAAGCAGTACCGTCGGACGCCCGATGCCCAGCAGCAAGGGGCCTTCGCCGTCTCCTACTGCGAGTCGAGGAGGCCGCAGGCATTGCTGTCGGCAGAGCTCCCCTACGTAGCGTTCGAGTTCCGGATCGTCGAGGCTGGCGGAGCCTGTTCCTAGATTCCTGGCTTTCCTCCAAGAACGGATGACGGCCGTGCCATGCCAGCTCAGACCGAAGAGCCAGAGCGCGAAAAGCCAGACCACTGGTCGCGGCCTCACCGGCCCGGGAGCATCCAACGTAATCGCGGGCGTTCCGCCGCCGAGCAGATCAGCGGCTAGCTCTGCTGACGGCGGCTCCGCAGCCACGCTGACGACAGCATGTGAGGGGGGAAGCACAGGCAGGTGCACAGGGCGAGTCCAGATTAGCAGCCCCAGCACGAGCTTCAGGTAGGCCAGTCGCCACAGCCACACGCGAATGTGCGGCGGCATTCCTCTCCAGGCACGGCATGCGCCCCAGGCTAGTGCCAGGGCAATGGTCCCTTGCCAACCGGCACGCCAGATCGCCGCGCCCCATCCGGCGCTTATCCCATTGACGGCTGAGACGAGCTCGTTCATCGCGACCTGCCCTTGCGCCGTTGCTCCAGCGTGCGCACCAGATCGGTGAGTTGCTGTACTTCGGCGTCACTCAGTTCCGCGTCTTCAGCCAGGTAGGCCATAAAGGGCTGAGACGAACCTCCCAGCACTCGCTCAGCGAAGTCGCGCACGAGCGACCGGACCACGTCCTTCTTCGGGATCCTGGGCGAGTAGCGGTAGACGCCCGCGCTCTTCCGGCGCTTCAGGTAGCCCTTCCGCCGCAGCCGCTCCATCACCGTCAGTATCGTCGTCCGTGCCAGTCCCTCTCGTTCTGCGAACTCCTCCGCGACGTCACCCACGGACACCGGCGCCCGATCCGCGACGCGTCGGAATACGCTCAGCTCCTGACCTATCAGTGGTCGTTTCACTGTCTTCCCTCTCCATCCAGACCGTGGTGACTACATTGATAGTCGATGCCAGCATACTACAGACGACATTTGTCGTCAAGAGGGAGCTTGTGGCTCGGTGTTGTCCCAAGCGAACGTGTGAGCTGTGCACCCCAGAAACCCTATCTGGGCGTTCTGAGTGGCTTTGGAGTCGGCGCTGGTTGTGCCCGTCAAGGCCCCCTGACACCGACTCACCTGGGCGCGTATCGCTCCGTATGGGCCCAGAGCCGCTTGATACCAGCAACTTGACCCATGCACCTCTTCCGCGTAGACTCCGTTTGCTGCCACGAGTGTGGAACCTAGCGGGACACGTGACGGATGGAGGGCAAGCAGCTGAGAACAGACCTCGACGAACGGGCCTCGCCGACCAGCATTGCGGTCCACATCGAGCGCATGCTGGGACTTCGCTGTGTTCATGTGGCTCCGATGCCTGGCGGTTCCGATGTCGACACACGTCTGATGCGAGTGTCCTTGCCCGCAGGCGCCGGCCACTCGGTTGTGGTCTGCAAGATTCACGGAGACGCTGACAGCTACTGTAGAGAGACTCGCAACTTGACTTTCGTGAATCGGTTAGGGGATTTCGCCCCAGAGTTAGTTGCCCAGGAAGATGAAGCACTGGTCATCGTTATGGAGTTAATTGACGGCCAGCAAATGTATGAGCTATCCAAGGACGATGACCACGAGCTTGTCCTCGCTGCATCTGAAGCATCACTGCGGATGCTTGCTGAGCTGCACTGCCGCGCCGCTTCACACATCGACGAGCTGACTGCGAGCTACGATGGACAGCCCCCACATTGGGAACCACCGGGATCAGAGGAGTTGGTGGCAGCATGGTGCCACGCAGTATCGGCTGCCGCGTCTGCGCCCGAAGTACTGGTCCCCGAGCGAGGGCTGAGTCAGCTGGCGGAGGGGCTGTCGAGATACGCACACGACAGCAACACCTTAGTTCTCTTTGATGTCAACCCGTTCAATCTACTGTGGACCGGTCACAGCGTCAGGATGGTGGATCTCGTAGCGTGCACCCTTGGCCCTGCCTGGCTCGACCTAGATATGACTCGTCGGATGCGGTTGACGGAAGCCGAGATTGTCGCACTCTGTCGCTGTTATCTCGATCATTGTCGCGGTCTCGGCAGCCCGATACCTGATGAAGAGCACTTCCTTACGGCAGCGGACTACTGGCAGACAGCGAGCGCGCTCATGGCAGCCCAGTGGTTTCAGGAGCGAGCAGAGGGCCAGTGGGAGACGAAGCCGCTGCCATCAGAACTGTTGCGACACGAGTGCTTCCGCGACGACGTACTCGCTGACGTATGGGCAATCTGTCATCGACATGTGGAACTCAGCCCAGTCGCGCGGGTCATGGAGCAAGTACTGCCTCCAAGCATCTGCCAGGAACGCTACCTGCGGCGAGACTAGGCGAGTCGCGCGGCGCGTAACGGCACCTACCGGCCCACTCGCACTGACGCCTCTGAGGGGAATGCCAGTAGACCCTCACAATGGAGGAAATGCCCCAGAAGTGCTAGGATGAAGTCCTGGGCGGGTACGTGTCTTGAGCGCTGCACCTGACCCCGATAGGCGCTCACAGCGAGTGTGGTCAGGGCGGCTTGAGCAGAAGGGGCCTGTCTGTGCAACCCACTGGGAATGTTCTTCACCTCTCTGCCTTCTCGCGTGCGGGCAAGCCGGCGCCCCTGCCGGACATGCGGGATGCGATGGTGCTTGACCTCGAGTTCACCCCGGCCTTCCAACACGCGCCCCGTGCAGTTGCTGGCCGTGCAACCTTGCCCGTACCCGATGCTCCGTTCGCCATTTCGATACCACTCGCAGTAGAGGGCTTCGGACACGTCACCGTGTATGCCGATAACGGAGAGGTAGGCTATGATCCCGATGAGGTGAGCGACAATACGCTGAACTTCTGTCTGGAGGCTGCAGCCAGCCGCGTGGCTGCTATATCCCGCGCTGGAGCGACCTTCAGGAAGTTGGGAACAAGGCCCTCGGCGGACTTCGCGGATCGCTTCTCGAAGGCGCAGGACTACCTCCACAGCGCACGAGAGAAGGAAGCGGATGAGGTCGCGTGCGCGAAGCTGGCAATGTCTTCGCTCTGCGAATCCCTACACGCCGGTGAAATGCTCGTCGTAGAGCACGCGCGCTCTCAGATCGCCGCCGCGCCAATGCGTAGGCGATTCCTCCTTGGGTGCAAAGGATTCCGGTACCCAGAGCTCGGCGAGACATACGCTGAACTGTTCGGAAGAGTGTTCAACCTCGCGATACTTCCCTTCTACCGTTCCCAAAGGGAAGCCCGAGAAGGCGAAAGGGACTTCTCCCGCGTGGAGAAGATCCTGGAGTGGACGACACGGGATGGCATACAGACCAAGGGACAGCCCCTGGTCTGGTTCCACGACGGGGGGACGCCAGAGTGGCTAAGAGGGAGGGACTACGAGCAAGATCAGGCCGCGCACCGTGACTACATATTGGACGTCGTTGGTCGGTTTCGGGACCGCGTAAGGATCTGGGACGTGATACGGGAAGCGCATGACTGGGCGAACGATTTCGACTATACCCCGGATCAGCTCATAGAGATGACGCGTTTGGCGGCCGACGTCACGCGCGAAGCCGACCCTGAAGCCATCCGCATCGTCACCTGCTGCCGGCCCTGGAGCGACTATGTCGCGCATGGGAGGAACTACTCGCGGGAGATTGGGCGTCCCGCACGGAGCGTACTGCAGTACCTCCGGGACGCCATCGACGCGGGCGTCGAGTTCGAGGCCGTCGGTGTTCAGATGTACTACCCCCAGCGGGATCTCTTCGAGATTGACCGCCAGCTCGACAGATTTGGTCGGCTGGGGAAGCCGGTGCACATCACGGAGCTGGGCGTGAGTTCATCCACGCAACCAGCCGAGCATTACGAGTGGCTCAGAGTGCACTTCGCCCGCTACTGGCACGAGCCGTGGTCCGAATCAGAGCAGGCAGACTGGCTGACGGCCTTCGCAACTCTGTGCTACTCGAAGTCCGCAATCGAAGCGATGACATGGTGGGACCTGTGTGACCCGGCCGGAGTCCCTCATGGGGGACTCCTCGACGAGGATCTTCGTCCCAAGGAGTCCTACCGCCGTCTTCACGACTTGGTTGCGAACTGGGAATCGGCGCGCTAGACTGCGTCGCTGTCAGGCGATCCTGAAGCCGCTCGGATTGGCGTCAGAAGGAGCGATCGGGGCCCAGCCAGACCGGTGTCACTGGCCCCTGGGAGGGACAAGATGCCGCAGAGACGGCGGGAAGTCAATGCGTGGCAAAGACGGTGAAATACCAGGAGATCCCTGGACATTTCGAGGCTCGGATTAGTTTTGGTACACTACGGTCTTTCTGGGGGACACGGGTCAGCCGTTCTTCCCGTAGACTTGACCGGGAACTACCTCGCCAGTAGGATCTGACAGTAGCCTACGTAAGTTCGGCGGTGTTGCCGAGAGGGAGAGAGGATGAGGGGACGCGGATCTGATGTGAAGCGTATCTCCGGGGCTTGGGATGCTCTGACCACGAGTTGGGCCGACTTGCAGGGCGAGACCGGCGATGCCAATCAGAAATGGATCATTAATCCCGCGCTCTTCGACCTGGTTGGTGAGTTGAGTGGCGTGCGCGTGCTCGATGCAGCGTGCGGCGGTGGTCATCTGGCCAGGGAACTTGCTCGACGCGGAGCAACAGTCACCGGCATTGACGTCTCGCCCAGGATGATCGAGGTCGCGAGGGCCCGCGAAGAGGCAGCGCCGCTCGGCAACCTATTTCTCATCGGCGACATCTCGCGTATGCCTGAGATCCCGGGAGCGAACTTCGATCTCGTGGTGTCGAGCATGGCGCTGATGAACGTCGACTGTTTGCCGGGGGCCTTTGCGGAGTTTGCTCGCGTCATCCGTCCCGCCGGCCGAGTCGCCTTCTCGATCCCCCATCCCTGCTATCCGAGGATAAAGGGGGGCCGGGGGGTTTTCAAGTCTGGGCCAGAAGGCGAAGAGTGGCTGGAAGACTATCGAGTCACGGACTACCAGACCGAAGGCGAATACCATATCTCGTTCCCGCCGGCCGAGGGCCGCACCGAGGAAGTACGAGTGCCCACTTTCCACCGGACGCTAGGGACATACGTCTCGCTCCTAGTCCTGGCCGGCTTTCTGGTTGACGCGCTGGTGGAGCCCAAACCCCCGGACACGCCCGAAGCTAAAGCTGAGTTGGGCGCCGGGTGGTGGGACGCGACTAGCAGGATTCCCTACTACCTCCTAATCCGAGCACGCCGCACGGAGTAGTCCCTGCTAGTGGGCCTAGATCGGCACGTACTTCCCCACGGCACTGGTGTGACGCACGCACGATACCAGCGACTGGTAGCAGGACAGTCGTGGGCCATCACGTAACTGGTTCATGGTCGCGTGTCGTTCGGTGACCATCGTCTGCCTGAAGGGGGACCGGTGCGTGGTGTTGGCCGCTCCTGCCAGGCCTGTCGGGGGGGTCAGCGTGAAGAAGGAAGCGCGCCTGCTTCTCAAGAAGTCAACGAACTCGCTCGTCCTTAGCGTTGAGCACTTCAACCGCCCATGGGATGATGGACGGTCGGAAGCCGTTCTAGTCTTCCTTGATCATGCCTTCGAGATGCTCCTCAAGGCTGCGATCGTGCACAAGGGAGGCCAGATCAGGGAGCGTAGAGCGAAGCAGACCATCGGGTTCGATGCCTGTGTCCGGCGGGCCCTCAGTGACGGGAACATCAAGTTCATCACCGAGGAGCAGGCATTCACGCTGCAGGCAATCAACAGTCTCAGGGATGCGGCTCAGCACTACTTGCTCGACATATCTGAGAACCACCTCTACCTGCACGCTCAGTCAGGACTGACTCTGTTCCGGGACCTACTCAAGGACGTTTTCGACCGTGATCTGTCTGACACCATGCCTGAGCGCGTCTTGCCTGTCTCGACCTCCCCACCGATGGATCTCTGTGCTCTCTTTGATCAGGAGGTGGAGGCCATCAGGCGTCTGCTAAGGCCGGGATACCGGCGTGGCACCGAAGCAGCTGCGCGACTCCGGTCCATTGCCATAGTCGAAGGGTCAATCCAGGGCGAGAAGCTTCAGCCCGGGATGGGTGAGTTACGGCGTCTCATGCAGCGCATCCGTGAGGGAGCAGTCTGCGAGCAGCTGTTCCCCGGAGTATCCTCACTCACACTCGTGGCAGACGGCGAGGGCCCTTCGTTGAGTTTGAGAATCACGAAGAGAGCGGGAGTCCCAGTGCATATTGTGCCTGAAGGGGCGCCAGGGGCAACGGTCGTTGCCGTGAGACGCGTGGACGAACTGGGGTATTACAGCATGGGTTGTGACCAACTCGCGGACAGTGTTGGTCTAACGAGGCCGAAGACCACAGCTCTCGTCTGGTATCTGAACCTCAAGGGGGACGACGAGTACCACAAGCAGATCAGGATAGGGGCGTCCAGATTCGATCGGTATTCGCAGAAGGCCGCACAGCGGATTCGAGATGCTCTGAACAGCACTCTGCTCGAGGACATCTGGGAGGCTTACCAGGCGAGACATCAGCAGCACGCTCGGCCCGGTCGGCGCGTGTCCTAGAACGACGTTCCATCCAGTTCGTGGGGCCATCGGCCCTTGTCAGGCGATCCTGAAACCGTTCGGATTGGCATCAGAAGGAGCGCTACGAGCTCACTCGCAGCGGCCTCACGGCCGGTCGACACTCACAACTGGTCGCTTAGCGGACAGGGAAGAGTGACACTTGGTAGAAAGGGAATTGTGGTTTCGGTCGCATTTGACCGCGGCGCCTGGCCGCGACACAAGGAGGCCCCCATGGCAAAGCTCGAAGAGGCACTGCGTTCTACAGTTCTACGTCTCATCAGACGCGAGTTGCGTGCAACGGTGGCGCCACTGTCCCGGGAGGTTCGGGAGCTGAAGCGTGTTGTGTCTC
>SDBT01013286.1_pt1 | contig 13207 bp, 8 predicted proteins | sample 2277101 | NCBI WGS metagenome assembly SDBT01 (sample SAMN10404973, study PRJNA504765) | marine sediment metagenome | isolation source: marine sediment core GS10_PC15, 103 cmbsf | place: Arctic Ocean: Southern Knipovich Ridge | collected 2010 | reverse complement strand
GTGTACGGTACCAAAACAGCCGGTGACCTGACGAGCACCTACGCCAGCGACAATAGCTACGAGGCGATCACCGAAGAGAAATATGGCGGAAAGCGAAGCCGATTGGAGCATCAGTGGACATTTAACGTAATCGGGGGCAAGACGGTGACCTTTTTCGTAGAGGCCTACCACGATAGTACCGTCGAGGACTTTCTGTTCGAGTACTCTACGGATGGTGTAACGTGGACACCGATGCTGACGGTAATCAAGACGGCCGACGACGACGTGGCCCAGTCGTTCGAGCTGCCCGTAACGACCAGCGGGATGGTGTTCGTGCGCGTTGTCGACACCAACCGTTCCCAGCATGAAAACACTCTGGATAGCCTCTACGTGGACGATATGTGGATCCGCTCCGACGTGGGAGGGGAAATCCAAGGCTCGGTCTGGGACGATCTGAACGAAAATGGTATTCGCGATGCCGGCGAAGCCGGTCTTGTCGGTTGGACCGTCTTCTTTGATGATGACAATGACGAGACACTTGATACCGGGGAAATCAATGTCGCCACCGATGTCAATGGCGATTATGCATTCCTATCCGTCACAGAGGGCGATTACATCGTCGCCCAGGTCTTACAGCCTGGCTGGCAGCAGACTTTCCCGACACCCGCCCCAACCAGCCACGCTGTCAGCCTTAACCCCAACGAGATTATTACCGGGATCGATTTCGGCAATGCCTTACTCCCCCCATTCACTGACATCAATGCAGGCCTTTTCGAGTTGTATGGCAGCAGTGTGTCCTGGGGCGATTATGACAACGACGGCGATCTCGATCTTGCACTGGCTGGCGGTTGGTCCGACACCAGTCAACATGAAATGACGCGAATTTATCGAAATGATGGAAACGAGCTATTCACAAACATTGGCCCCAGCGGCGCTGACGGAGCTTCCAGTGGCTCTTTGGACTGGGGCGACCACAACAACGATGGACTTTTGGATCTGGCTGTTTCGGGATATGCCGGCGGTGGCCACTTCTGGCTGAGGATTTACCAAAACGAAGACAACGACGCATTTACTAAGCTTACTGGAGGTTTCCCGCCGGTAGAAGGGGATTCCCTGGCGTGGGGGGATTACGACAATGATGGTGACCAGGATATTGCAATCACCGGTGGCTGGTGGAACAGACAGAACGTTCCCGGCACCAAGATTTACCGTAACGACGGGGCAGGCGTCTATACCGATATCGGCGCGGCGGTAGCAGACGTCAGTTCCTCGGGCCTGGCCTGGGGAGATTACGACAAAGACGGCGACTTGGATTTGGTACTCGCCGGCCAATCAGCAAGCGGCCCCTTGAGCATCATCTACCGTAACGATGGAGGTGGAACATTTACTGACATTGGCGCGGCTTTGACGCCAGTTCGTAATGCAGATCTCGACTGGGGTGATTACGACAATGACGGTGATCTGGACCTGGCCCTTGCAGGAACATCTGATAGCGGTATAGTCAGTGCAATCTATCAGAACAACGGTGGCGGGGTATTCGTTGACATCACCGCGGGCCTAATGGCACTGTCCTCCGGAGATATATCCTGGGGCGACTACGATAACGACGGTGACCTCGACCTGATCCTGGCAGGGAGCGATGGCGCCGACGCACATACCATTCTCTATCGCAATGATGGCGCTGGGATATTTACCGATACGGCAGCGCCCCTTGTGGACATGACAGGCGGTTCAGTCGCTTGGGGCGATTATGATTCCGATGGCGATCTGGACCTGGCATTATCGGGTTATACTGCAGATGGCTTGGTAAGCAAGATCTACCGCAACGACTGGGTGGAATCTAACACCGCACCTGCTGCACCCGGGGGGCTTACAGTCAGCGTCACTGGCAATACGGTAACATTCAATTGGGGCCCTGCCAGCGACAATGAAACACCAGCAGGGGGTTTATCCTATAACCTGCGTGTAGGAACCAACTCCGGAGGCAGTGACATTTTTGCTGGCATGGCTGATCTTTCTACAGGTTTGCGCCGCATCGCTGAGATAGGCAATGCTCAGCAGCAGCTATCCTGGAGTCTGGGTGATCTTAGTCTCGGTACAACCTATTATTGGAGTGTGCAGGCTATCGACACGACCTTTGCGGGTTCTCCCTGGGCCCCCGAAGCTACCTTCGATACGCCTTTGCCCGGCGATGCCAACGGTGATGGTATGGTCTCTGCGGATGACTACGCTTCCGTACAGGCCCATTTCGGCGACACTGGCGATCCTTGGATTCCTGGCGATGCCAACGGCACGGGCACAGTCTCCGCGGATGACTATGGTTCCGTGCAGGGGAACTTCGGAAACATGGCGGGGATGGGTGGCATGGCGAGGGTTTTCGAGACAACCGGCCTGGGGGAATTGAACAACGCGTACGTCGGTAACTTCACCAACTCCGACACGCCCACCGAAGAAAGCACCACCAGCAACGAGTTCACTGCGACGACGATCGGGGGGTCGATCAACATCACTTCGACCGAGCCGTTCATAGGTCTTGTGGTGAATTTTGGCTGGAACTCGACGCCGAACCAGATCGCCGAAGACACGTGGTTCTATACCCCGGCGATGGTGACGAATCGCAGTAATGTATCGATCACCCCGGGCGCCCCGGGCTACTTCACGACCACGCTGTACTACTCGACCGACGACGGCCCCGTCACCGCGGCCGAGGGCATGGAAGCATCGCGCTTTGCGACGGCGAATATATGGTACCTCGCTCCCGGGCAGAGTTACACCGTCTCCCTGTGGGCCCACGCCGACGAAGATCCGGGCACCTATAACCTGCGAGTGCTGACGGACGTCTTCGACAGCGTCCTCGAAACCGACGAAACCAACAACTGGAGCACGCTGTTTTCCGGGGACATCGTGTAGCTTGGTAAAGTCGAAGACCAGCCCGGGCGCTGGGCCCTGGCAGGTCTGCCAAGCGATGTCCGGCGAGAAATTGCTGAACTGATAACTCGCAAAAGTAAAGCGGCAAAAGCATCGAGCAAAGGAGAGTAGCGCCGGTTGAAAACGAGTCACAAAAGGGACACCGAGAATAGACGCAACGCCTTAGATGCGGAATTCACGTATCGAGCCTCTCATAAAAGAAACCCCACCACGACGTGGGGAGCACGGGTTAATGATGTCCAAAGGACACCCGTGACCGTCGCAGCAGGGTAATGGCGCAAGATACTTGGAAGCCAAGACTTAACTGTAAGTAATAATATATATCCTGCCGTCAGAAAATAAGTCGGCAGAACGAAGTCTGATTTGAGAGACTTTCTCGACGAAATCGCCCCCCCTGCCCCCACCCCCGAAGGTCGCCCGTGCGCCTTGAGGTCCGCAAATCGCAACCTGGCGGTTTCTAGGCTTATTCTGGCGGGCACAACTGCGCATGCGGCAGGATGCAGCGCAGCGCGGACGGGCGGGCGGTAGGCACGGGGGTATGGGGACTTCCGGACGGGGGGTAAGTCGGGATAAGGAATCTATTACGGCTTCAGAATCAGCACCTATTATAGGCCTCCGGAAGCCGAAGGTTATACGGGTCCCTTGCAAGGACTGTGGCAGACTCCTCCCGGCAGGTCGCAGGTGTGGCCGCTGCGATTGGTGTAAACGCATCAACGCTCACCATGCGGTGTGAGTCACCAATAATTGGGGGACGAAGGACAAAATTTGTAGAAGGAACACCTCCTCACAACCATTCATTGGGCCGCAAGGTCAGCAAGTCTGCGTGAACATCTAAGGGCAAATCATAGACCAAACCCGAAATCTCCTCAAGATTCATAAGTCCTTATAAATCAATATGGACGGAATTTTCGGGAGACACAGGACTCACCGGGCAGCTTTATTCCTACCATTTCACAATCGAAATTGCCGCTTCGCAAATTTCCCATGTCAGAACTTCCACGTCAGCTCCAACTGGAAGGTAGTGGTCTGGTCAAGGTTATGGTTGCTCCAGTTAACGTTGTTGTCATTCGTATGGATCGGGTCGGAGAGAAAGACCCTGGCTCGGAGGGTCAGGAAGTCATCGATGTTATACTTCCCGGCCATGACGTGGCCCTTGCGGTTCGGACCGGCAAAGTCCGGATCGGTAAGCCCGGCAATGACAGATCCGTATTCTTCATAGAGATATATGTATTCGAAGGACCAGTCGCCCTTCTTCTCATTCTGCCCGACCTTGATGCCAACACCGTAGGCGTTGGGATCATCCTGGAAATGCAGATCGGCTGCGGGATTGAGGCCAACAGCAACAGGATTCTTGTATACGGAGTAATCATCCGCACAGTTACGCACCCAACTGAACCACGCCTGCCACGGAAGGTTGAGCATCTTCCACTCGAACCTCGTGGTCATCTCGACCAGGGAATAGTCAGCTGCCGCCGCGTTGGACTGGTTCCGCCACGCGCCGTCAACACCAGCAGTCGGAATGTAATAGGTCGTGGCGTCCACATGATCAAACTGATAATAGGTTACGCCAAAGAAGTACGCCATGTCCTTGTTGATCTGCCAGTCCAAGCCCAACTCATAGGTCCAAAGAGTTACGTCACGGATCGTGTCACCGGCATCGGGGCTGAGGGCGTTTTCTTCGATCATCCAGAACCCGAAGGCAGTGTAAGGCTTGAAGTCACCGAAGAACGGGGCCTGGTAATGCAGGGTCAGACCTTCGGGATTGAGATCTTCATACCATGTCATCATGGTCTGGGATTTGATTGGATTGAGCATTTTACCACCAGCGACCGTCAGGCCCTTGGCCCACTTCGGTTTGTACTTCGCGTACATCAGGTCGATCCAAACCGGTTTTTTGGAGAACGTTCCCGTCATGGTTTGGTTGTCCTCGGTCGCATCTGCACCATTCGGGTTTGTCCAGAATCTTACGTTGCCCACCAACGGCTCACTGGTGGCTTCTCCGGTGAGCAGGCGGAACCCGACTTCCATTTGCTTGTCCCACCAGGTCTTGGTGATACCAAAACGCAGTCGCATCCGTATGCGGTTACGGTCCTTTGGCCGGCCTATACCAGCCGGTGCAGCCCACTTCGGGCCGTTTCGGCCGTTGATGCTGTCGTGCTGATACCGCAGACGGAACTCGCCATAGAACGTCAGGTTCTTCATCCACTCGGGCATGGCCGGTTGCATCTGTGCATCTTGCAGGATCTCCTTCATCAACCTGGACATCTCTTCCTTATGCAGCGTCCCAAGTTCTTCTTTTTCCATCTTGTCAACACGGGCCTGGAGCTTTTGCATCTCCCCCCTCATGTCCGCCATGTCGTCAGCTACCATTATGGGTGTTGACGACAACACCACCGCTAATACGATGCTTCCCAGAATAATCCATTTCGCTAGCATAATTGCTCCTTTATCGGGATTTCCCTGATAACCTTGCCCGGCTACACCGCCGGACGATTTGTCGTACATTATACTGCCCCCCTGCTTGTGTCTACCACAATGTTGGAGTTTTTTGGCCCCACGTCGGCACCGATGATCGCCGGAACGGCGTTTGGAGGGCGCGAAGGGGCAAAACGAGGCGGTCCGAACTGTAGAGTCGCGCGGTGCGCACATACAGATTACGCAGGAGTGCGCAGCAATGAACCTGCCAGGCTGCAATGTGGGTCAGAAGCTTTTGGCGCACCGAAATCCGCACAGGAGTGTCCCGCCGCGCCATACCGTACTTTTGCGGTATTCGGTTCTTAGGTAGGCGGGAGTACCGAAGCGCCATGGGCCACCGCGTAGCACCCGGTGCTCCCCATGCGACGGGGGCTTCAGATTCCCTTGGACATACTGTTCGTAGGCATCTTGTTGGTACCAGTCCTGGCACCATTCGTAAACATTTCCAATCATTTGGTAGAGCCCGTACGGGCTGCACGCACAGGGGTATGCCTTCACACTGGTAATCTCTTCCTGCACCGGCTCTTCTGCGGCGTGGGGTCTTCCTACATCCCACTCCTGCCCCCATGGATATATTCGACCATCAACACCCCTGGCTCCTTTCTCCCACTCCAGTTCGGTCGGTAATCGCAGGCTAGCCCATTTACAGTATGCCGAAGCCCCCTCCCAAGTCACCCACACCACGGGTAGGTCTGCCTTTTCAGGGTCCGCCGTATAGGTATCATTTTCTTTAGTGATCGCAACGGACTGATCGAAGTGGATCCATCTAGAGAGCTTTGCGGAATTAGGCTGGCGTTCGGTCAGAAACCGGGCGTACTGCGCTTTGGTCACACATGTCAGCGCCAAGTAGTAGGCAGACAGACGTACACGGAACCCTTCCTTCCCTGCCAGGAAATCCCCTTCGGGCACAAAGGCCAAGACCGTTCCATCTCGGGTATTATGGAGTTGCCACGCTTGCTCTGCGGGGGTTGGGCCTTGTCCAGATTGAGATGTTTGCGAGTATTGCACGGAAGCTTCCGGCACCGCACGTTCCAAGGCCGTAAGGATTCTGCGTAAAGATTCCTCCTTGGTCCGAACATATCCCAAGGCTAGCGAGTCGATGGCGTTCGGGTCGCTCAAGGATATGAGTCCATCTTCGGCGATGCGTCTGACCTGTTCATCGCTTCCGGCAAGGGCCGAAACTAGAAAAGGCACTGCTTGTGCCGTTTTATCGGAAGCCAGTTTCTGGCACGCGGCACGGCGGGTGTGCGATCCGACCAACGGCGTGGCCGAACACAACTGTCTTGCCCACTTTAAGATCTTGTTCTGGGATTCCATTGTATCAGTCTCCCTTTATTTCTAGATCATCATCCGTGGACTCCATACCCATGAGCCGGTTGGTCACGCGCTGCAGGAACACTGGATCGACCGGCTTTTCGAGAAAAACGTCGGGCTCAATCCCAAGAACGTCGTAGAGGTCTTGAGTGGAATAGCTAATCCCAAGCCGCTTTCCGATTCCGGTAAGCATGATCACGGGGATGGATTTTGTCCTGGGGTCGGCTTTGATATCACGTAGGGTATAAAACCCCGGCTGCCGAGGCATGTACACATCGAGTATGATAAGGTCCGGCGGTTCTTCGCGTGCCCGTGATAGTCCCGCCAATCCGTCACCTACGCTTTCGACCTCATACTTTTCTGGATCGAGAGCCGCAGTTACAAATGCCGCAGCGCTCTCGTCATCGTCCACAACAAGCACTTTTTTGCGTTGTTCATTCATTTTATCTCCCCCCGAAATGAGTATATTGCTTCGTAAGGTTCACGTTGATATGCTGTATTTAGCAATTTAGGAACGAAATGGCACGTTTGTAACTCTGTTTCGCCCTGAAAACAGGGGCGAAACGTTGTGCTACAGGTGGTCATCTCAACCTTAAAATGCTCTTTGTACTGCTCAGACTCGGGGAATCAACACGGCTGCAAGGCCCTTCGCTGGGCCGTGGCTCGTTCAGCGTCGGAAAGAACGATCGACTTGGCCAGCTTGGCCATCTCACCGTAGAAGTGGCCGATCGCTCCGGACGACAGCCTGTCGCAGAACTGAGGAACCCATACACACAAATAATCTCGAAGGAACTCTTCTTCCAGCTTTACGCACCTGCGCAACTGTTTGTCGACTTTCTTACTGGACTCGGCCGTAGCGGATGCCTTTTGAGTCCAAAGCTCTGCCTCATAGCCACTAAGCCGCTGCATCAGTTCCAACTCGATTGTGATATGGTCCGGTATGCTGTCCCAGTTGCCCTCGAAGGACAGTCCTGTAGCTTCTATGAAACGTTTTACGCGGACGGTAGAATCGCCCCATAGCTGACCCTCGCCGTCATGGTACACCGAAGCATAGGGAAGAACATGGGTATACTCCTCACTAAGTCGCTCGGCGACGGCGCCCGGATCGCCGGCGAGATCGCCGGCCACCTGGTAACCGAGATGGCTCATGGCATCTGCCAACGGTTCAGACCGCAGTTGCTCCACAACCTGCAAAGTTGGTGGGGCACGAAAGACCAAGGCCAAAAGTCCATAGCAATTGCTTCGCCTGGAAGCCTCGCGGGCGTTCTCATCCAAGTGCACTGATGAGGGATCAGATTTTTCTGAGGTCCGTTTCGTCATGCCTTGGCCACCTCGACGACCGTATCCATCCAACGCATGGAACCGCCAATGGGATCACCAGCGTTAGGGATGATCCAATTGGGGTGCACGCCTCTGCCCTCGCGCCAGACCCTGGGACCACTATTCCCGGAACCCTTGCCCCACCACTTGTTATCGCAATCGGTTTCGCAGACGTGCCCGTAGTTATCCTTGCAGGCCTTGCCCGAGGCGTATCCGCCCCAAGCCCAATGTCCGCAGTGGTAAGAGATTGCCACAACTCCAGGCACGATGGACTCGCTGACCCGGGCTTTGGTGGTGATCTCGCCGACCGACGACTTGACCTTAATCATTTCCCCATCTTTTATCCCGCGATCACCAGCCGTCTTGGGATGAATCCAAGCGGGGTTCTCGTGGTAAATCTCCGTGAGCCACTTGCAGTTTTGCGTCCGCGAGTGGGTTTGGACGTTAACCTTAAAGGTTGTCATGATCAGATCATTCGGCCGCATCTTCACATGCTCGGGAATGGGCATCCAGGAGGGTATGGCATCAAAGCCTTTATCGGCCAGGGCCTTGGAACGCAGTTCCAATATCCCGGTTTTCCAGCGGTGACCATCGGGCGGAAAGCCCTTCCGAGCCACGCCGTCACCGCATCGCTGGGCAACGTACTGCCCGGCTGCGTGCTTGCTGTCAAGGGATGAGTAATCCTTGTCGGCGGATCCTTTCTTATAGTAGACGCCCGTGGCTTCGTCGAGTGTCGCCCCGGTAACGTCTACTTCCTTGGCGTGGCTGAAGTAGGCGGGCTTGGCGTTCTTGTCGTACCAGGCACCGTGCTTCTTCATATACTCAAACCCGCCAGCTTCTTTGACGCCGGGAGTGTTCTGGCAGCCATTTTTGACGAACTCCTCAGCTGAACCGAAGCCCAGGTTGATATCCAGTCGCTTGGCAATATCGCAGACCACGTCGCAGAAATTCCTGGCCTCGCCCAGAGGTTTGACCATCGGCTGACGAATGTAGAACTCCTTAACCTGGCTCGGACAGACCATGTCGTCACAGGTCCAACGCTCCAGGTACGTTGCATCAGGAAGCACGAGGTCAACCAACTCCGTGCTCTCCGAGATGGCTATATCGACAGCCACGGTGAACGGCATCTTCTTTTCATCCTTCATCAGATCGATATTGGCCTGAACGTCGCCGTTGACGTAGGCCGGGTTGTAGCAATAGAACATATATATATCCGGACGCTCCGGACCCTTGCGGATCATGTTGAAGACCTGGTGCGAAGCGTGATGCGTAGGATACGCGTAGGCACCCTTACCCTTTGGCCCGTCGACCAGGCTGATTTTCTTACCCTTGGTTGTTGGCGGGGGGTAAGTGAACTTCCAACTGGCACCGACGGCCCGACATCGGCCACCGGGACGGTCGATATTGCCGGCGATGGACTCGAGCATGAATATCGCCCGCTCGGTCTGCACACCATTGTAGTGCTGTACTGCACCGCGGTAGCTTATGCATACGCTAGGTCTAGCCTTGCCGTAAGCCAAAGCAATCTTGCGAATTTTCTCTGCAGGTACGCCGCTGATTCCTTCGGCCCACTCAGGGGTGTACTGCGCCAAGTGAGTCTTCAGTTCATCAACGGTTACGTTCGTATACGTTTCGATAAACTTCGTGTCACATATGCCGTTTTGCAGCAGCACATTGCACATGGCAAGCACCACGGCAAGATCCGTCCCGGGCTTGATGGGCAGCCATTCGGTGGACTTGGCGGCTGTGTTGGACAACCTTACGTCGAAGGTGTACATCGGCACCCCACTGGCTATCGCGGCGATGCACCGCTGGGCCATTGGAACGTGATTGGTATGACATTCCAGGACATTACTGCCGAAGTTCAGAATGAACTTCGTGTTATCGAAGTCCCAGTTGTCGTAATGGCCTCCCCAGGTGAGTTCGTGAGCGGTCCACTTGGCCGACTCACAGATACTTGTATGGTTCCCGATTGTCTTGGTGCCGTAAGCCGCCAGGAAGTGGCCCTTGACAATCTTGCCGTCGCTGCCCTTCATCCTGCCGTAGTGGAACATGAACTTCTCGGGATGTCCTTCGTCACGGAGGGCCTTCAGCCCTTTCACATTGCGTCCGGCGATATCGCCTCCGTTGACGAGCAACTCCAGCGCCTCGTCCCAGGAAATCTGTTTCCACTTGCCCTCACCGCGTTTTCCCACGCGTTTAAGGGGGTGCAGAAGTCGGTCTGGATTGTAGATGGTATTGACCCCGGCTTGGCCTCGAGCGCAGAGCTTCCCGTTGGTACGCGGCAACTCAGGATTGCCCTCGATCTTAACGAGGCGTCCATCCTCAACGAACCCGACAATTCCGTCACGTGTTACACACTGCCAGCAGGCCGAGGGAACTTTTTTACGTTCCCGTCCGGTCTCGGGGGAAAAATCTTTTCCGCCTTCAGCAAGGTTAATGGTCCCGCCAAGGACCGCACCAGCCCCAAGCCCAAACGCGGCCATTCCCGTACTGGCCGCACCAAACTTCATAAAATCTCGTCGTGTTATGTTCGACATTTTTCAACTCCTCTTATCATGTATGTGTCAACTAGCTCAATGGAACAACTTGTCCGCCAATCACGATGACATAGCGCATAGCCAGAGTCCCAACTAGAACCAAGATCGCGGCTGTCACTTGAACGGCCCGCGCCGGTCGCTGTCGCGCCAGCACTGCCAGCGGAATGACCAGACCCAGAATCAGGTAGATCCCGATGAACAGGACACCGTACCCGCCGGATAGAATCACATTGGCGGCTTCTGCCTTCCCGCCGCTGCTCCATAAAAGTGTCAGCAGCTCCGTCAGCGCCAGCACCAGGTCTATTCCAACCGCAACCGCCAAGGCCTTTGAGAGCGTGCGAGTGGCATCGGACCCAGCCGAGCCGGAAAGAAGCAGCACCACAGCCAAGCCGGAGGCGATCGCAGAGGCCAGGAATATCGGCGGTATCAGTGCCGAATGCCACAGCTCATGCCCGCGCATCTGGTACAGCAGCATTCCAGAGTACAGCCCTACCGCCAGGGCGACGACGCTGCCCACATAGATCAACGGCTTGACGTTACCCGCTCTACCGATAATATGGAGGAACGCATAGAGGACAGACAAGCCCATGAAGATATTGATCAGCCACACGCCCCAAGACGCAACGCTGGAAGGATTGAAGTAGAATAACAGGTTGAAAAAACGCAGTGGCTGGCCAAGATCGAACAGGAGACACAGTAACCCGGGAACGAGCAATATAGGCGCAGCGATTGCGCTGATCTTCTCAACCTTGGCGTACTTTAAGCCACCGAAGATCCGACAGGCGGCCGCGGTCAGAAACGCACCGGCGCCCAGTCCACTCAAGAAAAAGTAGACCACAACCAGAGCGCCCATCGCCTCGTGGTGTTCGACGTTGTAGTAAATTACCTGATCCATTTCAGATCTCCTTTCTCACGAGTCCCATCGTGCCCATATCAGCGCCGATATAGAAAACGCGGGGCTCGGTCCCGAGTTGCGGTTTTAGAACCTGAACAGATTCTCTTGCGACCAGTTTGGCCACTTCGCTGTCCGGATCGTTCAGGTCTCCGAAAATGCGAGCCTTGCCCTGGCAGGTGTTGACACAGGCAGGGACAACGCCTTTATCTACGCGATGCACGCAGAAGGTGCACTTGTTACTGATCTTTTTTTCGGGATGGAGGAATCGCGCATCATACGGGCACGCCGCTATGCATAGCTTGCACCCGACGCAGCGCTCCTCGCGAACAAGCACGACCCCGTCCTCTCTCTTGTAGGATGCCTTGGTTGGACAGGCCTCCACACACGCCGGTTCGTCGCAGTGGTTGCACAGGCGCGGCAGCGAATGACGCTGCGTATTTGGGAAGTTTCCACGCTCGACCTGCTTGACCCATGACCGCCATACGCCGAGCGGCACATTGTTCTCGCTCTTGCAAGCAACCGAGCAGGCATGGCAACCGACACATCTGCGCAAGTCGATCACCATGGCGAAGCGTTTTTGCCTGCCGACGGACTTGGCGGCCGCTCCCAGCTTGGCGGCACTTGCGTAGCCTGCCAAAACACCCACAACGCCCGCTGCGCCCAAGGCCCCAGCTTTCAGAGCGCCACGTCGATCAAGGAGACGCTCACGTCCGTGGCTTGGGTTTCGAACATCGTTTTTCTCTCGTTCACCCATTCCTTTCACCTTCCTTTCAATTAGTCTGTATAGCTTGTAGTGGATTCTTCCATGGTCTGAAATCCACGAGCCAAGTGCCATTGCAGGAGACTTAGAAACCTGTTTTTAACGCGGAATGCTGCGATGACAGAACCGCGGATACGGACTCTTCCAGCAAAAAACGCCGAATCCGCGTCCATTTCGCCGGACAACACGGCCAAATGAACCCTTTCCTTCGCTTGGATTTTCACATCGAAGGGCTCCCCCGAGTAGGGACGCACATGTGCGCCTTTTGCATCCAATATAATCATGAATTCTCGCGCTGTATCCGTGGTGCTCAGGACAAGTCTTATACCTTTGAACTCAGCAACTTGCTTCAGAAATTGCGGGTCTTCGTTCATTCTTTCGGCAAGACAGGTCACTTCGTCGATGATGTCATTGCTTGAACGATCGCGGCAGCGATTCATGTAGGCGAAAACGTCAGCACTCTCGTAGCGGGCATCAGCTTCCGCTCCTGTTTGCACTGCTGGTGATAACGGTGACCGAATATCGGGCTTTGCCAACTTTGCCAACAAACTTGCCTTGTCAATTTGGTGATTCATAGATCCAACCTGCTTTTTCAAGAAACCAACCGTTGCAGAAACTTGTGGAAGAAAGTTCTTTCAACTCTTCCAAGGCATCTCCAGGTTCCATGCGATGATCCAGGACGTCCCGGTATACGCGCAAAATACGGGGGGTATGGTTCCATTGCGGCAGGACACGAACAGTGTCTACCCCCGCTTCTTCCAATACCGCCAGATACTCTACCAGGCAATACGTCGCAGCGGAGAGTGTCCGGGGGCCCTCGATGCGAAACATCTGCTGATTCCCTGCCTCCAATATCATTCCCTCAGGGTATTGTCGGCACAGCATCTTACACCCGTTGGAACTTCGCCCGAAACAGCGTGCCGTGTGACAGTCGTAGGATATCGCAACCGGAATGTGCCCGTGGACAACAACTTCGACAGCCACCGGGGACTTCTT
>SDBT01013285.1_pt1 | contig 13207 bp, 14 predicted proteins | sample 2277101 | NCBI WGS metagenome assembly SDBT01 (sample SAMN10404973, study PRJNA504765) | marine sediment metagenome | isolation source: marine sediment core GS10_PC15, 103 cmbsf | place: Arctic Ocean: Southern Knipovich Ridge | collected 2010 | reverse complement strand
GAAGTCAATGTCGAGCGAGTCGTCTACCACTACATCCTGCATGACAGCAGAATACCCTCTCCACCGGCAATCCCATTGACTGCAATGAGTTGCGGTGATCCTGGAGAGAATATCACGGTGTCGATTTTTCCCCCAGAAATCTTTCATATTGCGCTCAAAGGCATTCCCGATAGTATGATCCGGATCCCGGAGGAAACAGCACACGAACACACTCCCTGTCGGACCGATCACGGTATGGATCGGTGACATGAAACATCTCACCGAATCTGTTATCGGGTTCATAGATCCATAGATGTCAATATCTTGAATGGCTCGCTCCTGTTCGATCCACATCTCGCAACCATATTCTTCCGATGCACACATCATGTCAGGTCCATTGTGGACACGCTTAAAGTGAACATAATCGGCCTCCAGTTCTATGCCGAGGTTCACCATCTTCTTGATATGTGTGTAGTTCGTACGGTTCAACAGAAACTTCACTCCGACCCTCGGCCTCGGATGTCCATTCTTCTCCTGCACGAACCCCTTAATGTTCTTGCAGACAATCCCGAATGACTTACCTGTCCGAGTCCCTTTGATCTGTCGATAGTTTTCCGGATCTGATGCGTCCAGTCCGATCCGGACGTACCGGAAATCCTTGAGGATATCGAAATGCAGATTCGTCCCATTCGTGAACAAGCCCAGTTTCAACCCCACATCATAAGCGTGTTCTGCGATAATCTCGAAATCAGGATGAAGGGTCGGTTCCCCACCACCGGAGAATTCCAGGGACTTCACTCCCATCGATGCGATATCATCGATCATCCCAAGTACCCCCGCCGTATCAGCCACACGATGTTCACCCTTATTCTCTTTCTTATACAGACAGAATGAACAGTTATAATTGCAGATCGTTGTCGGCCAGAAACTCACCATCCTCGGGGCCGGAATATGACCGTCCAGGATAGAACGGGCCGCCTCATAATGAGACATGATCTTGTATTTGCCGAATGGATTCATAGTCTTGACAGGATGAACTGCCAGTTCACGAACCGGTCAGCTTCATCTCCGATATACCAATCGAAATCAGGTTTCTCGAATATGATTCCATCATACTTGATGTCATGCAGAGCCAACCACCGGACAGTCAATTCTCTCATATTCTCTGATCGGTGGGTAAAGAAGATCACCTGATGTCCCTCCCTTTTCATTGCTTCGATAGTTTCCTTCGCCCTCGGTTTCAACCTGCAATTCATAATCCCACCAGACTCATATCGATCAGTACAGAATGTTCCATCGAGATCTATTCCAATTCTCAATGTGGGAACTCCTCTTGACTCTCCTTGACATCACCCACGATATCCACATCCATGTCCTTCATCTTGCTGACCTGTCCATAGATTGATGAACACTCTCCCCGATTGAACTTCCCGATCAATTCTACCCCGAACTTCAATTTCAGGATTATCTCGAGGCAATCCAGGATCACCCCTGCAATATAGTTCTTCTCCTTATGCTCCACCGGATCCACTCCGGATCGAAACTTCTTATACTTCGGATAGAATTTCTCGAACACATCGAAGATCGCCCGGACCTCAACATCCTCCGGCGGCCATGCGAATCCCTTCCGGATCCTCTTATCCGTTCCCTCGATGTCCACCCACCTCATACTTTCCGGGACTCTCGCTTCCCACAACGGCGTCCCAGGCAATGGAATCAGATATGGCTCCAGAGATAATCCGACCCCCATCTCACTCAACCTCCGGAACCCCTTGATATCCGTCAACAGATCTTCCTTCCTTCCATACGGAGTGAACATCAACAACGTGTAATACGGCTTGATCTTATTATCCAGAATCAGTTGAGTCGTGCTCCAGATTGTCTCCACCGTCTGTTTCTTGTTCAGACTATCCAGGACATACTGGCTCGTCGATTCCACTCCTATGCTCAACACCCTGAATCCTGCATCCTTCATCAACCCCACATTCTCTTCCGTGATCCGATTGATATTCGTCAGGCAGATGAACCTCAGATCCTCCGGGATCTTCTCCTCCACCTTCTCCTCAATCACCTTCGTCAGAAACTCCACCGTCCTCGATCCCGACAGGAAGAAATCATCATCCACAAAGAAGATCTGTCTCACATCCGGATATGCATCCAACACCCTATGCACCAGGACGATCACCTGATCCGCATCCAGGGCCACCACCGGAACCTTGCATCCCGCCGAGTATTTCCTCCACAGGGTCAACGTACAGAACTTGCATCCCAACGGGCAATAATTCGTTGTGAACAGTCGGAACGTATTGATCTCATTCAGATCCGGATGCTTATACATCTTCGCTGTTTTCTCCCAGTACCGATCCGCGTGCATAGCCTCGACATCGAGATCCCTGCTGATCTCCCAGTAATCCCCAGGAGTCAACACTCTCGCTGGGGTCTTGAACACTATCCCAGGAATATCCGGGAGAGGAGTATCTTCACAGATCCCCAACATCGGGTACTCTCCCTCCGATGTGATCACTATCTGAGCCGGCGAATTGTCGAGAACATACTGATAGTCCAATGCCGCCCCACTCCCACCTGCAACGATCAACACACCCGGCAACAACTTCGCCGCCTCATAGATCTTCGCCATGTCATATTCGATTGTCGCTGTCAGGACCGAGAATCCGATCATATCCCACTTCTCGATCTGGAGGAGATCTCCGAATGAGATCACATTCGATGGGTCATTCTGATCATACACCGTACAGTCATGACCTCTTGCATTCAGATACGATGCTATCCTCCACACTCCCAGAGGAGGAGTCACCCACCGATGCTCGAATAGATCCCCACTCGTAAACGGAGAACACAGGAGAACCTTCTTCACTTGATTGCCTCCAGATAGAAACTCATCGCCGGGCGATTATCCAATGACTTGTCAGGAGGATTGTCATTCCTCACAATCCATTGCCCGAAATACTGTTGGAATCTCGTACTCCCATACTTCATCTCTGATATCACAGAGAACCCAGAACGGATCAGGAACATCGTCAATAAGTCAGGACAACAGACGAGCCAATGATCGACAGGATCATGGAAGAACATATCGGTGTACGCTTTATTGAGGTTGTTCGCATAGTTATTTCCCTCGACCAAGAACCCATCATAGCTGTCAATCACGAACTGAAAGTTCTTGTTCCTCCAGTTCTCGATGAATGCCCGAGGATCCGGACATACTATCCTGATCGGATGCCCCTCCTTCAATACCCGATGACATTCAGAGAACACAAGCAGGAGTTCATCATACTTGATGTGTTCGATGATATGGGATGCGAAGATACACTCCACCGAGTCATCCTCAATCGGCCACGGTTCTCTGATATCGAAATTCTGATACGCACCACCCTTCGGCCATCCCTCATCTTCCGGAGTCCATGTATTATCGATGTTCAACCAATCGCCTTTGATAAACGGCGTCCCACTAACACATCCCGATCCGATATTCAGTTTCATCGTCATCCCATCACTCCTGCCACCGCCTCCTCGAAACGCTTCTTCGCATTCGCTTTCGAGTAATACTGCACTTCCTCAAACGCCCGATCACAGACATCCTTGTAAAATATCGGATCCTCATACAACCGATTGACAAGATCCACCATCTTGTTCGTATCGTAGATATACGAACAGAGATCAGGAAACAACCTCTGCTGAGTATGGGAATGCATATTCCCGATCACCGGAGTCCCCACTGCCGCCCCGACAATAGCATTCCTTGATGTCCCGATGAGTTCGCTCGGGTTCAGAAGTAACTTGCTCGGACCAATGACCTCCTGCATATAAAACAAATAAGGGCTCCGGCCCATGTACCTGATCTTCTCTATCCCAAATTCTTTCACCATGAACTTGGCATGGTCTGGCGGTATCTCGCACAAGAGAGCTTCCTTCCCCGTTTTCTTCACAATCCCGAGACTCGTTGGGAGGTTCGTTTGCGTATACGGTTCCCCGAACCCCAGATTGCAACATATAAGGATCCTCTCCAGTTTCACCTTCACTTTCTCTTTGATGTTTCCGGAAAGCAATCTGTCAGATGCAGGAGTATGCATGAAAAATACTTTCGTGTCCCAGATTGACTCGTACCACGGAATCCTATCTTCCTCCACCGCCCCGATCAGATCCACGTTCTGCAATAGCCGATGGAACTTCTCATAATTCCCAAACGGTGTTCGCAAGTGTCTATATATGGTTCCTTCCGGCACAAAGATTGTTTTGCAGGAACACTCCAGAGCAATGTTATTGGCATCATCAAGAAATCGATCTGCATCGACCAACATCACGACATCGTATTCATCAAGCTGATGAATGTCCTCCTTGATGGATGCGATGGAACGATGGACTCCGTTGAATACGCTCACCCAATCGAACATACAGTCCATGTGACCACTCACGAAGTTCCCATCGAAATCCGCCCCAGACACCATACATAATTTCATTTCGTCGGCTCCTTTGTTTGCGGCTCTATTATTTCTCCATCTCCCAGTTGATTCCAGAAAGGAATGTCCACCCCGAATTTCTTCCTCCAGGCAAAGTTGATCGGACGGTATGAAAACCTCGATCTGTTCCCTCCCTCAAATAGGTTCGTGTAGTAATCCAGAATCTTATCCCTGGCATAGAACTCCGTCTGTGCCGCCACCTGATAATCCTCCAACTCCTCGGCGGTAAGTTCGTTTGTCCGTACCACAGATGTTCCCCATCTCCGATAGGCCGACCAATCATTCCTATACGATTCACGGGTGAACTGAATCCCCTCCCCTCGACAGGCCATACCATAGACCTTCGTTCCGGGATACGGGGTCATGATGTTGAAACTCGCATGGTATAGGTCGATGTCCTTGGCGAAGTCTATGGTCTCGCGCACCGTCTCGTGCGTTTCGTAGGGCAAGCCCAGGATGAAACTCGCCCGGGTCTCGATCCCCACCTCGGACAGTATTCGGCAGGCTTCCGTACCATCATCCCTTGTGACACCTTTGGAAACTCCCCGGAGAATCTCGTCGGATCCGGACTCGAGTCCCATCGTGACGCGCACGAAATTCGCATCCCGCAACCGCTTAGCCACATCGTGGTCCACCAGATTCGCCCGCGTCTGACACTGGAAATGCACATCTTTGAGGGATTTCAACTTGTCCAGGATCTCGATTGTCCTGTTCCTGTTCATCAGGAATGTCTCATCGTACACAAAGAAATACCGGACATCAGCGGCGTAGTACAGCCACATGATCTCGCCGACGAAGTCGTCCACATCTTTGAGCCGAAGGATCTTGTCATGGAAACAAAAGGAGCATCCGAACGGACAGCCCTGAGCCGACATTACAGACGCGGCATTGACCTGACCCCATCTCGGATCCGTGAACGGATACTGCGAGTAGTCGAGCATCGTGTAATCCGGGCGGTCGGGAGTATCGTCCTCTCTTGTTTTCACGATGCGGCCCAGACAGTCCCCTTCCAGTATATGAACGATCGCCTTCTCACCACGCCCGACAACGACATAATCAACATTCAGACTGTCGAGATCTCCTATCCCCGTGACATGGGGCCCGCCTATCACGGTCGTGATGCGCAGATCATGGCCCTTAATATGGCGACAGACTCCTATGGTCGCCTCGATGTCCGGGGTTGTCGCCGTCATCCCCACGAAGTCCGGCTCCCAAGCCAGTATTTGATCGGCGAGATCCTCCTCGGAAAGAAGTCCGACCTCACCATCGAATATCTTCACCTCTGCGCCCGCTGTCTTTGCGACCGATGCCAAGACAAGAAGATGATATGGGATCAGGATGTCCCTTTGCTTGTAGGTTGCTCCGTCATCGTAGAATCCGTACAACTGAGAATAGTTCACACGACCGAGTGCCAGTCTCACAGACTCGCTCCATCTATGATGTCTTGATAATACTTGCAGTAGTTCGCATATGGCTCCACCTTCGTATCTCCATACCGATGCAACAGTCTCTTCGCACCTTCGATCCTATATCTCTTCATTCCGGATTCCCTTGTCCTCAGATTCCGGATCACACCACCACCTACCTTCACAACCTTCAGTTTATCCAAGTTATACGGGGTAGCATCGAACGAGTCGGTCCAGAGAACCTTATCCCTTCTCCACAACCTGAATCCATATGTGATCTTCTCCGGTGGAGGCAATTCTTCATCTCCATACACGACAGGGAACAAAAACATATCCGCATCCTGGCAAATCAGGTCCGGCAACTGTTTCAGAAGTGCCGGATCCCATTGTTCGTCCGGAGAACACCCAATCACCCATTCATTCTTCGCCATGAGTGCGACATGAGGCATATACCCCGACATATAATATACCCTCGGAAATAGATACACCTTGTCCGTGAATTGACGCGCGATTTCCACAGTCCTGTCCGTACTCTCCTGATCGATCACCACGAACTCGTCAACATATTCACTCAGTTCTCCGAAACGATCCCCGATATACTGTTCCTCGTTATGAACGACCGCGATCACGCTAATGGGATTCATAGTACTCCCGGTACCACTCGAACGTATGCCTCAATCCCTCCAGCAATGACATCGCCGGCACCCAGTCCGTTGCACGATTGAGTGCTGTAATGTCAGCCCTCACTTTGCTGTTCTCCGGTTCTCCCCTCCGCATCGCAAGATGCGTCACCTCGAGTTTCCTATCTGCGATGTACGAGAGGATGTCGATCACCTCGTTGACAGACGCGCCGCAATTTCCGACCTCGAAACATCCACCCTCGCATTCGCTCCAGTTGTCGACTATCCCGAGTAGGGCGCTTACCGTATCGGATATATGTACGAGGTCAACTATCTGTTCCCCATTCCCGTAGACCTCTATCGGGAGACCTCGAAGTGCATTCATGATGGCATGGGGAATGAATTTCTTGTATCCGACGTCGCCCATCAACCGCTGATACGGTCCGTACACGTTGAACCATTTCAGGATCGCCGCCTGGATCCCGTATTCCTTCCGGTACATGTGCAGGAATTGCTCGGCAGCGGTTTTCGTTATGCTGTAGGTGTTCAGCCACACGTTCGGTTTCGATGCGAGTATCATCTTCGCTCCGCTCTTGAAGCACGCTTCCAACACGTTGACCGTTCCCCCTATGTTGATTGTGGTGGCTCGGAACGCGTTGTCCTGGAGTTCGTCGGTCCCTAACAAACCCGCAAGGTGGAAAACGAAATCGAATTCCTTGATCGTTCGCTCGACGGCCCCTGGATCCGCCACGTCGACCGTGTGTGTGCACACCTTGTGGAACCGGCTTGGCATTGTATCCAAACCCTCGACCCTACATCCGTGTCTCAACAATGCTTTCACAAGATGCGATCCTATGAATCCGGAAGATCCTGTCACCAGGCATTTCATATCAATATCATATCCCTGCAACCCTTCACGATTGCATAGATCTGAGATGGCACTCCATCACGTTCTGCTATCTCTACATCAACAATGTCAAAGACTTTCAGCAATCGGTACGCACCTTCCGGAGTAAATCTTGCGAGATCTCCCTCCAGATTTTGCACCATCGGGAATCCCACTGACATTATTCCGATCAACCCATAGCCCCCAGGTTTAAGTATATGAGCCAATCCCTTCATAAGTAAAAATGGATTATCGCATTGCTCCGTCACGCCGTAACAGATCATGATGTCATATGGCAATCCAGGCCATTGCATACCTTCCATGTCAAAGCAGATATCAGGATTCAGTCCTTCGTCTCTATCTAATGTCTTATAATCCATCTCCTGGAACATCTCTCGATACCCCCACCCATCGTCCGGCTTGCCTACGTCTACGACTCGGTTGCCAGTCCTGACATAAGCGCGGATGAACTCGGGCAGGATCTCCTCATTGAATCTCTGACGTTCAGGAGTCATCCTCCGAACTCCTTCTGAAAGAACGAATCATAGAACTTGTCCACTATCAACTCACGACCCCCACATCCGCAGAACGGTTTATCACAAGGCATCGGCTCCTCATAGAACTTCCATTCTGTGAACAGATTCCCCAACACCGTCCTGTCATGATCACACGGCGACATATCGAAATTCTCCCAGAGACAGACGGCGGCATTTCCGGCCCGACACACCTTCTTCGGCAATTCGATCGCATCCCCCGGCTGCCCTCCTCCCTCCGGACCCGTATACCTCTTCCGGACAGGCGTGATCCCCGCATCGTACAGAATCTTACAATCTGCCAAGAACTGTTCTGGTGTCCCTCGAGGATCGTCAATATGCCAGACGATGAAGTAGAAGCCCTTCTCTCGGGCATAGAGCAGATCATCTATGAGTTTCGGGATCCCACCTTCTACTACGCGCTCACGCTCACGCGGGTGATACGAGACCAGATGGTATTCCATGTATGAGGGATCCGTGTTGTCCAGGATCTCGCGGGGTCGTATCGAGAAGTTTGTCTGCAACTCCACCACTCCTCCCATCGCACCTATCCTTTGGCATACCTCGATGATCCACGGAAATTGTGTGGCCTCTCCACCTGTGATCTGTATCCTGATCGGTTGTGGCAACTTGGCAAGTCTCTCGATGAACTTGTCGATGTCGGCGCCCTCAACAGCCTCGAAGGGATCTCCCTCACTCTCCGGCTGGTAGCAGTAGGCGCATCGGAAGTTGCAGGTACGTGTGACCATCCACACGACCGTGAACCTGTCCCGATAACTCCGGTGGATCCTCTCTGTGTAATATGGACTCTCAGGCAGATCCATTTTTCAATATCTCCTCGAGTTTACCCAGACCTCTCCCTCCGATGAACTCCCACCAGTGGAAGTTATAGACCTGTGACTCGTCCACAGAATCATTCCATTCCAGTCCGACATGATCACACGCCATCTTCACTTCATCATTGATCTCATTCCACGGCGGGTACCACACCTTGATCGGGATGTCACGGCCGATTCGCCCCGTATGCATCTTCCAATAGTCTAAGCATCTGGCGAATACATCCCGGGCCTGTGCGAAACTGAAATCTCGGAAGCTCTCATGAGTCCATCCATGCAGGGCGATATCGAGATCCGGAGTTGTCATGAGCCATTCCCATACACCATGACTCTCCCACAAATCCTCCATGAGTACCACGACAGTGTGGATCTCGTTGTGCTTACGGAACAGTTCCTGGATTCTCATGATGGTTGTGATGTCCGTGAACTTTCCAACGTCATCGTCCCGCCAGATCATTTCACCGCCTCCAGATACCAACTCATCCCCGGTCGGTTGTCCATCGTCTCCGGATGTCCCTCGGGATTATCAGACACCGGCCTCATTGTCCCGAAGTATTTCGGGAACCTTGAGTTCCCGTAGTTCATCTCCTGCACTATCCGGAACCCCGCCCTGATCAGGAACATCATCGCCATATCAATACTCGGGCAATTCGCATGAGCATAATGATCAGGAAAGAACATATCCGTGAAACCCAGATGTGGATTGTTCTCATAATCCCATCGATCCCAGTTCTCTTGCCCATAGCAATCCCGTATGAACTCCCTGTTCCTGATCTGCCAATTCCTTATGAACACCCTCGGATCCGGGCAGATCATCCGGATCGGACCCCCCGGCTTCAATACCCGATAGCACTCCCCGATGAAGCCCTCGATCCTGTTGTACTCAATATGCTCGAACACATGGGATGCGAAGATGCACTCAGCAACTTCGTTATCCAGGGGCCACGGTGTATTTCGCATATCGAAGTTCAGATACTCCGCCAATGACCAGTCTCCCTTATCCTCCTCGAATGCCGCAAAATCCACATTGACCCAATCAGCCCACGGACTATTCGCTCCCAGGATCCCCGATCCGATATTCAGTTTCACTTTTCCATCTCCCGGATCGCCCTATCAACGACGGTCGATTGAAGCATGAACGTATGCCTCTCACCATTATTCCTCATCTCCAAGAACTCGGGATAAGCGATTCCACACGTTTCCTTGAATACACCCCGAGTAATCCTCCCGAGGTTCGAGTACTTCTGCCAATCCCACCAGAACTCCTCGGCCAAACTGATCTCCCTCTCTCCACTCAGATTCTTCTCTTCGCTATCATGAACGATCTTCCGATAGCTCGTCACGAACTCTCGATACGGTTCCACCTTCGTATCTCCATACAACCAGATCGAATAGTGATACCAGACATAGAGCCGCTGATTATCGAACTCTTGGGCCTCACTGGTTTTCTTGTGCATCATGAAGAGATCTGAGGGTAACGGACAAGTCCGGAACTTCCCATGAATCTCCGCATGGACCAACCCAGTATAGAAAATCTCATCACACTTCTTGTGGAGCCGATTCTGATAGTTCGGTGATTCTGGCGTACCATGCGGCACACCGGGAGCCACACACAACTGCACACCATCCATGAATTCCTGTCTCATGAATGCGAAAGAATTATACTCTTCATCATCCACGATGATCCTCAACGCCCTCCCCGTTCTCTCCGGGAAGATCTCATCAGGATAGAACCACAGAAGCCAATCCCCCGTTGTCTGTTCTCTCAGGAACATCTTGTACTCATCTCCACAGATCAACCAGGGTTTCAGGAAGATCTTATCCACCCCACACTCCTCTGCGATCTCTCGAGTCCGATCGGTACTCTCCAGATCCGCGATGACGATCTCATCCACATACGGCCGGAGCGCATTGATACACTCCTCCATCACCCTCTCCTCGTTGTAGCAGAACGTCACCGCCGAGATCCTGTTACCTCCCATCATTCCCCTCCTTCATTATCTTTGCCAATACATGGCAGATGGCTTGGTGAACCGTTTCGACCCGACCATAATCCGAGTCAAAGACAGATATGTGATTCTCGACTATTTTTCGCATGACTGCGTTTTCTTCGGATTCAATTCCCATAAGTAAGAGTGTACACGACAGACGTGTCCGGGCAACTTCGATTGCCTCACATATATTCGGTGACGATCCCGAAACACTCAGGACCAGGACCGTATCCTCCGGTTTTAGTAGAACCTCCAGCGGACCGGAGAAGCACTTGTTGTACGAACAATCATTCGCATAGGCCGTCAGCGGCGCCAACGCCGTCAGGGCAATCGCCCTCTTGCCAGCCACCTTCATGAAGTCGTTGGCCGCGTGCTCGGCATTCGACGCGCTACCTCCATTGCCTATGATGTAGATGGTCCCCGGTGTTATCCTCAAATATCTTGCGAACAATCTGACCTTCTCAACCGGGACTCTGTCTATGAGACACGACAACGTCGACATATACTGGTCAGCGCCCATCATAGATCACCTCGCTCCCCTTCCTCGAGAACTGGAACGGCATCTCTATGAGATCACCTCGCAGCTCCCTCCGGACATCCACCTGATCCTCCTCGGGGACGATCAACATCAGAAACCCTCCTCCGCCGGCACCGACTATCTTCCCACCGATCGCACCCGACCTCATGGCCTTCTCATATGCCTCGTCAATGCTCGGGGTGCTGATCCGGTCGGACATTTTCTTTTTGTTCTGCCACGCCTTGTCGATGATAGTTCCGATAGCGTCATACGGCGAGTCGTTCGTGAGCCAGTACATGAACTCCCACACGGATCTCGCGTGTGCATCATAGATTGGCAACCGATCCTCCATATGATCGGCCTGATCCCTCAGGATCTCGTTGGTGTCCCGCGCTTGGTCGAGACAGAACAACATCGTGTTCCTCTCGAGCCATGATATCTTCTCCTGATTCACCTCGCTCCCGGGGATCAGAAACACACGCCCCTCGTACAGATCCTCCGTTCCGATGCTCGTCATGCCGAACACATAGTGGTTGAAACCGCCCATGACCGCGGCATACTGATCCTGGAACCCTATCGGAGCCCCAAGGATCTCCGCTTCGATCTTGTATGCTGTTCGGGCAAGTTCCTCGAGATACCACTTCTTGCCAATGTACCTCCCGAGCGCCTTGAGTAGACCAACCGTGAGGGCCGAAGAGGATCCCAGACCTGTCCCATTCATCGGAACATCCGAGATCGTCACGATCTCAACACCCTCATAGATCCCGAGCAGATGTAAACACTCCCTCACTATCGTATGCCGGAGTTCACTCACCCGGGCCACATTCTCACTCTCAGAATATCTCAGACTCACCCGACCATCGAACTTCTGTTTCACGGTCACATACACATACTTGTCAATCGTGGTGCTGATCACCTGGCCGGTATGCTCGACAAAGTAGGATGGGAGATCTGTCCCGCCGCCGACGAAGCTGATCCTCAGAGGTGTCCTTGTGATTATCATGTCGCATACAGGCGTTTATCATACGCCCATCTCCTGAATTTCGTACTGATCCATGCAAGCAACTTTGTCCTCGGCATCCTGATCAGGATCCTCACTATCTTCCTCAAGATCGGGAATTCCACGATCAGCCCGAACAACTTCTGGAGATTGTTGAACTCCTTCGCCGTATCTCTCTTGATCATACTGTCATCGAAGAAACTCCGACTTATTTTGTCCACATCACCATCCCAGATCAACATCTCCTCGCAGAGATCTCCGAGGGGTGTCTTTGGGTATGGTTGAAACAGAGAGCAGAAAGCAATCGAGGGCTTGCATTCGATATTGAGATCCAATGTCTCGAGAGCTTCATCAATGGTCTCCCCTGGAAGGCCGACCATATTCTCGATTCTGTAGTGGATCTCTGCATTTTGAAGCATCACGCAACAATTCAATATCTGTTCATTACTCATATTCCTCTCGAGCATCTTCTTCCGGATCCTCTCATTCCCGGACTCCACTGCGAACGTGACGCTGACGCATCCCGCCTCCTTGAGCAACCTGATCTTATCGGTCGTCATCAACTCAGCCCGGAGTTGACAATGGAACGGCATTCCGATGCCCTTCTTATATTTCATCGTGAATTCCTCCAGGCGTTGCATATCCATGATGAACTCATCATCCTGGAAGAAGATGAACTCCGTCTTGTTATAGTCAGCCCAGATACGTGTCACCTCCTCAATGACATTATCCACGGATCTATATCGAAGAGTTTTCTGTCCTCGATACATCTTCTTGTATGTCCCGTTGTAACAGTAGGTACAAGAGAACGGGCATCCCCTCGAGAGCATGACATTCCGGATCGGGTTATCCCGATTCTCAGGATATGAATACATCAAATCTCTATCCGGGAACTCGATCATATCCAGATCCTTCTCAAGATCACCTGGCCTGATCGTATAATTATGCGAACCCTTGATCC
>SDBT01013283.1_pt1 | contig 13208 bp, 13 predicted proteins | sample 2277101 | NCBI WGS metagenome assembly SDBT01 (sample SAMN10404973, study PRJNA504765) | marine sediment metagenome | isolation source: marine sediment core GS10_PC15, 103 cmbsf | place: Arctic Ocean: Southern Knipovich Ridge | collected 2010 | reverse complement strand
TCAAGTATTGAAGTTGAACCTGCTGGTTTTGGCGCTTACTATGGTTTTGAAATAGATGGAGACCACCTGTTTTTACTTGAGGATTTTACTGTTACGCATAATACCTACTCAACTATGCAATTCTTGAAGTTTCTCTTGGAATCTTGGGATGAGGACCCATTACTGGCTACTGTCACATCTGAATCAATGCCTCATCTAAAGCGTGGTTGTATCCGCGACTTCATCAATATAATGGGGAAAGACCTGATTGAAGCACGGTGGAACAAGTCAGACTTTATATACACCTGGGCGAATGGTTGTAAGTTAGAGTTTGTCAGTGACGATCACCCGGAGAAGTGGACAGGCGGTAGGCGTGACATAATATTCTTCAATGAGATGAATAATATACATCGTCTATCGTATATGGAAGCTGATATGCGTACCAGGATGTTTACCATAGGTGACTGGAATCCCTATGGTGAGTTCTGGTTCCATGATGATAAACTTGCCGAGCCGAAAGAGAATAGGTATATCGGTGGATTAACCTTCAGGGATACACCGGATATAGTTTCAGGTTCGTTGATAAGAACGCTTGAGAGATATAAGGATACCGACCCGAACTATTACAGGGTTCACTGGCTTGGCTTATTAGGTGATATTGAGGGACTTGTTTATCCTCATTTCGAGCAGGTGGATAAGTTGCCGGAAGGGGATTACTTTTACGGGCTTGACTTCGGCTTCGCTAAAGACCCGACTGTACTTACCAAGCACGTTATTATTGGGGATAAGCTATATTCTCAGGAGATGTTTACTAATTATGATGCTCTGACCAATGACCAGATAGACAGGGAGATTGATAAATGCCATGTAAGTAGGAGTTCTCCGATTTATCCTGATCCTGATGAACCTAAGAGTGCCGAGGAGTTACGCAACTTTGACTGGAATGTGATAGATGCTGTTAAGGGTAAGGGTAGTGTATCTTTTGGTATTCAGAAGGTTAATGAGTATTACCAGCATTGGACTAAAGATAGTTTGAACTGCATCAAAGCACAGAGAAACTTCAGGTACATTGAGGATAGGGACCATAAGGGTAGATATACAACTAATACTACGCATCAGTGGAGTCATTGCCTAATTGCTGGAACACTAATTAGAACGAAGGAAGGAAGTATACCAATAGAGCAAGTAAAACTAGGAGACTATGTTCTAACTGGTAGTGGTTGGCAAAAGGTATTAGCCAGTGGTATGACATCACCAAATGATATTGTGCAAACTGTCACCTTTTCTAATGGCTCAAGTATTACTGGAACGGCAGACCATCCTGTTTGGGTGAATGGACAAGGGTATATCCCCTTGCACGCTTTGCGATACTATGATATAATGAATGTATGGGAAAAAGAGAGTCTTTTGAATACAATGGAGATACCTATTACCGCTATCCCGAATCGCTTAATTGGTCAGACCAAATGTACTATAGGAAACCTCGCAAACGCTCTGCCCCGAAAGCAAATCGTTATCTCCATCGCCAAATCTGGATTGACAATTATGGAGACATCCCAGAAGGCTATGAAATCCATCATAAAGATGGTAATGTCCTTAATAATTCCATTGGAAATCTTGAGTGTCGTTCCAAAGATTGGCACAATGTTCTTCATTCCACTTCCTTGCCTGAGTGGAAACGTGAATGGCTTAAAACTCACATCAAGAAATACAAGCGCATTACAAAAGAGGAGTGGGATAAGTGGCACAGTATTCTCGGCAAGTTATCTTGGGAAGGTAGGGAACCTAAAGTCTATATTTGCGAGTATTGTGGAAAAGAATATCAAACTAGACAATCTAACCCCAAAGCAAGACGCTTCTGTTCAAACAACTGCAAGTCAGCCTATCGTAGAAAGACAGGGAAAGATAATATTGAGGCAACTTGTGGATGGTGTAGCAAGTCTTTTCAAACGAATAAATATAAGAATGTACGATGTTGCTCCCGTCTATGTGCTCAACGTCTCAGAGCCTCACAAGAAAAGACAGCCAGTTTTTGATTTGACAGTTGATGAATCCCATAACTTTTATGCTAATGGTATTCTTGTGCATAATTCTATGGATTCGAGGCGCTATGCAGTAGCCTCTCATCGAGGCATGGTACAGTCATATCGAACTACTGTCCCACGGAGAAGATTAGTAGTTAGGAGGTAAAAAGGAGGAAATATGATGGATAGTAATACTATAAAATTAGAAATGGAGAATAAGGAACTAAAGATTGAGATTATTAAGTTGGGACAATTATTAAAAGGTTACGAGTCACTTATGGCATATTGGAAAAGGAGATGCTATGAATCGGATGAATACATCAACTATATCTTTGAATTGTTTGATATAAGACAAAACGGTAATAATGATATTAAGAAAGTAACTATAGAAGAATATGAGAAGCGGAAAGTGAAATAGAGTGTGAGGTAGACTTTACAGTAAGTCATGTTATAATGGAGGTATTGATGAATATTAATTGGGGACAGTTTATACTAGGTTTTATTGGTGGATTTTTCCTTATGTCAGTTATTTTACATTACTTAAAGGCTGTTACTAAGTGGTTATTTGATAAACGGGAGGCAACTAAGCAATGACAGCAGAAGAGAAGTTAAGGAAACTACGAGAACTTGAGTTAGAACAGGGAGCTATGTATATAGCGTCTGAACACATAGACCTGATAGCCAATCTAGTAGTAGAGAGGTTGAGAAATGAATTGTCCAGCAACAAACAATGAGATTGACGAAGAATATTGTGATGGTAACTGCCTTGAATGTCCTTGGATGAGTGAGGTGACATAATGGCTGATGAAGTAGATTATAGAGCACTGGCAACTAAGAAGTTTGCAGAGTGGGGATTACTATTTGAGAGGATGCAGACTGATGCTGACGCGGTTAACATGGTCTATAAAACTCTGAAGCTACTGGATGCTGATAACCACGAAATACCGCATAGTGTCCGTGTACCTCTTAATGATATAGCCTCCTTTGCTTGGCAAGTAGAGACAACGCTTAACTCGGCAGTCGAACAGGTAGAGGTAATATCAGAAAATAAGAGGTTTGATACTGCTTATGTTGAACGCTTTATCAGGACAGCATTCACTGAGAATGATAAGGTTTTATCTTCTAAAGGTATGTTTCCCTTTAACCCGTTTAATGACCAGCAGACCTTCAGGAGAGGTAGAGTCTCTAGTTTCTGTAACTTCACTGTTAAAGATAAAGTGCTTATCCCTAATATTACATCTTGGGATACTCGTTATGTTGTTGTCGAGAATGATAGCAAGGGTATTTATTACATAGCCGCTAAGTTCTACAGGTCAGAAAGCCAGATACTTGCTGAGTATCCAGAGGCTAAAGGCCAGACTTCTTTTGGTACATCTGGTACTGATACTGAAATGCTTTATATAATATCGAGAAATACTAGCCAGATATGGCTTGGTACGAACTTAGTTCAAGGGGACGCAGTCGGAGGAAGCCTGATTAAAGAGTTGCCTAATAAATTAGGTTATGTGCCGGCTGTCTACCGTATGGTGCCAATGGGTTCAATGCTTCAGGATAAGGCTACTATTCAATATATGGGTGAGTCCGGCCTATTCCTGATCAGAGATGTGTTCCCTGAAGTAGTCAGATTAGCCTCTATTATCCAGAGTCTTAACCTTAAAGTAGTAGATCAGGCTTTGCAAATTGGTAAATCTGTAACAGGTTCGGCTGGTAATGCAACTCCTCAGAAAACAGTTGATGAACTTAATGCTCCTGGTGCAGTAAATGAAATCCCTGAAACGGGAAGCGGTTATCAGCTTATGCCACTAGGTCAACTAGCTGTTTTTCAGGCTGATAAGGTACATCAGATGCTTGAAGACAGGATGCAGAGAGGTATGAGTTCATATTACCAGAATGTATTACAGCCTAAAACTGCTACTGAGATTATGAAAATATCACAGCAGCAAGCTGATATTATTTTACCAAGAATAGGGACCAGGGGACTAGAGAAGCAGGATCTGGCTTATATGTTTATTAAGCAGACTATTGATGCTGCTGAAAAGGCTAAGGTACAGACAGTTAAGTTGGGCAATCAGGAGTTCGAGGTATCCAAGTTAAAGGGTGAATACGAGATTGAGTACAAGTATCACTTCCAAGACCCTAGAATGGATGCTGCGAGACAGTCGTTAGCTACATCTCAAAGGGGTTTAATACCAGATAGGGATATACGGATAAACACATTACAGAGAGAGGACTGGGAAGGTGATGAGAGACAGTTAAGATGGGAAGAGGATGAGAGGATTTCACCATTAGTTAAGCTAGACAGGAATATCAGAGCTCTACTAGAAGACGCTAAGAGAGGTGTACCCGGGGCCGAGAGACAGGCTAAGATGCTGATAATCCAGATGATACCTGCCTTAAGACAGGCTATGGAAGGACTACTGACACCCAATAAACCAGATGAGATAAAACCAGCTCAACCTATTATTCCTTTACTATCAGAACGTGCTCAAAGTCAACAAGGAGGACAAAATGCCACACAAGTCGGGTAAAGGTGATTACAAGGCTACCAAGAAACATCCCAAGAAGAAATAAGGGGAGGTCTACTAAATGGCAGATGAGAGTAAGTTTACCGAGAAGGGATTAAAACCTAAACTCGGTGATATAATAAGAGGTCAAGAAATAGGCAAAACCCCTTCTCATCGGCATATTTGGTCTGCTTGTGAGGATTGTGGTAAAGAAAGGTGGGTTCAACTTAGACGGACATATCCCTGTAGTTTACGATGTCGCTCTTGTGATGGTAAATTAAAGCCTCATCCTTTTGGCAATAGAGCTTGTAATTGGAAGGGTGGTAAAACTATACGAAATGGTTACATAATGATTATGTTACAACCAGATGATTTCTTTTACTCAATGACAAGGAATCGAGGTTATGTCTTAGAACATCGCCTTGTTGTAGCAAAGGCATTGGGTAGAAACCTTCATTCTTGGGAGATAGTCCACCATAAGGGAGATAAATACCCCCACAATAGTAATGAAGATAAACAAGACAACAGATACCCTGAGAACCTTCAGCTTGTTACTGATGATAGACACAAGCAAATCACTATCTTGGAAAAGCGCATTCAACGGTTGGAGGATAAAGTGGATGAACAAGGCAAGTTAATTAAATTACTCCAATGGAAATTAAAACAAGGAGTTGAGGAATATGCCTGACGAGAATTTCACGGTCAAGGACTATGACCGTATGATCGGTGACATCATTGATGAGTACTTTGATGCTCAAAATCTGAACTTTGACTATAAGGAACTGGTGAAAGCAAATATACTTGGTAATGCTGAAGAGATACCTATTCCAGAGATACCACAAATATAAGGAGGAAGGATGTCAGATAAAGTAGAATGTGCGGAAATATCTATTAAAGGTAGTCTATCGGGAGGTAGTGACTTCTATTTTGATTGTGATATTTTTAAGCACTACTATAATTTAAGAACAAAAGCTTTTGAAATAAAAGTGTCCCCTGGTAATAGACTAGCAAAGATATTGTGGAGATATTTATGGAGAGATGTGAAGATTACATTTTATCAGGAGGAGGTTAAGCAATGAAATGTATAAAGTGCGGTAAAGAAGCAGAGTATGTATATCTTGGTATGTCTCTTTGCAAGGAACACAAAGATGCAAAGGTCAAATACTATAAAGATGCTATCAATAAGTTAAAAGGGATAGCAGAAGAGAAGGAGTAGTTTAGATGGATAATAACGGACAGGAAGAAAAGAAATGCCCTTGGGGATTAGAGTGTGATAAGTGCCGATTAAGTATCGAGATGGCTCATGTGGTAAATGGGTTACAGCAGAAATATCTTATGTGTTCTTTCCCCGCGGCGGTAACAATACTGTCTGAGATAAATGGAAAGACACAACTTCCCAAACAGGGGATAGAAATACCAAATCTATTTAGAGGATAGGAGATGAATATATGAAAGTAGTAACACAGCAATTTCCAGTAGTAGAAGGAAGATTTGTAGATAAGGAACAATTTATATCAGAGCATCCTGATCTAGCGAGTTATTTAGAACCACTACCTGATGAAACCTATTTTGAGTATGACGAGAAGAGTAGTAAAATATCTTATCACCTTGATACTTGCATACAAGGCGAAATACCAGAAAGTAGTTGTGACTACTTTCCATTGATAGTGGCACAGGGAATACGGAATGTAGAGGATTTTTTGTCTACAACTAGAAAGGGAATAAAACTTGGGTCAAACCAAATAACTCATTCTTTTAATAAATAAGTTAAGAGGTTAAGATGAATTATAAACCTGATGGCTGGGAAGAAATAAAGAGATTGATACTTGAAGAACCTAATGGTATGGATAAATGGTGCTGTTCTACTTGTGGTGATAAGATAGTGGAATTGACAGCAGATGCAATGCTTGAGGGAATACTTCAGTATGGGCATTATAATGTTGATTGGTCAGATAATGACTGGGACATACCTGAAGTACATAGGGGGAAGAAGGGTATGCTAGTCTTTATCCCAGAGGAGTAACAGATGGTAACACCAAGATTTAGGATACCCACTTTTGAAGAGTTGATTGAGAGGCGTAAACTGCCGAAGGTTAAGGGCGTACCTGTACCAGAGGTATCTCCATTGTCTTCCAAGTTACCCAAGGGCTTTAATCTTAGTAATATAGACGGGGTTAATACTATTGAAACTCCGAGAGGTTTAACCCTTAGAAATGTCAAGTTGGAAGGGGATAAGATAACTGACTTCCAGGCTTTTAAGGGTACTAGGCCCGTTAAGTTACCTCCATCACTTATCAGAAGGGGAGCGCCAGCTATTAAACCTATTGCACCAGTTGAACCTCAACCCCTAATAGAACAACCTACTCCTCCGATAACTCCTCCTCAGCCTGTTGAACCTATAACAGCACAGGCAAGAGTTGAGACACAGATAGGCCGAAAACTTACCGTTGGCGAGACATTAGGTGCTACTCCAATACCTGAGTTAGGGAATAGACTTTTTACTCAAGCATTAGGTCAGGAGCTTACGAGGGAAGCACTACTCGCAGCACCACCCCTAGAAGCACCACCCGTTGAACCTGCAAGGGGAACAGCACGGACAAGGATAGAGGCACAGATTGGTAGGAAGCTATCTCCTAACGAGCTATTTGGTACTAGCCCTATCCTCGAATTGGGCAATAGGTATTTTACTCCAGCATTAACCCAGGAGTTTGAGGCATTTTCCCCTGAATCTCGAGAGTGGTTGGCTGGGAAACTGAAGGAACTTGAGAGTCTACCTTGGGAAGCCACATTGGTAGAGATAAGGAGACAGGCAAAAGAAGCTGGCATTGAACTCCCAGCAGATTTTCAGGCTGGATTTGGAAAACCTCCATCCCCCAAAGAAGGGGCAGGTTTTATATTGGATGTTTTAACAGGGCGCAGAACAACGGAAAACCCTGAAGGTCTTAATGTAGTAGAATTTGCACGGCAGTTCCCTGCTGCCGAAGCTGCTATTGTCGGTTTACCCATTGCTGCAACACTTGGCGTTGCTGCGGTTGCTGCCATACAACAATCAACGAACATTCTTCTATATCTCTCTATTAGGAGAAATCTAAATCTACAATCAGTAGCTAGAGGTTCACCATTAAACCAGAAGGACGCTGCTGCCTTTGCGAAGAATCTAACAGATATGTTATCCAGGCGGTTCTCAACTGGGCAGAACTGGAAGAATATATTTGACCTTGTACGCGGTAAATATGTGCCTAAACCAGAGATTGTACAAGAAGTTAATAATATTGCCCAGCAGGTAGTTAGGCAGAATCTCCCATCACTACTCTCTCAAGCTACACAGACTGGGATAACAAGAGGTGGATTAGCTGCTGAAGGCGGGGCTGCAACCATTCAATCAATAGTCGCTAAGATAACAGCCAATCAACCGCTTAACCTTGAGGAAAGACAGTTATACGCTAATCAATCTCAAGCGGTAGAAACTGCACTACAAGCACAACCTGAAGCAGTACCCACTACAGAGGCTATTCCTCCTGAAGTACCTGCTGTAAGTGAGGTTGCACAACAGGCACAAGAAGCAGGTTATACTGTTGTAAGTGATGTTCAAAATCTTCCCATTGTTAAAGAGGGTTTTACACGGTTATATCACGGCACTTTTTCTAAAAACCTACAATCCATTAAGGAACAGGGTTTAATTATGGGGGGTGAGGGCAGACCAGTATTAGCTACTAACAAACCACAATTAGTAGCAGGTGGTTCTGTTTATGGTAATGTTCAGGTAGTATTTGATGTTCCCACTTCTCCAAGAGTAAGTAGGGAAGCAAGTATGGGGAGTGGCATTGTTCAATTTAATAAGATTTTACCAGAACAAATAGTTGGGGTATTTATAGAGGGTAAACCCGTACTCCCTACTGTTACGCCACCTGTTAAACGCCCTACAACTAGACAGGCAGCATTAAACGCACAGAGAGCAGCCAAAGAACGTGAGGCACAAGTATTCAAAGAGACTGAGGCGAAGTTTGCTGAGGAAGCTGCTGCTACCGAGACTATTGCTGAAAGAGAAGCAAGGCGTAAGGTTACGCCACCTGTTAGTGAAGGGGTTGCTGTTGGAGAGATTACTGGCGATGTAGTTATCCCTCAACTTATATCAGACCCTAGTGGTACTGTAGCTGCCGCAAGACCAACGGCTGATTTTTTCCCAGATATAAAACCTGCAACAAAATTACCAGTTGGAACAGTATTGAGGGTTACGGTAAAGGCTGTGGGGGAAAAACAAACATCATTTTGGGCACGGGTAGAGGAAAGGGGTGGGAAGTCTAATATTTACACCCAATTAGATAAAGAGAGCCAGGTAGTAACCACAAAAACCAAAGAAGCGGGGGATACCACTATTAAGCAATTGGTTTTTCACGGCGCTATTGTTAGGGAGCAATTAGCACGAGAGAATATTCTATTGGGTGAATTGCAAGTAGTTAAAATTGCATCTCAACCCACACCAGAAGCCACACAAGCCATAACAGAGCCTGTCACTGAGGGAGTGAGTGCTATCCCTCCAACTGAAGTAACTACACCACAACAGGCAACTCTGGAAGTAGAGGTTATTCAAGAGCAAGGCAAGGTTTCACCTGAAAGAGTACCTCCAGATGATGCTAGAACATCTCATGTTGAACTGGCTGCCCCCGATGGACCTCAACCTCCTAAGCCTCCGACAACTGAAGGTGTCACAGCTAGGGAACCTGATGATATTTTAAATGAAATAACAGAGAAAGGTTTTAATGAACGGGCTGACCAGACGCTATTAAGACTACACGAAGGTGCTATAAATGCTGAGACTACACGCACCAATATAACTGTAAGAGGTGGTGGAGATAAGTTAAAGGAGCAAGGTATTGGTGTATGGCGTAGGGATCATCTAATCCCAAGACCAAAAGATATAGAAAAATTAGATGAACTAAATATTGCACTTCATAATCCAAGTGGTGTTGCCTCTGGTGAAGTTGCTATACCGAAAGGTTATGAGGAAATATATGCTGAGTTAAGAGATTTAGCTGATTGGGATACGGCATCAAGGTTGGATGCTGACCCTAAAGCAATGACACTAGAAGATTGGTTCTTTAGAGGGTGGAAACCTCCAACCGATATGTTCACCGGTAGCGGTGCTAAACTTGGAGTAAAACCAAGAGCATTGAGAACACCAAGGATAGATGCAACTTATCAGGAAATGAGGGATTTAGGTTTCGAACCTTTGTTCTGGAATCCTTATGAGCAGTGGGCATACAGACATAATCTTGGAATAAAATATCGTGAGCAGATGAAGTTTATAGACTATCTAAAGGGTATGGGCGATGAGTTAATCAGACCTCACGATGGCGGACCTGTACCTATTGGTTGGAAAGTACCAGAAATAGGTCCAGCATTTGAAGGGAAACCGTTTGCAATTCAAGACCCTGATACTGGATTACCTAGTGTGATGTATTCGAGAAGGTGGATTACTATTAACAAGATAGCAGGTAGCCTTGAGAATATTTACGGGAAGAAACCGAACTTAGGAAAATTTGTTGTCCCAGAACGTAAGATAAGGGGTAAAATTATTATCAAGGCAAGGGAGATAGATAAACTGGCAATAATAGATGCTGTTGTATTTGGTCCAAAGAGGGCTAAATTATTCTTATCTTTCTTCCAACAGGTAGACTTCTTAACTCGAGCTGGTGCTAATAGTTGGGCTAAGGCAGTTGATGATATAGCAGCAGGTCAACCGATAGATGCTGTTAAGTCGTTGGCGAAATTCCCCAAAGCCGCTACTGATATAATACAGGCTAATTTCAGTCCGACAAAAAGGCATAAATTATCAGAATTAGTTAACGATACTACTCCATTAGTTGAAGGGCATCCAGATGTTAATTTTAAGAACCTGTTTGAGGCAGGTCTCTCAACGATGGATGTAACCATATTCCCGGAAGGTATGGACAAACTTGTTAGAGAAGTAGCAAATGAGACTGGTGCATTGAAAAAGATACCAGAAGCGATAGAGGCGTTAGAGAGTGCTATGAGAAGAGGGTTATTCCAAGGCGTTTACCCAGCAGCCATAACAACCTCAGTTAAAAATAATATAGCACCAATGACAGTGCGACAGCATCAATCATTAAACGATGCCCAGCTTAATAGTCTAATTGCCCGTGAAGCCAATATGCTTTTCTCAACTATCCCTCCATCTCAAAGTGTTATTCAGGGAAGAATTTTAAGGGAAATATTGAGACGGCTATTCTTCTCAGTTGGTGAGTCAGAGGGTTTATTGAGACAGGCTACAAATGCTATGCACGGTCCTAATAAAAGGTTCTGGGGTAAACACTGGCTTGGTGTATGGTTGTTCCTGATTGCTACAGGAACTGTTATCTCTTATGCTTCAACGGGAAAACCATTACCAAAAGAAAGATACCTCCCAATATCTAAAGATAAATGGGGACCGTTACCTTTTGGTTATAATACTGAGTTTGCTGCACCTACTCTACCGATAAAAGGAAGGGGCGATGTTGAACTTACCTTAGATTTAGCTGGACAGATGGATACAGCTTTTAGAGTATTAGACCCTATAAACTTCCTCACCTCAAGAGAAAGTGTCCCTGTCAGGGCTGCGATGAATCAGATAACTGGTACAGACTTCTATGGAGCACCGATAGACGATGTTGGTCCGGGTGGAATAATCTCAAGGACTTCTCAATTACTACATGACTTATTCGCACCGATAGGATTAGGTGGAATTACAGGAGAAGCAGCCAGAGAGTTTATACCTGGAGCAGAGGAGATTGTCCCGAGAGCCGAAGATAGACTAGGTTTTGCAGGACAGGCTATACAGGCAACTGGTCTTAATGTAAGGGCTGAAACTACAATGAATTTACTGGATAGAACTGCTAGGGAAAGTGGACTATTAAAAGCTGATGATACTCCAGTTGAGAGTTGGGCAGATTTAGAGCCTTATCAGAAGAAGGAAATATCTAAAGACCCAGCATTAGAAGAAGAACTTGGGTTAAGAAGCGAAGCTGCTGTAGAGAGACAGATGTTAGGAGCATTAGGCTTTGCTACACTTGACGAGTTAGATAAAGAGAGGGTAACTAGGGGGGAGGGTTTAGTATCTGTACTATTTAGAGATTTAGAAGCTGAGGATGCTGATAGGTCAAACGAAGCCTTTAACTTTAGGAAAGAAGCAACTGCACTCAAGAGGGAAATATCAATACGCAAGTCTCAAGTTGATGAGGACTTTCAATTATTCAAGGAGACCGGGAAGCTGGAAAAAGACCCCAATAAGAGAGCATTAACCGAATACTATAATACCTATGATTTAGCGAAAAACAAGGTAACAAAGGTAATTGATTGGGATAAACAAGATAAGTTAGAAATAGCACTTAGAAGGAAATGGTCTGGGGCACAAGAAGCCTATGTAGATAGGAATATAGGTTTAACTGAATGGGGACCACTATTTAATGAGTATGAAATACAAAGAAGGGCATTGAGTGAATCGGGTTATTGGGATACTGACCCCAAGGATAGGAAGACATTCCGAAGAGCTAATCCTGATATAGAAGCTATCTTAACAGGTGAGTTTTATGGATATGTCCCCTTATCAGCACAGATTAGCAGGACAACTGGTAGGGCTGTACCCACTGGGGCCTTTGGTGGAGCTGGTAGCGGAGCTGTAAGACCGAGGAGTGGTACTACATCATTCCCCACATTCCCAAGACCTAGAACAGGGACATCGGTTAGAGCCCCGAGAGTACCAGGATTTTAAGGGGGTAACTTGACATTTAAGAAATTAGGGAATATGCTTATAAGTAATAGAGAGCGAAAGCTCATTGAGTTATTGCGAGACAATAAATATGGGGTGGTGGAGGTTCATACCGAAGAGGGCGAACCAGTGAGGGTAGAAAGGATTAAGGAGAGTATCAAGCTATGAAAGATGTAACAGGTAGTTAAATGAAGAAAACAGATTTAGCTTATCTTGCAGGACTTTTTGATGGTGAGGGTTGTATTACTATTGGGAAGAGAAGTGATGGTAATAAACATCATTATTTGAGAGCTAGTGTTGAGATGGCTAATGAGTATGTCCCTAATCTATTAAAGTTTCATTTCGGGGGAAGTGTTCATAAAAGGGATTTTAGGAATAGAGGTTGGCAGATTCAATGGGCATGGAGTATTCATACTAAAGGGGCAGGTTTCTTTCTTAAATCAATCCTCCCTTATCTAAAGATAAAAAGGAATGAAGCGGAGTTAGCCCTAGAGTTTCTAAAGGGAATACATACTATGGGCGTAAGATTATCTGAGGAAGAGTATGTTATTAGGGAAGCTCAGAAAATTCTAATGTCTAAGATGAAAATTAAGCAATAGCGTACATTAAAAACTAAATAATTTACTGTTAATGGAACAACCAATGGCAGTTTGAATCGAAAGATTTGGACTGCTTTTTTTTATTAGAAAAAATAAAACGGGAGGAAATAACTAAAATGGGAAAACTGGACGAAACCAAAGTTCTTGAGAAAGACCCTACTCTAAAAGGGCAGGATTTACCGAAAGACGATGAGAGTAATTCAAAAGACACACCCAAAAATTACACCGAGAAGGAATACTTGAAAGGGATAGAAGATGCCATAGCTCAATATGGTGACAGGATTAAACGGGAAAAGATTGACCCTATTACCCAAGAGAGAGACACCTTCAAGGCTAA
>SDBT01013282.1_pt1 | contig 13209 bp, 8 predicted proteins | sample 2277101 | NCBI WGS metagenome assembly SDBT01 (sample SAMN10404973, study PRJNA504765) | marine sediment metagenome | isolation source: marine sediment core GS10_PC15, 103 cmbsf | place: Arctic Ocean: Southern Knipovich Ridge | collected 2010 | reverse complement strand
ATTGACTGCTGTGTACGATTCGGAGATTTAGGACTCAAGGAAGAAGATATACACCGGGTAACGGAAATTGCCTTGACAGGATATTTTACCGGAATTAATCTCCATCCCAAAACAGCAGATAAAGAAGAGATCATACGGATTTACAGGGCCTGTTTATAGGTCTCCATGTACTTTAAAGGGATCAAAAATGAAAATGAAAATTCTGGAAATAGATGTAAAGGATAAAACGTCGACCCAGTTGGACGTACCGGAAAAATACAAATATCTCGGAGGGCGGGGCCTTACTTCCACTGTAGTGAGCGCCGAAGTCGACCCGGCCTGTCATCCTTTAAACGAGAAGAACATGCTGGTGATAGCCCCGGGTCTGTTCGCGGGCTCGGTGCTTTCAAGCGCCAACAGACTTTCAGCCGGTGCAAAGAGCCCTTTGACAGGTGGAATAAAAGAAGCGAATTCCGGAGGTCTGGCCGCGTACAGGCTGGGCAGGCTTGGTATAAAGGCGATTAAGATAAAGGGTAAAGGCAAGGGCGAGTTCGAATCTGCGGGAATCAAAATCAGCAGCAGCGGTGTGAGTTTTGAGGACCTTTCGTTTATTAAAGGGATGACAACCTATGAAGCAGCGAAAAGACTTTTAGAAAGATATGGAAATAAATGTGCTTTTCTTGTTATAGGACCTGCCGGTGAAATAAGGCTTCCAACTGCGTGTATAAATGTAGGCGATACGGAGGGGGAACCGTGCAGGAACCTGGGAAGAGGAGGCCTCGGGGCCGTTATGGGCAGTAAAGGGATAAAAGCGATTATTATCGATGATCAAGGCCTTAAGTCACCCTGGAAGGAGAATGATAAAGTAAAACAGGTAATAAAAAAATTCGCCCGTGCTCTAAAAGAACATCCGGTTACAGGCGAAAAGTTTGCAAAGTATGGGACTGTTATGACCCTGCTCAATGTCAATTCTCTCGGTGGGCTCCCTACAAGAAATTTTACGCAAGGTACATTTGAAGATGCTGAAAAAATCGGGGCCGAATCATTGCGTGAGAAAATCGCAAACAGGGGGGGGATGACTGCCCATTCCTGTATGCCCGGGTGCGTAATTCAGTGTTCAAATAAATATGTAAAGAAAAACGGCTCTCCTTTGGTAGGTTCCCTGGATTTCGAGACTGTGTGTCTTCTTGGTGCAAATATCGGTATAAGTGATCTGGACCAGATCGCCACCCTTAACAGGCTTTGTAACGATTATGGTGTAGACACAATGGAAACCGGAGTTACCCTTGGAGTCATGGCTGAAGCCGGGATATTCGAATACGGTAATTATAAGAAAATAAAAGGGATCGTGGATGGCCTTGGAACGGGAACACCCATCGGCAGAATACTGGGAAGCGGAGCAGCGGTCGCGGGGAAGGTATTCGGCGTGGAAAGAGTGCCGGTTGTAAAGGACCAGGGAATGGCTGCTTACGATCCGCGTGCTATTAAAGGGATGGGGATTACCTATTCAATGTCTCCTATGGGTGCTGATCATACAGCCGGCAACGCGATTACGCTGGCAGTGGACCATCTCGATCCTGAAGCACAAATTAAACCTGTGAGGGAATTGCATATCAATACAATGGTACTGGATACCCTGGGCATCTGTATTTTCACAGGCCGGGTAACTCTCGGCAACACAGATATTGTTGAGGACATTATCGAGGCTTTCTTCGATCACAGGATTACTTTTGAAGAACTTCAGAAGATTGCTGAAGAAAATCTTAAGTGTGAGAGGGAGTTTAACAGGAGGGCCGGTATAAGTGCGGACCGGCTTCCACAGTTTATGCTGGAAGAACAACTTCCACCGAACAACACGGTGTATGATATCGACATGAAAGAACTTGAATCTTTTTACGATTAATTCCTGGTGACAACTTCGTTCACGACTAAGTCGGGCAGGCACGGCGTGGTACCAAGAACCAATTAGTAGTTCCTCCCGGATTAAGGAGATAATACAACTTTCATTACTCCCACACCTTTTTCCAGTATCTCGATCCCCTCGAGAGCATCTTTTAAACCAAGCCGGTGCGTGATCAGAGGCCCGACATCCAGTTTACCCGACCGCACGAGATCCGCAGCCCTTTCAAAATCAATTTCACTGTAGACCCTTGAACCGACAACATGCCCCTCTGTAAATGTCAGGTTCAGAAGATCCACGACAGCAGGCTCCTTGTACAAAGCAAAAACCACTATTTTACCCCCGGGTCTTATTAATTTTGTCATCTGCTCGGCTGCCTGCCTGACAGGAGCGGCATTGACGACAATGTCGGCGCCCCGGTTATTGGTCAGGCTTTTGATCTCTTTTACAACATCATATTTTGCGGGGTCAAGCGCGATAAAACCGAGCTTTTCAGCGAGCTCAAGACGGTATTTCCGGACCTCTGTCAGGGCAACCCCGGATGCCCCTGCTATACGGGCGACCATGGCCGTCAACATACCGATCGGCCCCGCACCCTGGACGACCACAAAATCACCGACCTCGCACCCGGAGCGCTTTATGCCGTGATAGGCCACTGCCGAAGGTTCCACAAGAGATGCTTTATCCGTGGGAAAATCATCGTCAATTATATAAAGCTTCTTCCACGACACCTTGACAAACTCCGCGAAGGAGCCGTCAAGATCGTTTCCCAGGACCCTCAGCTTCTGGCACACATTGGGTATGCCCATCCTGCATGCGACACATGTGCCGCATGAGATAAGCGGGTTTACTACCGCCATGTTTCCTGTTTTTATCCCTTCCGGGACCTCATTGACCTCGACGATCTCACCGGCTAGCTCGTGACCCGGGACAAGTGGCGGCCGGGCCCGCGGGAACTTCCCTTTGTATATCATCAGGTCTGTCCCGCAAATACCGGTCGCTTTGACCTTTATCAGGACCTCCCCTTTTTCCAGGACAGGAGTCCTCACATCTTCTATCCTCAAATCATCTGCTCCGTGCCATACTGCTGCCTGCATAACTGTTTTCCTTTTTGAAAAGCGGACAGTCTGAAAAGCGGACAGGCCACTCTCCGGTTTTTAAGATTTCCTGCATAAAAAAAAGAAAATCGCTGTTAAGATACAAAGTTTTATTTTACTTAAACCCACCCGAGCTCAGCAAACTTGTTGTCCAGCCATTTTTTGCATCTCTGGGTGTATCTCCATGCATCTGTCCACCCGTAAAGATCTATCGACCACCATTGGGAGTCATACCCCGCATCGACTATCGCGGGAAGCATCCTGTCAAAATCCACGACACCGTCGCCGAAAGGCGTGTGGGTGCTTGTTTCATTGTTGTAAAGGGTGTTGTCCGAATCAATCAAGTGCACATGCCCGATCCGTCCCTTGAGCATTTCGAGCAGGTCCATCTCTTCTCCGGGCAGGGTTTCCACAGGCGGGGTCTGTTTTGCCCCCACCGCCGCGCACATCCTGGCGTGAGATGTATCGTACAGGGCAGTGAAATTTTCCCTGTCCACCTCCCGGATAAGGTTCACGATCTCTCCGGGTTTGTTGAATATAAAACCCGGCTCAAACTCCCATACTACCTCCATATTCAGGTCTGCTGCTTTGTCGGCATCCTGCCTGAAGGTTTCAATTACCAGGTCCCAGGTTTCCTTGTAATCCAGCTTATCCGGAAAGGGTGTGTACGTAAGAGTGTCAACCCGTATCGTTTTGATCCCGCAGTCCACACAGAGCTCCAAATGCCTGTCAAACATTTCACCGTACCCTTTTATTATTTTCGGGTCCCCTTCGGCAAAGGGATATTCCCAGAGGTCTGCCGATATGGCGGGCACCCCAAGCCCGTTTTTTTCCAGCAGCTCGACCAGCTTCTTCCTGTCTTTTTTTGCGGGATAAAGGTCAGGATGGGCGTGGGGTTTAAATGCCCCGATCTCGATACCGTCAAAACCCAGCCTGTTCAATCCAGCGCACACCTCATCCAGCGGCATGGGGTTGTCCGCGTACGGCCCGACAGCGTACGCCCAGCTACCTATCGAGATCCTGGGTTTCTTTTTTGGTTTCATGTTTCCTCCTCGAGAGAATGGATGTTTTGATCCATCAGGGTTCACGGCCGTAAAATATCAGGTCCTGAATATTGATATGATTATACCATATCGGTCCATATGATTCAAATGTTTTCAGAACACCTGTTTCAAAAAACCTAATGATAATAAAATCTATAATTGGCTTTTAGGCATTTTAAGAAAAAATCTCCTAAGAATCACATGTGAAAAATGAGTATTAAAAAAACATAAACAAATCCTCCTGATCCGGTTTCCATTAAAGATGTCAATCTTAAACCCCTCCTGAAGATGTGTGCAGAGCAGATGCAATACGGTGAGCTCGAAAAGCCGGCGAGGTTCTTATACGAGTACCTGTCGCTGTATGTAAAGCCGCGGAAAGCCGATCTCGTACCAGTTCAGTCGACCTCCCTGTATAATGTTGAATTGCTTGATAATTTGTAGATAAACACAAGTTGAATAATTGCCTGTACAGAGGCGGCGCGGATCAATCAAAGCATAATATTGTCAGTCCTGGCAATAATGTCATCCTGGAGCTTCGGGTCCAGCGACGCAAAAAGGGCGCTGTACCCTGCTACACGCACCATCAAATCGGGATGCTTCACAGGGTGTTTTTTCGCATCGCGCAGTGTGTCGCTGCTCACAATGTTGAACTGGACATGCATCCCCTTAAGGTCGCCGAGATAAGTCCTGATAAGGGACGAAAATTTCCTGCGGCCGGTCTCGTCCTGCAGCACGAGCGGTGAAAATTTCATATTGAAGAGGTTGCCTCCCGAGGAAAGGATGTTAGGTATTTTTGAGACCGATTTCATCGCGCTAAGCGGGCCTTTTTTGTCCATGCCGTGAGACGGCGATGTCGTGTCCGCAGTCGGCTCCCCGTCTTTCCGTCCGTCAGGTGTTGCCCCTATATACTGGCCAAAGGGGACATTCCCGGATACCGAGCTTGTAGAAGCCTGCCACACGCACCCTCTCGGGCCTTTACCGTGCCTGGTCACCTTGAATTTAGGCAGCTCTTCACAGAACAGCCCGAGGGCCCGGGCAGTCAGCATGTCCGCATAGTCATCGTCATTCCCGTACTTCGGGGCCTCGAGCAGCATTTTCCGGATATCCTCCCCTGACGGTGATGTCGAGCTGTCGCCGAAATCAGTGTCAAGAGCGTGAAGCAGCTGGGCCGCCGTGATTTTCTTTACCTCAAAGATCAAATGCTTCATCGCGGCAAGAGAGTCGCCTACATTGGCAAGCCCGACTAAAAGCGGGCCGCAGAAATCATACACTGCGCCGCCCTGCTTGATCGTTTTTCCTCTCCCGATACAGTCTTCAACAAAACATGACACAAAAGCATTCGGTATAAGCTGTTCCATTGAATTGTCAATTATGTTGTCAAGCGCTACCTGCTGTTTGACGAAATACCGTCCCTGTTCCTCCCAGCATTCCATTACTTCTTCGAAAGATGTGAATGAGGACAGGTCTTTATCCCGCGGCAGCAGGGAATACCCGGTTTTAGGGTCTTTACCGCCGTGAAGAGCGATCTCGAGGATCTTGAGCATGCTTATGAACGAGGCACCGTTGGGACGGTAACCTTGCTTACCTTCAACAATAGGTTCGACGCAGCCCACGACCGACCAGTTTACGGCGTCCTCATAATCTATACCCCTGTTCATCAAAGCCGGGATCATGGTTTCATCGCTGTAGATCGCGGGCTGGCCGCCGCCTTGCAGATTGACATCTATTGCAGCCTGTAAAAACGATTCCGATATTCCGTCATGGAACCGGACCGACAGCGAGGGTGTGATGAGCCTGACTGCTTTCTGAACACCCAGAAAAACATAGGAAAGTGCGTTGGCGGCGTCCTTACCGCCGTAGAGCTGGCCTCCCAGCGTAATATTCTGGTAAACCTGGTACCCGGCGAAAAATCTCGTGCTGTCCCAGTCCCTTATTTTATTTACCGCGAACAGTTTCAGCCAGAAATTCTGAAGAAGCTCGGACGCTTCTTCGACAGTCAGACTGCCGCTTGTGATCTCCTTTTGAAAATACGGGTAAAGTGTCTGATCGAGCCGCCCCAGGGATATTGAATGACCGTTGTTTTCGATTTGTATTATCGCGTGTATGAACCAGAGTGATTGGAGCGCCTGGTAAAAATTTTCGGCCGGCTCGTACGGGACCTTTGAACAGATCAGGGATATTTTTTTTAATTCGCTCTTACGTTCCCGGTCTTTCTCCCCTGACGCAAGATCTTTCGCGTATTCCGAATACCGCCCGGCATAAACAACCGCGGCTTCCAGGCTGATCAGAGCGCCGCTGTAGAAACTGTTTTTACTCACAAAATCGGGGCTTGAAAAATCGAGCTCCGACATTTTATTTTTGATTTCCGCGATTATATGCTTGAGACCTTTGCTCAAGATCATTTTGTAGTCTACCGTTATGTGACCGTCGCCGCCCTGCATCAGCCAGTAGCTGTTCGTTACCATCATGTCCCAGGCTTTCTTTGTCTTTTCGGGAAGCAGGGACATCACGTGCTCGCAGTGCGTCTTACCATGCCACCAGGGCAGAGTTTCCTTCAGCTCTTTACGGGCCCCGTCTTTGATCAAAAAACGATCCCCCGGCCTCCTGTCAAAAGGGTACGGGTCGTCATCGAGCTCTCTTTCGATCCACTCGACCTCGAATTCCGGAAAAAGCTCCACACCTCTGGGGTACCTGCAAGTGTTGCCGACAAGCAGCTCTCCCTCCAGGATGTAGATAGACATATTTTCAAGCATCCTGCGCAGGGCTTTTGCCCTTTTGACTACGATCGGCTCAGCCTCGTGCTCTCTGTATGCTTCTGTGTAGCACCTCACTCTTTCGGAAGAAATCTCGGGCATTACACCCAGTATATGCTCACGGAGCTTTTCGATCCTCTCTGTTCTTTTCTCGGCGATCAACTTGGCGAGTACGCCGTCGGGTATTTTTTTTGTATCTATTTGTCTGGTCATGGTAGTGTCAGTTTCCAGGATCCTGTCCTCCTTGAAAAATGATACCTTACATGGGAGGCTTTGTCAACAATTTATGACTTTGATGATAAATCTTCCATGCTTATTAGTTGTCAGGCAAATTTTTAAAATAGAAAGCTTGACTGGCGCCCGTATTGTATTACAATAAAATACCTGTATAAGATCACCAATGGTTTTATCCGATCAAGCTTTGATCTCATTGTTAATGTATCAAAACCATATATAAATAAGGATAAAGCATCAAAGTTGACTGAGAAGGGATTGCGTGATAACTGTATCAGGCCATCCGGATAAACGCCGCGACGGGGGCGCCCTTAGAACATCTGCTCTGTTCTCGCTATGATAGATTCCTGTATATCCTCATGCAGCTCGTTAAAGAAAGCGCTGTAGCCTGCTACCCTGACAACCAGGCCCCTGTGTTTTTCAGGCTCTTTCTGCGCGTTTTTGAGAACATCCGCGGACACGATGTTAAACTGTATGTGGCCTCCGCCGAGGTTTATGTAGGTCCGGATAAGCTCAGCGAACTTTTTCATACCTTCGGGGGTTGTCAGCAACCCGGGGTTTATTTTCTGGTTAAAGATCACGCCGTTAGGGCAGCGTCTGTGATCGATCGTGCAGACGGATTTGAATACTGCGGTTGGCCCTTCAAGGTCCATACCTGCCGTTGGGGATATACCGTCGGCAAGACGTTCACCCGCGTGTCTCCCGTCCGGTGTCGCGCCTGTGGACATCCCGAATGCCACGTAGGAAGCAACAGGGAGAAGCGCGCCTACAAAAGGCCCGCCACGGTAGGTTTCATAGCCTTTCAGCGCGTCGAATAAAATATCGGTTGCCAGTTTTACCATCAAGTCCACCTCGGGTATGTCGTTGCCGTACTTTGGCACCTTGTTCAATAAAAGCTGCCTCATGTCCTCTTTTCCCTCGAAATCCGAATCAAGTAAATTCAGCAGCTCTTTCATGGTCATCGTTTGTTCATCAAACACCATCTTTTTTACTGCAAACAGCGAGTCGCCCGCGTTTGCTATACCGACACCGAGGGGACCTGTCCAGTTGAACCTCGCCCCTCCTTCGGTCACATCCTTGCCTTTTTTGATACAGTCACCCACCATTACAGATGTAAAGGGTGTGGGTAAAAGCTGCGCGTGGGTCATATCTATGAGATTGTCCCACGTCACGAGAGTCTTTATGGTGTAATCCATCTGTTTTTTGTACGCATCGAGGAGATCCTGAAAGCTTTTAAACCCCGCAGGGTCACCTGTCTCAGGCGCCACCTGCTCGCCTGTAATCCTGCAGACACCGTTGTTCAATGCAAGCTCCAGCACCTTTGTGATGTTGGTGTAGCCGCCGTTGCACCTTCCCCAGGCATTTACCGGCGCGTTTTCCACGCACCCCACCGGTACGTAATCTCTCGCCTCCTCCAACGGTACGCCTATGTTGGTAAGTGCGGTTACAAATACCTCATCATTCGTTATCTGCGGCATGCCGTTACCCAGTTTTATGGCTTCACATACCTTCATCAGAAATTCGTTGGGGGTGTTGTGATGGATCCTTGCCGAAAAATTGGGCTGCATCAGTAGCATGTGGGAATGCGCTTCCAGACAGCGGTAGCTGAGATCATTTGTCGCGTCAAGGCCGTCAGGACCTACGCCGCTGATACACAAGTTCTGACCCATAGGGTAGCCTGCGTGGAACGCGGCGTCCGCTGCCCTGTAGACTTTGATCGGCTCGGTAAACTTGACCCACAGTGCCTCAAGCAGCTCCTGCGCTTTTTCGCGGGTCAGCCGGCCGTTTGAAATATCGGATGTATAGTAGGGGTACATGTACTGGTCAAACCGTCCCGGTGAAATGGAAACACCGTTGTCATAGATCTGAGGCACAAGCTGCGCGAACCAGAAGGACTGCAGCGCTTCATGAAAGCTGGAAGCAGGGTTTGCCGGCACCCGTTCGCAGTTGCGTGCTATCTGATGGAGCTCTTCTTTCCTGCGGGGATCTTTTTCTCTTTGGGCCATCTCTTCTGCCTTTGAGGCGTAACGGCGGCTGAAAGCGATCACAGAATCACACATCGTAATACAGGACTCGTAAAACAGTTTTTTCCTGTAATCCACCGTTTTCCATATTTTCAATTCATCCAATTTTTCTAAGATTTCGGTTTTTATGCCTTCGAGGCCGTATTTTATGACCTTTTCATAATCCAGCGCTACATGACCAAGCCCACCGTCTTCGTGGAGACCGACACTGAAAACCGTTGCCACATACCGCTGAAGCCTTATTTCTTCTGTAAGATAGGAAAAGAGACGGTCGCTCAGGGTCCTTCCTTTCCAGTAGGGGTATATCTCTTCGATGAACTCTCTTTGCACCTCACCGGGCACTATAAAGTTGTCCTGTTGTCTTGTCTCAAAGGTGTCGATCTCCTGCTTTATCCACTCTACAGCAAATTCCGGAAACAGAGGGGCGCTCCGCTGTTTTCCAGCCTGGTGCCCGGCCACAAGTTCGTCGTCCAGTATATAAACGCTTATCCCCTTCAGTATCTCATCGAACATTTTTGCGCGCTGTGCGAGAATGTCTTCGCCTTCCGTTTCCCTGTGACACCTTGTGACGATCCTCGCCCTCTCGAGACAGATGTAGTTGTCAGCCGTGATCACCTTTTGACGCAGTCTCTGCCCCCGCTCATACGCGTCCATCCCCGACATTATTACGTGGTCAGTCTCGATCTGAACTTCCTGAACTTTAATTTCTTCAACGGCGGCTGTGCTCATTTTACCCCCTGTGAGATGTGTTTTAATGTAGATTTAAAATAATATAACAAAAAACATACTAAAACAATACTAATATTATATCATAAATAATACCGACGCTCTTTAACCGCCTATTTTAACCTCCAGCCCGTAAGACCCGATCAATCCTTTTAGCTCCTCAACCAGATCATCATCCGGCGTGTATGCTTTGCACGTGTAATCCCTGTTCAATTTAGCGTACTTTGATTCACCGAATCGATGGTACGGCAAAAGATGGACTTCCCTGACACCCGCTTTTACCGCGAACCGGGCAACGGCTTCCAGATTATTCTTATCGGTATTTATACCGCCGAGCAGCGGCACCCTGAATATCATGTCAGTTTTTTTCTCCACCAGGTTTAACGCGTTTTGCAGGATAATTTCATTCGGCACACCGGTGTACTTTTCGTGTGCTTCCGAATCCATGTGCTTGAGATCATACAGTACCAGGTCGCACTCGTCGGTGACTTTCTCAACCCTCTCCCACGGCGCGAACCCTGTTGTCTCAAGCGCCACATGCAGATATTTTTTCCTGCACTCTTTCATTACAGCTACGGCAAACTCCCATTGAACAAGGGCCTCTCCCCCTGAAATGGTCACACCACCCCCGGAGGACTCATAAAATTTACGGTCTTTTTCAACTTCCTCCAATACCTCCGATATCGACATCATTTTTCCAAGCATTTCAAGCGCTTCCGAAGGGCACGCTTCCACACACCTTCCGCACAATTCGCAAACCGATATATCGCAGTTATCAGGGCTTTTTCTCGCGCCAGTGGGGCAGGCAGCCACACAACGCCTGTCACCCAGGCATTTATCCGGTGTAAAAGCCAGATGGAGTTTTAAATCCATCGATTCGGGATTGCTGCACCATTCGCACCTGAGGGGGCAGCCTTTCAGGAAAACAACGGTCCTTATGCCCGGGCCGTCATGAAGGCTGTACCTCTGTATGTTGAAAATCGTCCCCTGCTCCATACTAACAATATATTTGTTAAAATATTTTAAGAAAACAGGATTATTGCCGGGTGTATTTGTTCACCGGGAAATTTCAAACCCATCAGACACTATATAGTTCTTTAAGCAGATCAATATAGAACATGTAATTTTTCATAGTGCCGGTGGAAGGAGCTGCGTGGTCTATGCTTAGGAATTACAACTATCTCTTATACCCTGGTTCAACATTCTAAAGATTCCATGATCACTTTTCGCGCACCCATAAGGTCCGCCATAAGGCTGAGGTCTTCAACATGATCACCAGGACAGAGAGCTGCATGGAGAGAAGCCAGAGCGAAGCGATTTCGTACAACTCATCTTATGTTTTATAAAACATAAGATGAGTTAGTTGTTCACGTCCGGAACTGTGAGAGGGCTGGGCAGTTAACTGCCTGGTTCTACCCGGAACAGCAGGATTCATGTGAGCTCCGGAAATGTCACCATTTGTATAAATTAACACCATTACTATTAATCCCCATATGATAGCTACACCTGTATGTCCCAGAACACCACCAGTTATCGTATCGACAATGATGGCTCCGGTTCCGGCAAATACAAGAAAAAATGTTCCTTGTGATTCTACAATATAATTTTCATTAGCAACAACCTCAATTAAGTTTACATGCAGTATTTTTTACATAAACAGTAATACCAAAAATTCCTGTTTCTCCAGATGATAATAAAAATTTGAAAGATCATTCTCCTCCAACAATGACAATCCTGCCTGAATGCTGAATCTTTCTTCTGATAGTCTCCAATTCCGATCGCTCCATAGAAGGTATTTCTAAGCTTTTTTGCTCCGTTTGGATTGTTTCAATTTTGTCTTCACCAAATCTATGGTAGGGGAGCAAATGAATTTCTTTTGCTTTGACGGTACTTAAAAAATCGTCCAGTCTATGTATATCTTCAAGAAAATCATTAAAGCCGGGAATAATCGGAATTCTAAAAACCACCTTACAATTGCCTTGCAATAAATTTTCAGCGTTTTGTAAAATAACTGCATTTTCAACATTTGTATTTTGCCAATGTTTTTCAGCATCGATCCCCTTTATATCCAAATAAATAATATCAACATTTGGTATTATTTTTTCCAATTTTTCCCATGTTATTAATCCGTTTGTCTCTATGACAACATGGTATCCTTCAACCTTTAACGATTTCAATAATTCCTGAAGGAATTTAAACTGAGATGTGGCTTCGCCACCGGAAATAGTAATCCCACCGCCTGATTTATTATAAAAGGCGTCATCCTTTTTAATTTCTTTCATGATTTCATCAACTGTCATTAACCGGCCGATCATTTCAAGTGCTTCTGTGGGGCAACCTTTAAAAAAAACGATTGTTCTGATTCCCGGACCATCATTTACACTATACCTTTGGATGTTAAAAATGACGCCCTTTTCCATTACAGCCGACCTCCTGTTTATTTAACTCATAGCTGTTCTGGAAATAACTTCATCCTGTGTTCGCTCAGTCAGTTCTACAAACCTGGCGCTATACCCGGAGATTCTGACTAGTAAATCTTTATAATCATCAGGAGTAACCTTAGCTTTTTTCAATGTTTCTACATCTACTACAGTTGTCATTAAATGCATTCCGTCATATTCAAAAAAATATGTCGAAAGCATATCTCGAAAACGATTAATTTTTTCATTACTATTAAATAATGAAGGAAGAAGTGTCATATTAATGGATACGCCGCCGATCGTTTTTGAGGGGTCATATTTGGCAAAAGATTTTAACGCAGCTGTAATACCATTTTTTTCGCGTCCCCGACCATTTCCCCCACCAAGTGAAAGCGGTTTGGACATTCTTCTTCCGTCAGGTGTGGCCCCTACCGTTTGGCCAAAAACAACAGAGCCGTTCTCAGAATGGACTCCCAGCACATATTTACCGCCTCTATAGGTTGTATATTTTTTCAGTTCATTACTTATGAAATCCACAAGGCCATTAGCAATCGAATCAACCTCATCAATATCGTTTCCGAATTTATCGATTTTATTTAATAAATAAAATCTTTCAGCTTCAAAATCATTGAAATTATTTCTAAGCATCCGCTTCAATTTTCCGAAACTAAAGCGCTTATCCTCAAAAACAACCTTTTTTATCGCCATAAGTGAATCAACCACTGTTCCAAATCCCTGGAGAGCAACACCGGTTAGATTGTTTCTGGAACTTCCTTTTTTAATATCTTTTCCTTGCTCCATTGGGCCATCCCCAATAGCAGAGATAAATGTGTTCGGAATCAATTCATCATGGATACGATCTACAGATTCTAATGTTTTAGTGATGTATTTTATAATACCTGCATTAAATGCCATATATTTTTCTAAAAATCTTTTAAATGAATCTTTTTCTTTATTTTTTTTCAAGAACATTTCCAAAGTCTTGGGAAGACTCATATGCGCGGCACAAACAGATCCATAAGTAGATTTGGGG
>SDBT01013281.1_pt1 | contig 13209 bp, 1 predicted proteins | sample 2277101 | NCBI WGS metagenome assembly SDBT01 (sample SAMN10404973, study PRJNA504765) | marine sediment metagenome | isolation source: marine sediment core GS10_PC15, 103 cmbsf | place: Arctic Ocean: Southern Knipovich Ridge | collected 2010 | reverse complement strand
AAGATAGAAAATAATTATATTTACTTTAAAGATGATTTTATTAATCCTTACGATTCAATTGAGGTATCTTATTCCCATAAACTGCAGCCGGGAGTCTTGGAAAAGAAACATTTCCTTATGGTTGTTTATCCTTGGACTAACGTTTTCGAGCCCGTCTTAGACGACTTCATACTCGAAATGTCTGCCGAATCCTCATCTGATTCCTCAATTGATCGTAGGGAAAAGTATCGTAAATTAGCGGGGGGTGCAGTAATGACTCCATTCGAATATTCCCTTTCTGTAGACGATAAATACTCTTTATATATAAGTTATCGCCTTAACCATAGGGAGTATTATGAAGAAAAATTTGTAATTGATGATCAGCGATATGTAGACAATAATTTTGTTTTCACATACTTAACTCCGGAGTTTGACAATTATATTAATGAATTAATTGTTAATAATGAAGCAGCAGTCAGTGTATATTACACAGATCTATCCGGAAATTCAAAGTTCTTAGATAGTAATCTGTATTCAGTTGATCACACAGTTCATCAATTAACTCTAATTCCAAAAGTTCAATCAGGAGTTGATTCCAACCCAATTACTGCTCATAACGGACTTGATGAATTCTTTATTTCAATTGTTCCCGAAACTTCTGATATAGAATTCGGTTCATATAAATTCACTTACGACCCAAGAGGAGATATATTAGACACTGCTAATGTAGTTAGTTGGGATGTAATAGGCCAGACAGGTTTAAATGTCTATCCTAACTTAGATGCGTATTATTTCATGGACGAGGAGACAAGCACTTTCGAAAATTTTAATAATTATGTGACTCAAATTGCGGCTTACTTAGAAGAAGGTGATAAGCTAAGGTTCAATATTACAGAGGAGTTTCTCAATAATGGTGATTTTGATACAGTATTAACCAATATTCGAAATAATAATTTCTTAACGCTCTACATAGAAACAAATATGCAAAATTATGAGAGTCTTGAGAGTCTTACTGTTAATCTACTTGATGCGTCCTACGCATCTATTTCAACTCCAAAAGTAATTTCACTCGAAGATTTATTAATGAATGATTTCGAGATCAGTGTAGACATATCTTCAGGTATGAGCACTTTACAATACATTGAATTAGAACCCATATTCTTGCAAGACGGTGTATACGATATTGATAATACTAATGGTATTCCACATTTTGAGTATCTTGAATGGAATGAGGGCTATACTTTCTACGCTCTTAATGAGAAATATATGAAATTTCCTCTTGAGAAAGTGTTAAAGACCGATGGAACTCCGATAGCTTACATATTTAATGAAGAATTCAAACATTTGGAACTTCCCGTAGGATTAGATTTTAATTGGCAAGTCTCTAACAATGAATATACGAATATTGATGAATATTTCCTTGATATTCCTAGTAAATACCTAAACCCTGATAATCCAGCAGAAGAGCTTGAATTCTCTAATGGAGACACAATCGTTTTACGATATAATACCCCTGCTAAGAAGGGAATTGGTATCGGGATTGGTAAGATGTATTTCCAAGATAAGCCTTATGGATATTCTGCCTCATTACCCACCGCAGAACTTCTATTGGCTAATATATCTGATTATGAGGATTATACTACCTTTACAAATCCTTACTTTTATCAAATTCCATTAGATTTAACACCTTTCGATACAGAATTCACAAACTCGTTTAAAGCTATAAGAATTGATTTTGATCTAAATGACGCCCAAATCGATCCTCAATATATAATAGATAATGCAATTGATTTTAGTGATATGATTTTCTCAATGCCTTATTTAAATTATGAGCTTACTATCGGAGAAATAATTGTCCAAAGGGTTTCTGATGAGCCTACTGATTTAACTGAATTTGGCGATCTTCGAGTATGGCAATTTACTGAGATAGAAAATTTCACTTCTGACAATGATCCTACTGATGACACCTATACTCTAACCCAGACAAATAATCCATTATTCTGGGGAGATAATAAATGGGTTGATTATGTTATGATCCGAGATGAGAATTACAATTATTATGGAGCCGCGATTCAATCCTCTGAAACAGACCACCAATTACACTACGATGCCACCAACAACTACTTTGTATGGAATACTAATTTTGATCAATTTCAAGAATATTATGGTACGCAGATTCAACTTCCATTGATTGTTGATCCAGATACTAAGCTATACTTCGCTTATTCTACAGCAACCTCTTGGCAAACCCCTATAAATCTTGACTATGGACAAATTGACACAAGCACTTTTGACATAGTATTTGAGAATGATTATTTAATTACTCCACGGTTCGAATTCTGGGGAGATAGTGTATATGAAAATACCGAGTTTGATTATGAGCTGACCCAATATTATTCAGAGTCGTTTACAGTGTATACTGCCCCTGGTGCTCTTGGATATACATATCAATTTGATATAGATGATTATTCCCTAGCCAATGATTTCACTAACGTACAAGTTTTTAAAATAATAACTTTAAAGCCAACGCTAGAGGAATTTGAAATTGTTGATGATAATATTAATTATGATATAATTTTTGATCCAGCAAATAATCAAGTAACCATTATAGATTTAATTCTCGGAGATGGCGACTTAGACGATTTCGATGTAATAACTGTAATTTTAAGTCATGCTTATGGTCCACTCTCTACATTCTCAGAAATTCAACTTACACAAACATTCCATGATACGTATATTTCCGACGCTGAAGCTACTTTCTATGACTACTTATCATTTTCTTTTGATTATTCTGTTTTAGCAGGAGAAAATCTTTTCGAAGAAAGTTCCCAAACAATTACTTCAGACAGTACTTCTTTCGAATACATTACATTCAATAGAAACCCGGACATAGCCACCAATAACAAGCTAAATACTGAGGACTCTGAGATGTATATTGAATATGAAATATTCTTTGATCCGTTTAACACAATTTTTGAAGCGGATCTTGACATGGATGGTATAAAAGAATATAAACAAGAAATAGATGTTGATAAGGATGGAAAAATCGATATCACGAAATACGGTACTGAAGATCCTGAAAACCTAGGAGAGATTATCTGGTATACAATTATCCAAGAATATTATAACGAAGAAGTTATAATAGATAGAAAAAATGTACCTGAAAAGAGGACAGATTGGTTTGATATTAGTGATAGATCTCTTGCTGATTATGACTTCATAGGAAATATAGGTTTGCTTATAATCTCGGTTTTTGTTATACCCTTGTTATTATATACGCTTTCGACACTATATCTCCCAGACGTCGATTTCTGGGCTCAAAAGTCTCTTGTAAAGGAATCTATTGAAACTCAATATATCAAATCTCATTATTATAGTATCAGATTAGATGAAAATGTTGATGGATATATAGATACCCAAATAACCTATGAAAGAAGCGATACAGTGCTCAAATACGTCAGTAGAGATTATGAGGAAACAATAATTGCAGCAAAACCTCAAAATATAGTCACACTTCTTGTAGAATTTGCTGTTAAAAATATCGCATCTCTCATGGGTACCCCTCTTGAAGATGGGGTTTTCAATGATAAGCTTACTAAGGAGAATTTAGATGATAGTGATTTCTCACATCTTCCACTGACAAGTATTGCTAAAAGTATGCTTCAAACTACCTACAGAAAATTCACTAAAGATACTACAACCACTTACACAAGTGAATATATAAGCGAACAAATAACCGTATCTGATTGGAGCGAAGGAACAGTTGAGCAAACCCGCATTTATAAAGATCTATTTGATGCGGAAGAGTTTGAGTCTGATAAAGCCTTTACTATTTCAAGTACTGATAGCGGACAGACTCAGACACTTACTTTGCAGGGTCTTTCAATTACAGATCCTAGCAATGATCAAAGTTGGGATGTAGAAACATTTGAACAAAATATTGCTGAAAAATTTGATTCCCTTACAATTATTTCATCTGATGGATCAACATCAGTACAAAATATTCATGATTCAATTATTAATTTAGAAATTCCAAGTAGGTTTAGTCTTTATAATGATCTTTTTGACAATAACCCTGACCATGCCGAAAAATCAATTTTTTACGATATTACTGGAATACTTATAACACCTGCCGATGGGATGGTATATCATACTACCGATAAAGACTTATTTAAATCAGGGGAAGCCAAATCGCCTGGAAAATACTTCTACTATGATAGTAATGAAGATGGGTTCTATGAAACCGTGTATGTGCTTGAACCTTATCCAGTATCGTATCCACTATCGAATAATCCACTATCGAATAAAGGAATACAAGAATTTGAAGGATACTTTTCCGTATACATCGTAAAGGCAATCGGCTATAATTACGACGGAGAGCACAGTTTCGCCCCTTATAGAAAAGTCAACCGCGAGTTAGTATCTGAAACTGATTTCAATCAGCTTGCTACAGAATCCCCTAGGAAATTCGGACAATTCTGGGTCTACAACTTCAAGAGACTTGAAAATTTTGAACAGATTTTCCCAAAAGATACTTTTGATGGGTATGAATCTAAAGATTCTATTTTTGAAATTTCAAAACTGGTCAATCCAAGTGAATTTAACAGTCGGTTCCCTGAACTATTTTATGAAGTACGGCACAGGCAATATACCAGCGCATGGGAACTCTACGGCAAACAGCTAAGAAGAGATGTTAACGAACAAGTTTTCATGACACTTGTCGCTTCTGCCGTAAGTGCCTCAGTTCAATGGATTCCTATTGTCGGTCAAATTTTGGGTACCGTCCTATATACGGTTGTGTATACTCTACTCACAAAGTTTAATATGGACATTAAAAGCCATGAAGCAGACTCTATTCAAAAAGCAAACACATATATTCCAATAGGTCAAGAGTTGTTAAAACCCATTTCGCTAAATGAACGTTCACAGGCACACGAAGGCTTCTGGGAAGACTCTACCATCGCAGCCTTGACAGGACATCCAAATGCGTATTACACCACTGTTCAAGGAATGGTAGGTGATCAAATTTACACTGCTCAATTGATAGTTTCCCCACCAAACCCATTAAGGTATAATCTCGGTAGAAATGCTCAATCATTCGGGGATTATGTGTGGGCCAATGCTTTTGATAAGTGGAATGCCGACCCCGACCTTATGAGAAATCTTGATTTTGATGGATTAAATTTAGATTACTTCTTAATGTCCACTGAACTACCCTCAATTAGTGATGATCCGAATTATTCATTTATATCGAGTCCCAATTATCACCTTTATAACATTTATCGTTATGGTACTCTTGGTTATTTGCAGCAAAAAATAGCAAAAGAATCTGGTGGAAAATTATCGCTCATAAAACCAGTTATCATAGACGGAGAACCCCAATATATATTCGTGGACGGAACAGACAGATTTACCCAAATAACAATGCCTGCTAACGGACTTTATCAGCCTCTTATCGTAAGTAAAAATTCCGCTAAAAGTGCTCAAAAAGGTACTATAACAGTAAAAGTCAAGACCGCATATGGATCTAATACAGAAGGAATTGATCACACTACAGCATTCCCTGAAAGAAATATATACCTCTCAAAAATCCCTCTCTCTACTCACGCATTTAATTACCTAATAACATCAATTAAAGTAGAATTTATTGAAGTTACGCCCTTAGGTGGTGAGACAGTTGTTGATTCTAAAATATATTCCGGCGATTTAAAAGGCGAGTTGTTTGATGTTGAGCTCGGTAACCTCTATTTTAAAGAAGACATTGATACTATGATTATTAAAGACCGAGTTGACTATTATACTCGTGTGGGAAATGGAGACATCTGGTCGGCTGGTTCAAAGAAGTATTATAAAGTTTATATTAAGTTTGATATGATAGTTGCCGATTCCGGCTCTGATGAACATAGCAGAATGGCGTTAGACCAAGCTTCTACTTATGCGATAATGGATTACATGAATCAATACACCTACGCAAAAACCACGGCTGAAATGATCGCTGAAATTGGCTATACAGAACAGCTCACAATAGAGTCAAGCATAATTTCGTCTGTGGCAATGATCTTAGGTGCGTGGACTGTTGCAGGATTACAAGGAGCCTTCGCAGGTATGGGAGTAAAAATGGTAGGCTTGCAAATATTACAAGAAGTAAAAGGAATTATTATCGGCACTATTAAAGAAGTATTCGAAGAAATCGTCTTAGACGGCTTCCTTGAAACGTGGGGCGAGAAGATGATGATGCAGTGGACCGGAAATCAAGATGCTGCCTTCTGGTTCTCCACACTGCTAACTTCAGCCCGAGAAGCTATGGGGGGTTTAAGAAGTACAATGATGAAAAGTTTAGGTAAAACAAAAATCGGTGCTAAAATAGGTAAAATAGGTTCGAAGTTATCGTTATCAACATGGCTCAGCAATAAGTTTGCCACAAGCTCCCAAAATCAAGTACGGAACGAGGCCATAGAAATGGTGAATTCCCAAGCAAAGAAAGGCGACAATAAGATGAAGAAAATCCAATCGTGGAAAGCATTACTGGTTTCCGGTGCAATAACGATGATGGCTGCCCTTGTTGCACCCCTTTTCATGGGAGGTCTTTTCCTTACCAATCTAATGGGCATGATGAGCATCACTAATGCCATTGACAAGGTTTCAGGAGAAGCAATAGGGCGTTACAGTACAATACTAAACGTTGATGGTATGCGCAATGATTACACGAAAAAGATAATCTTGGAGACAAACAAAAAGCTAGATCCGAAGAATGTAAAAGGATCAATCGACCCAAACACATTCGATATTGTAATTGCAGAAGCTCACAATACTCATATAACTCCTGTGCCTACAAGAATCCGATTAAGCTCTCCACTGCTAGAAGCGAGAATGGATTCTCTACAATCAAAAATGTCAAGTGCTACCTTGCAGTTCGACACAGAATCAGCACTCCCAGATCTTACTTCTATTGAAGACAAGTTCACCAATGTGAAAGCACAGTCCCTTAAGTTTGCAAACGGTATAGCCAAAGCAAATTTGATTTCCGGAATCAGTGACCGCAAAGTCGTGCTCCAATTAGGTGGTATCGATCCAAGTGATAGAAACATGTTAGAAGGAGTCCTAAATGAGATTGATGATATTACTGTTTGGGACAAGAAAAATAGTTTTGTTCTACCTGAAAATCCCGACTTAACTATAGATGAAGCTTTAAATTTCATTAGGACACAATTAAAAATCAGTCATAAAACAACTCTATTCTTTTATAGTGAGACATACAAAATGTTAGATTATATAACATATAACAAAAATAGGAAAAGGATATCATTAGAGCATAAAATTACACTTTCGGACGGATCTATATTCATTGTAGACTCTTCTACTAAGTTTATTGATTTAAAAAATGCAATTGGAGATTTAGACGTTCGTATTAGCATAGAAAATGATAATGATCTTTTTGATAACATTAAAGGTTTTACAGAGATTCTTAAATTATTAACTTCCCGTGTTGGAGGTTTGCTTAATGTTGAAAGAATGACAGGAAATAAAAAAGGTGCCCAAATTTTAGCCAGTATTCTTACAGGTAAAAATATTAAAAATTGGAAAGGACTTAATTCCTATGCAAAAAAATACTTAAAAGAAAATCATTTATATTCAGATTCAAAGGAAGTATTCACTAATCTATTACAATCCAATTTATATAATCATATCCGTAATATATTTAACAGTAAAGCATTAAAAGACAAAGTTTTGGCAGCCGCGACAACAAATGCTGAGAAGATAATTGCAGAACAAAATTACGAAAAACTGATTAAAGCTGTCTATTCAGCTCAGTTCGATTCGTTGCTAAAAGAGACCTCTAATGAGGACGCGAAATTATTTATGGAGGAAGCCGCAAAGAACTTAATGTTAATATATATTTTAACACAGATCGGCGCGGATAAGAAAGTGTCTGATGGTGGTATAAGTATTTATTCAGCTGTTGAAAAACTTAAGGAATTCTTTAATAACCCCCAATCAATAAAAGATTTTGCTAAAAAGTTCTTACTTCCGAGCTCATTATCTCAGTCTAAAGCTGCACTCCTCAAAGAGCTTACAAACGGATTCTTCGACCAAGCAGATCAGACAATGCCTCAATTTACTCATAGTTTACAATTTCTCATAGGCAGGTTCCAAGAGAACAACGACTTCTCTGATGGTCTTCCAAGTAGGATTGTAGATGAATTTATTGAAGATAGAAATAATTTTGAAGTCCCAAAAATGTTCAATGGTATCAATTATGGAAACTATCAAGACCCTCAAAATCCTCAGATTCGCGAGTTGGATGTAAACAGAGAAATTGGTGATTTCAATCAATTTATGGACACAGAAGAAAGATTATTAGGAGTGTCCAATGGTTGGACAAGCTTGTTCGAACAGTTCTCAATAAAATCTCCTTCAGATAGAAGATATTATGATAATTTACTTATTGAATTTATGCTATCATATTTAGCTAGCCCAAATAAGGGGTCTATGAATCTAGAAGGTATAACTAGAAGTCAAATAAAGGAGATGGTTAACGATTTCGGCTCTACACAATTTTCAACTATTTTACTTACAATATCTGAAGGACTTAGCTCGGGTAAACTCGGCTTAAGTGATATTAAAGAGTTTATAGCCACTTTAGCGGGTGTATCGCTAGATCCTGATAACGTTCTTAAGATATTTATTCAGGAACTATTTAAAAAGCAAAGCCTAACTCAATTCAGGTCAGGGTCTAAGGGGGATAAATTAAAGATGCCATCTAAATATACATTTTTATTTGCAATTGCTAGTTGGATTACAGAAAAAGCATTGAAGAATTCACAAGTTGACAAAGGTCATGCACAGCAATCTGTCGTAAATTATATTCAAAATCTCGGGTGGGATTCGTTTAAAAAGGAAATAATAACAATAGCGAAAAAATATTTCAGTGAATCTTACGTAAATGACCTTAGTCCAGCTCTCTTCCGAGCGCTAAAAAGATTATTCACTAATGGAAATTTTCTATACCAAATGGTTCGGAAAGGTGATTCAAATGGAAAATATCAATTATTATGGGAATCACATGTTACCCCCTTAATAGAAGCCAGAGACGAGAATGGAGAACCCATTAAATTAACTCGGGCGAAAATCAACCCAAATATTGATGGTAACCCTCTATATATTTTAGACAACAATAGATGGATAGAATTCACGAATCTAAGACCTGATTATTCTTTCGAAGCGTCCCATATTTATGTATATCGAAAACTATCTGCTGGTGAGATACAAATCGGAATTGCCAAGATCGATGATATCAATAGTGAATTTTCCGGAATTACAGATTCTGCCGGAAGTAATGTTGATTTATATGAAGGGTTCCCAGTTTCAGATAAAAGTCCAATTCATGGAGCTTGGCTATCTACTCCACAGGGCAATATATTACTAAGTGAGGTTGACATGAGTACCTATTCTCTACGCTCGGACCAGAATAATAAATGGTTTGAAGAATTTACTACAAGCACAGATGGAAAGTTAACAAATATAATGTATATGAGCTATATTATAGAAGCTGGCACCAAATTGACAAGTTACTTACAGAAAACCACTCTTAATTTTGAACCATATGACGCTCAGACAAAATTCTTTCCAGATTCGAATTATCAGAATATAAAAAGAATAACTTCCAAAGGTGAAATAAAGATTCAAAAAAGAATAAACTCAAATTTCGAAATTATAGATCCAAAAACCATAGCGCTTAGCAGTATCATTTCACAAATCAAGAATTATTTAAGTTTTGATACAAAGTTCCTTCGCAGAATTACTACATCGCCATCTTTTTTAAATCTACACTCATTAAAAGAAAATTCCTTTAAAGATATTCCCTTTTTCAAAGAAATCTTGAGTGACATAGAGCCTGTAAGTAGCAATGCCTTGTACGATAGTTCTAGTCCTATATTCAATGCTGCTAATAAGCCCCATTATGTCTCTGCTAATGCCAATTTTTGGTTAAAATTAATTACTCGGTTTTCCGTATCAGGGGGAACAAAACACTTACCCGTTGACGCTTCTGGAAAGATACTGACTAAAAAGAAATTCTACAGTGCTTGGGCTCTTTTGATGCAAAATGATTTATTAAAATTCGAAGGTAGTGAATGGATAATAAATCAAGAAAGTCGTTTTATTGAATATGCTTCAATATTATTTACAGAGGTAGACTCCCAACCAGATCCACTTCTTCCAAAGTTATTTAGTTCTGGAACAGACTTGCAGACTGAAGACTTTCCTTTTACTGAAAAGCTAGATGTCATTTTGCAAGACATTTTCGGGCTCACTGTTTATGCATCATTGTTTACGGGAATTTTGACTTTCTCAAAGGAAAATCCTAGTAATTTTGCTGTTGATTTTATTATTCATAGTGAAAAAGATCAAGTTAAGCTTAATAAGAAATTTGGGATTCAAAATTGGTATTGGAGCGATTCAAGATTCCAAGTAGACTTATTTTTTGCTGATGTCTTTATAAACGGCTTCAGCCATACTACCAGTGGCAAGCCGACTCCAAATTTCATAAGGCCAAATCATAAAGCCTTCATAAATGAATATTTTGAGATTTATAATCCGAGTTCCTCTTTAGATTTCGAGGATGCTCGAGACATTTTTCTGGAAGATTATTTTTCTACTTATTCAGACACATCCACAAATAATAAAAAAAGCCTTATAGGTAAAGGTAAAATTTATGAATTTCTAGCTAATAAGGTAGATTATATAATAGATGGTTATTTTTCAGCTTACGGTCCATATACAATGTATGAGGAATTTTCAGAAGATCCAAATATTTGGGCATGGAGGACAAGAAAACAAGCTAAAAACTTCTTAAAGATTTACATTGAAAATCCAGTAATTTCTAATGATTTTATTGAAGATCTTAAGAAAATCTTTCAGACTGGAAATGACGGTTACATTTTGCTAAAAGCCCCTGTGTTAGGGGGTCGTGGTCCAGTCACCTTATATCGTTCGAATAAAGTATTTCAAGATGGTTTGGTGATCCCTGTAACTTTTAAGGAATTAATAGAATTAGCTTCTATTGATAATGGTCGTAGCTTCTCTGATAGCGTCTTATATGTTTTACAATCTCAATCTTCTCATTTGAATTTCAGACAATTCTTGGAGTTAGAAGGCAATGACATTAAAAATAAACTTATATCTACTTTCAATATTTTAAAGAATGCATTTAAGCGAGAGAATCTTGGAGCTTCTTATGATAAGAAATTCTTGCTTAGATTCATGAATGATGGAGGATCTGGTGTAAGTAATGCTCATATGACCGCGAGGTGGCTAAGTTACGGATTTGCCTCAGGGACTAACATTCCTTTCCATCCAAATAATCCTATTGAACTCAATAATGTCATCGCTAGTATGCTCGCATATTTATTTCTTCTTCCCGATTCATTTGTGAATATTAAGAAACCGACTGGTGATTTTGATGCACATTTTATTTTAGCTGATCTTTTTAGTCTTTTTGGTCTCGATTATGTTCAAGCAAATACTTTATCGGATAGTTTTTTTAGCGGTACATTTATGTGGAACCAAGACACTGGGGGATTAAACATAGATAATTTCAATAATATCAGGAATAGTTTCACTGGAATTTTCGATCATAGGGATCAGCATCATTTCTTAGCATTTGATGAATCATTTGCTGTCATATTAAGTATAATTGAAGGTTTTTTCAGAAGTGAGATAGATACAAATATTAGGATAATAAATCTTCTACGGTAACTCTTTTTTTTCTCTATTTATTTAAAAATATAGACTTTTTTTCCTCTAAGAGCTTTTACTACACTCGAAGAAGATTTTTCAATTAATAATCCTTTTAAAAATAAACTTCTAAGATTTTTGAGATCTATAAGCGAACGAGGTAATTCGTGAATTGGATTTTCTCCTATATCTATGGTTTTAAGTGATTTCATTGTACCTATAGATTCTGGGATATTTGTGATTAGATTATCTCGTAAAACAAAATCCTCTAATGCTGTGAGTTTTCCAATGGATTCTGGTAGTTCTTCAATTAAATTATCATTCACAGATAACAATTCTAGTTTAGTAAGATTTTTAATAAAAGTAGGTAATATCTTTAACCTATTGTGCTGAAGTTTTAATTGTTTCAACTTACAGAGATTTTTAATTGATTTTGGGATCTCTTTTATTATATTGTGGGAGGCATCAAGAACTTCAAGTTGGTCAAGTTCATCAATCCAATCAGGAATTCGCTCTAAACAATTCCTACTGAGGATAAGCTCTTTCAGAGATTTTAATCTTCTTATGGTTTCAGGAACTTCATTAATTCCACAATTATCTAAACTTAGAGATTTAATGACACCATTTTCTATAACAAAACCATATGGATTTGGATTTAATCTTGAATTAATTTCCATAGGTTTCCCTAGTAATCTTTCAAGTTTAGATATAATATCTCCATCTTCAATCAGACTCATCAATTCTTCTCTAGACAAGATATCCATATAGCCTTCATCGACTAGAAAAGATTGAGTTTTGACATTGCTATTTAAAAACCTTTTTGCTATTTCTTCTTTATATTTCTTCTTAGCTAAAGGGTCTCCTCTCTTAGATAATTCTTTCAATAAAGGAAATGAGAGGCTTGAATGCAACAGCCGTGTATCATAATTGTAATCAGCCCAAGTTTGAAGATTTGAACAGTGAGCCCAAAATTCCATTTTCGGTGTGATGTTGTAATGATAGCCTTCTATTTCTTCAAGTGAAGGATCTAAGTCTTCAATATCATCAATTGAATTTATCTTAGCAAATGAGCCAGTATTTCCTTTTGGAATGTTGATTAAGATAAATTTACATTGTTGAAATAGCTCACCCTTTATATAAATATTGGATTTCTTATTTTCAAACTTCAGCATTAGATATTCATTTATTTTAAATTCAATCAATACCTTTATACAAACAATTCTTACTTATAAATATTAAAGCTGTTTCAGTTTTTTATTATTTGTTTAGAATTTCTAAATAAATGGGATAGAATTTTAAAAACCTACGATTCCAAGAAGCGAAGTTAATTGCCTCTAAAATCAAAAACATTTTTTTCTTTTATTTAATTATTACTCTAGTTCATTATAGGTCCCATGAAATCCTTAATATAATCTCTCTTATCATTTGGGATTTGGTATAGATCAAAAACTAGTGAATCTATCTTTACTTGGTTAATAACAATTTTCTCTTTAT
>SDBT01013280.1_pt1 | contig 13211 bp, 16 predicted proteins | sample 2277101 | NCBI WGS metagenome assembly SDBT01 (sample SAMN10404973, study PRJNA504765) | marine sediment metagenome | isolation source: marine sediment core GS10_PC15, 103 cmbsf | place: Arctic Ocean: Southern Knipovich Ridge | collected 2010 | reverse complement strand
TTGGTGCGGCGCAGTGAGGTCGACAATTGGTACCGCGAGCTGGCGCCGTAGATGACGTGTCCATGGTTTCTCGCAGTTACATCTCGAAACACTCGCGGAGGACCACGTCGGCCGCAATCACTGAAGGTGTAGGTGTACCGAGAATGGGTAAGGGTCCGTCTCGTCTCACTGAAGAACAGCATCAGTCACCGTCCTCTTCAATCTCGACGTCGGTGTGAGGTTTGCCTTGCTTGCTGCGCTTCGCTGCTTTGCCTTCCGTCTTGACTTCGATGGTGTGTTCTCCCATCAGGCGAATAGCAAACGAAGTGGATCCGTGATAATCGATTTGCGCCCAACCAACTTGTTTATCGTCGATGTAGAGTGGCCACCAGACGCCGGGGATTTGGTTGTAGTCCAGCTTGCCGTTCTCTTCGCGGCCGATGTCGCCGAGACTGAAACAGTCGGCGCCATACTCAGAAGCCCATAGTTCGTTTTTGTCGCTCATATCAATCGGTATAAGTAAAGGGTCGGTGGCTTCGCAGCGTCGAGTGCTCGTAGGTGAACTTGGTGTTGGCGAGCCAAAGGTGTTTGTTTCTCCTCGTCGCGATATGGAAACTGCGATAAGGATGTCCTGGCAACCGGCGTTCGCTGGAAATGCGTAGTGTGCTGCCAGTCCACAGCAGCGCAAATGTGGGGCGTTGTGATGGTGCGGTCATACTGAACGGGTGTAGGTTTGGCCAAAGCGCCGTGTTTCGCTGACCCCTTGTTGTAGTAGGTCCGTGCGATGACGACGTGAATAAACTGTGCGGTGGTGGCGGCGGATAGTTACCCTCTGCACCACGTAGTCGCTGCATTCCCTCCCACCTTGCTCTAGTTCATTCCAATACATCAGCCGATCACCAGCGTTGCTTGCTCCCTTGCACGGGTGAGCGCGGTGTACATCCATCGCACGCCAAAGGAAATGGTGGAGCCATCCGGCAGCACTGTGTTTTCCTTGAACGGCTTTGAGTTGGCGTCGCCCGGCGTGAGGAACACAGAGACGCGGCGCCACTCGGAGCCTTGGGCTTTGTGCACCGTGAGCACGTAGCCCCACGTAATCGGCACCGGTTCGACTTGACTCTCTCGGGCGTCATCGCCGTAGCGACTCTTGGCGTACTTACGCAATTCGCCGCGGTACTCCCCCCATTTGTCGATCCACGGTAGGCCACCATCTAGCGGCGTCTCGCGGCCAGTGAGTGACACGATGATGGGGTGCCGATGTCCTTCGACTCTGATCTCGTGCGTGAGAAGGCTACCGAACTTTGGGCCGGCGCCGATGTGCGTGACCGTTGTGATCTCGCCATTGAGCACACCCTGTCCGTTGCGGCAGAACAAAATCGGCTCACCGGGCTCGGGCAAATGCCCGCGCCGACCAAGTTTGTCGCGAATGTATTCGTTGCCTTGCATGCGGAGCTTGTTCCGCCACGTCACGAGCACGTGTTCTTCCGGGTCGTCGAGCCAGTCGTCGAGCGCCGTCATGAGCTTTTGGCCACGTCGGAATTCGAAGCTCTCGTAGGTATTATCGCGCGGAAGCCGCTGCTCTTCTCGCAAATGCGTCACGACATCGAGCAGGTCGTTCTGAGTGCGCACCACTGTGGTGAGGGTAACGTCGAGTGCATCGACACCGGAATCGCCAGAGAACACAGTGAAGTGCTCGCCGTACTTCTTTGCTTCGGGCTTGGAGATAATGGGAGGCAACTGCCATGGATCGCCAACGAGGATGAAGCGTGTGCCTTGCTCAATCCAGCTGTTGATGTCTTCCGCGATCTTCGGCGTGATCATCGACGCTTCGTCGACGACCACGATGGCGTTGGATGGCGCAGGCTGCAGCGCCTCAAAAACCGGCCCCGTCTTCTGTGCCTCTTTGCTGTCCTTCGGCGGGAAGTAAAGCGTGGAGTGCAGCGTCTTAGTATCTATCTTGATTGCTTCTTTCAACCGCCTTGCCGCCTTGCCCGTCGTCGCGGTCCAGATAACCGGTAGCGCCTCGTTTCCGACGCGGATGTGGTCGAATGCGTCCTTGAATTCCTTGAGCATCGTCGTCTTGCCAGTGCCGGCTGGTCCCGTCATGGCGAGCACAGGTGCCCACGCACGATCGAGGACCCAATCGTTGGCAGTGTCGAGGGCTTGCTGTTGGTCGGGCGTGAGCTTCATGGGCGTGTCCGTTCGGTGTATTCTCGGCAATCTCGGTGCGTAGATGTAAAACTGTACGTAGATGTAAAACTGCAACTGCTGTAGTAGGGTTTGCCTCTTCGTTGGCTCGTGTAGATGATGAAGAAGGCGGTGAGCGCTCTCCCTTGGCGGCTGCTGATTGCGTGTTGCTTACCTTGCCAACACCTCCAGCTGCCGTTAATAAAATTCAATGGTCTAATTGCCTGACTGAGTACGTTGTGTCGCCTCGCCACGTGCGCCAGTAGTCGATGCCGATGCAGGTTCGGTAACGTTTCACACCGAACCGTGCGCCGATTGGTACAGTGGTTTGCGCGAGCGATCCTGTGCCGCTGTGATCGCCGTCTTTGTCTCCATATTGAATTAGGGCCTGCGTGCCGACTAGAAACATGCCTCTGCTTTCTTCAGCTTCCGCCTCGTGCGCGGTCGGGCTCTACTTCCACCTCGTGCCAACATGGCTGACCACCTTCCGCCTCGTGCGAACAAAGCGTTTCATCTCTTACCTTCCGCCTCGTGATAGTTGCCCCGCTTCCGAGGGTGTCCATTCGCGTGAACTTCTTCCGCCTCGTGCGATGAGACAGTGGACCTTCCGCCTCGTGCAAAGACGGAGACGGCGCAGTGAGCACGTTGCCCACTGCGCCATTTTACTACGAGGTGCGTGCGCGACGTCCGCGGTTACCGCGGCCGTTGGACTTCTCTGGCGGCGGCGGCTCCGGCTCAGTCTCCGGGATGTCGGCGGCCGATACCGGACGCTCGCGGATGATGGAGATGGTGTTCTTCTCGATCGGCTCTTGGGTGAGCGGATTCATCTCGGAGTAGGTCTCCGCGACGATTTCACACAGCATCTCTTGATCGACGAACGCATCGGGGTCGAAGCCGCCGCGCTTTGACAATTCGCCGGTGAGCGCCAAGACGAGCGACTTCACGCGCCCCTTGACAGCGTCGGACGAAAAATCGAGCGACTGACTCTGAATGACCGTGCGACCGATCATTTCCTCGTTGCCCTCGGTGAGCGACTCGACGACTTCGTACGTGAGGACGAGCTTTGGCTTGCCAGCCTTGGACTGTCCCTTCTTCACGTCCGTCACCCTCATGACGTACTCACCGGGGTTGACGAGGCTTACCGCGCCGTCCCAAGCATCGACCTCATTGAGATTGACGTCGATGTAACCTAGACTCGCTTGACCTTCTTCTGCCATTTTCTGCTCCTACTGGGCCGCAGCCCGTGTTGTGGCCTTCGCGGCCTTTTTCGCGTTCTTCTTTTTTCCAGCAGACAATCGATTCGTCCACGGTTCGAGTTTCAATGCAGTCTCAAAAGCTTCGAAGTGAGCCCCCATAATGGGGTCGAGCATTTTGCCGAATCGATGTCCAGCCTTCATGCCGCGGTAGTTCTCTGTGTGAATTTCGTAGTCGACAGTGACCGTCTTACCGGAGCGCTGCTCGTTCTTGTTGCACAGAAGCCACAAGTCGCAGCGCGCCGGTGCCTTTGTCGCCGTCTGTCCTGCGACGAGTGCGCCGTTGAGTGCGCCCTCGATCTCCTTCGGCAGTGCCGTCCAAATAACATGGTACGGCAGCTTGTGGACCTGGATCATCAGGAAGCGTAGATGACTGTGCAAGTCGCCATAGCACGACCGCGTGTCCACCACTTTACCGTTGCCTGCCGCTTCGACTTCTAGCTTCGAGAAATACGCGTCGGCGTAGAACGTGAGGCTGTCGATCACGACAGTACCAATCTCATCTTTCCCTGTTGGAACCGGCCAATCTTCAAGATTAACCTTGGCGCCCTCCGATTGCTCCCGGAGGGCGACAAGGCATTTCACTAGATCCTTCGGCTCTTCAATCGCGATGGCGTACGGCTCGTGACCGGGCTCGTACCACTCGTCAGGGTCCATATACTGCAGCGTCGTCCACCCGTGCTCCGAGGCGTCCATGAGGAAAATTGGGCGCGGCCACGTCGCAGCGAAGTGCGTTTTGCCGGAGCGGCTGTCGCCAACTAACATAGCGGTGAGCTGTTTCGGCCCACGGTTTTTGACTGAGATTGATTTCATAGTGTCCCTTGTGTAGTGCCGATCCGAGGTGGTTGCAGAAAGCTGTGGTGATAATGGTAGTCGTGACTGTTGATGACCGACTGTTTTAACCAACGCCTGCGGACGCCGTACCTAGTTTGGAAGAAAGCAATTCTGAACGGCACAAGTGCACCAGTTATCTGACAGGTGGAAGAATTCACCATGTCCTTTGTTTGAACGCGTTATTCACAAAAAGTAGAACGTGGGAGTACACACGTCGGCGATGGTTTTGCCACAGCGAATACCGCCCGCGGGTATTCGTCCAGTAACAAGTCCAAGTCGCGGGGCCTTGTTTGGTTGCAGAGAAATTCGCGGCGAGATCAATCACGGCGACACCAGCCGGCCGTCAGGCATTGGATCAGGTGGAAGCGTGAGCCCAAGATGGGTCCAGTCGTACGCCGGTTTTCCCTGTTCGAGTATCCAAGTAGTTTCTGTCTTCATCCCGGAAGAGATAAGCGGACCGCACGTCCAGATCCCGTCGCAGCGTAAGATAAAGCGTTCATTGCGGCGAAAACCCATCGCGCGCTCGGCAGATATGGCGTCGTCGAACGAGAGCACGTCGCACATCCACGGCGCGACGACATCAATGCCCATCACCTCACCACGTAGCACCATCGCGCGGAACCAAGCATATGCACGCCGCATGTTCTCGTCGACGGTCGGCGCACGCGGTGGCTCACCAGGAGCAACAGGGTGAGCAAAGTAAATTAGTGATCGTGGGATCGGTTGGAGTCTCGCCATCATTCGCCGTCCCTGCTTACCGCCAACACTTCGCAGTCGGACGCACCGCATTCAAGCAAAAACAGACGCCCATCGACGGCAACAGCACAAATTGGAGTCGTGCCGCTTTCTTTGCTGCAGACAACTGCCTCCACGACGCCGAAGTATTCACGTGCAGAACGTTCTCCTTCATCCAAGGATGCTGCAAACACAGTAATGAGGAGGATGGCCAACATTCCAGCCAAAATAACGGCGCCAAGGCACGCGAAGTAAATACGCATCAGTCACCGTCCCGGCAGTGGTCGAAGAATTCGCACGGCCCATAGCGACCCCAACACGCCGCCAACGAGCGCGGCCACGTGTTGGTCGCTTCAAAAACTCCCGTCATCCCACGCCAAACCTTGAGGTCTTTTGTCTGCCGACGCGCATGCTTTATTGGCGGCGCGACGATCTCGCGGTGGAACTTTGGCCACTTGGTTTTGATCGCGAGATTGACGATGACACCTTGCAGCGGACCGAAGCGCCTTTTCATGCCCGACGAATTCCACAAGCTGATCTGGCCAATGATTTCGCCGTCGAGATGCCAGCCTTCTTGGTTGCCGCGATCAAGGCGGCTTGCACTCTTGTGCTCAACGACCCAAATGCCCGGAGGAATGGGGGCGCCACCGCCTACATGCGCAATGAGGTCATAGCGGCACGTGCTTGGTCCCTTCTTATCTTGTGCGTGGACCTCGACAGCGAGGGGCTCGATGTAGTCGCCGTTCGACTCATAGAAGTTGGCGTACGCCTCGAACAGACGCCACGCCTCTTGGACACGCGTGGCGTCTGCTTTGTAGTCGAGCAAGAGATCGAACAACTGTCCCGGCTCCTGCGTCGGCTTCTCGTGCCCGACTGTCAGGTCATAGATGCGCTGGTAGTACATCGCCATGAACGCATGGAAGCACGCACCGATTTCGAGCGGCGCCGGCGCAGAGCCCTCACGAGGCACCTTCTTCACGTAGCGCAGGTAGTATTTGTACGGACACTTTTGCAACGTGGAGTAGCGCGACCATCCGTACCCCGAACCACCCGTCACAGTGAACCGCAAGCCGAGATTCAAGCTCGCTTGCCAGAGCGCTGAGTCAAGCGGAACGATGTCCGGGTTATCTAGGATTATGTGTTCCATTTCGTCGTTTCTTCCGCCTCATGAAGTCGCATGATCTGCTTCCGCCTCGTGCCAAGCAATGGGATCTGCTTCCACCTCGTGTGAGATGATCGTCGTCTTCCGCCTCGTGCAAAGGATGGTGCCTTCGAGATTCCCCTTCCGCCTCGTGCAAAGGCGCTACTTGGCTGCAGTCTTGCCGCTTCGGGCTGCCACCATCGCGTCGGCGATACGGTAGCTGTCAGAAGCGAGCTTTTCGATCTCGCCGTCGTTGATCTTAAGCTGCGTACACGTCGACGATGGGCTTGAAATCAGCCCCTGCATCGCGAGTGCCGCAAACTGATCGCGGCCCATGCTGGTGGACTTCAGGCCATTGGGGTTTTTGTCACTGTCTGCCATTTTGTTTTCGTCTTTCTTGGTTGAGTGTTTTGCCTGCGTTACTACCTTCCGTCCAGATCTTCCGCCTCGTACGTGTATCGAGCCTTCCGCCTCGTGCGCGCGTCGTCAGGGTAAGCGCATCTTCCGCCTCGTGCTAAGGCGCTTGCCGCTCCCAGGTCGGCTTGCTTTTCAGGCCGAGCTTCTCTATCCAGTATTTTCGTCCTCGTCTTCTCATCGCGTGAATGAGTCCACCCAGCCTTCGGCTCTGCAATTCTGTTGTCGTCGGCATTCGCCCGTAGACGCGGGAGACTCGTCGTAGTTCTTTCTCAATTGCTTCATCGGGCCACTTCCTGTTTGTTCGGTACATCGGTACTTCATTCCACCTTCCGCCTCATGCACGTCGTACCTCGTCTTCCACCTCGTGCGGGAAGTCACCTACCTTCCGCTTCGTGCATTGCCATCTATGCTTCCACCTCGTGCTATAGAAACGTTGTTCCTTCCTCGCACACGCGCTTTCGCATACGCGCAACTAATGCGTCAAGGTCCTCTTCCACTTCTGTACCGAGAATTTGTTTGAGCATTTCGATCGCAGTGTCGGCTGCCGGCACACCGAGCAAGAGTGCTTGCTCACACTTAACCGCGAGCACCTTCGCAAGCTTCTCGTCGATGTCGTGGTCGGCCACGATGTACGTCACGTGGTCTGCTCGCGACGGATCAAACGTGCGCATCTCGGCTTGGCCAATGACCGCCGGCGTCCAATCCAGTTCCGCGAAAACGCACCGCGATGCGTGCGATAGATCGATGCCGGCCTGGCCAACCGCGAGACTCATAATGAGCACACCGTCGGATGCTGCGCGCCATTCATCGAGGATGTCTTCGCGTTTGTGCTCAGGAGTCTGACCGTTGATGATCCAGTTCGGACACGTGAGCGTCTCTGCAACGCGAGTAGCGACCGACTTGTGCCACACCCACACCACCGACGGCGTCGCCCTCTCGGCGATCTTTGCGGCGGCCGGCGCTTTGTACTTGCCAACGATGCGCCGATAGCGCGCCATCTGGCCGACGAGTGTCTTGTAGTCGCTTTCGTCACTGAGCTGCATCATGAGCAGGTCTAACTCTCTAGCATCCCGCTCTGACACTTCGACGGGGAGGATGGTCCGCTCGGTGGGAATCAGGTCGTCTACGAGGTCCCGCCACACCCGCCGCAGCATCGTTTGCCGCAACCGATCCTTGAATTCATCAACGTTTGTGGCGGCGCCGGTGAGCCAGCCGTGACTGCCAGGGCGGCCATCGCAGTAGGCAATAGTGAAGTCTGACCACGTACTCCACGCGCCCGGGTTGCAAATCGTCAAAAGGGAGTAGAGCCCGCTGGGCTTGTTCCATAGTGGTGTGCCTGTTGCACACACAATGCGCTCAGCCTGCGGCGCAATCACGAGCGCTGTTTGCGTACGCTTCGATTTACGGTTCGAAAGCAAGTGGGCTTCGTCGAGCGCCAACGTCCCGATTCGGCGACCAATACCCATCGACACCCAACCGGGGAGCACGTCGTAGTGGACGAAGATCGCTTTTGCGTCCCGGACACGACTCGGATCGTATTCGCGTCCCGTGAGCACCGCCGGCTCCATGTCAGGCCAACGTCGTTTGAACCAATTGACCCACACGGCGCGCGTGGCGAGCGGCGCAACGACAACGAGTGGCCCTGAGTCGGGATCGTGCGCTGCCACAATCTGGCCCGTCTTTCCGATGCGCATTCCATCAGCGAGCAACGTCCCGCGACGCGAACACAAAAAGTCAACGCCTTCCTCTTGGTGCGGCCGAAGTTTTGTTTCGCCATCGCCAAATTCTGACGTCGGCAAATCGCGACGAGCGGGCTCAAGGTTGAGCAACGGGAGCATGTTGCGCGGCACGATCCAAAGTGCGCGCTTGTCGTCGTACTGCACTCCCGGCGCGTGCCCAACTTGGAGCGCTTGATCCGGAGTGACGACGTACCAATCGTCACGGAACCGATATGTGGTCGCGACGTTCACGACACCCACACTTTGTAATCGAACACCAAGTGCGCTTCGTGCCGACCAAGCCACGCAACCGCTGAGTCGTAACGTTCGAGCGACGCAGCGTCGCGATAGATAACAACGTACTCCCGACCGTCGTCTTCACCAGTGCACGTAGCAACTACAAACAACGGCCAACGCTTTTGTGTAAGCGCTAGTAATTCTTCTTGCGTACCGTCGACTCGCTTGCCGTCATCTTCGACAATGTCGAGATAAAAGCCCGTACGCGCCACATCTGGCGAGATACGGCTGGTATGCCGTCGTTCCACGCTAAAAGTCCGTTGCTGTTGCGCTGTCGACTCCGCCGTCAACGCGAGGCCCACACTACGCACGCCGATCGCAGGCGTCAACAGTTTTGGTCGACGTTGTTTGCCGCATCTCGCGCGAACCCGTGTCAAGCACGGAAAAATAAAAGCCGCAGGCAATTTTTTTCCCAAGACTTTTTGTTGATTGCGTGAAGCACTTTTTCGTCGCGGCTTTTTGTTGACGTGTCGACTGCAATCCGCTAACCCATGAGATCGGACTTATGCCAGCGTGGCTCCCCAGTAAGGGGTTGCTTCGGGAACACCACGATTACGCGACGTGGTGCACCGATGCACCGCCGATCTATCACGTCGCCGCGATGGTGACTGCGATGGCGGCCGTGTGCGCGGACCAAGCACGTCTCGTGGTCGACAACCACATCTACCCCCTGCACACGTGGGCGATGATCGTCGGCCGCTCAACGATAGACCGCAAGACCACGTCTACCAGGCTCGCCGTAACTCGCGTGGAAAGGGTGATGGCCAATCGGGTTCACCGGATTTACGGCTCACCCGAGGGCATCCTGCAGGGGCTCGCCGCGACGCCGTGCATTTGCCTGTACGTCCCCGAGGGCGGCGCCTTCTTTGCGCAGCGTGAGGCGTCTTACTGGAAACACGCTCGCGACATTTTCATGGACCTGTACGATTACACCGAGGTGTTCGAGCGCCGACTTGTAAAAGACGTCCTGACAGTCAATAACCCCCGAATTTCGATCCTAAGCGCTTGCGCCTACCCATTGCTCGCACGCTACACCCGTGACACGGATTGGCTCGGCGGCTTTCTCGCGCGATTCCTCATGATTGCTGGCGAACCGTTGGAATTCATGAAGCGCCCCCGCAGCGATCACGTCAAAGAAGGCCGTATCGAGGGGCTCCTCGAAAACATCTTCCACACCAATTGGGGCACCTTGGGGATGACAAGCGGCGCACAGAAGGTCCTCGACGAATTCTCCGCCGAAATCCACAAAGATCTCGATGCTTACCCCGAGGGGCTCCACCCGAGCCTAAACCGTCTTCCCGAGACGGCCAACCGCATCGCCGCGCTCTACGAGATCGCTACTCAAGCCGTGAATCCGCCAGAAACCGGCCGCATCACGCTTGTTACAACCGAGTCGGCCCTCGGCGCCGCCGGGCTCTGCCGCGCGTCTCGTGACCACGCGCTCACGCAACTCGCTGATCTAACGGTCGGCCAAGGCCCCAGTCGCGACCTCCTACGCATCGAGACGATGATCCGCAAGTCCGGCATCGCCGGCGTTCCGCGCAGTGTCATCCTCCGAAACGCCCCCATTCGAGCGCGACAACTCGACGACATTTTGACTACCCTCGCTCAAGCGGAGCTGGTACGGTCCAAGATCAGCGAGCGCAATAAGCGCACTGTTGAACGTTATGTGCACACAGAGGCCGAGAAAGATGCGGAGCGCCAAGCGCGCAACGCAGAGGCATTCCCCGAGACTCCACCCACCTGGGTGGACTGGTCCGAGGACGTTGAACCCCAGCTCGACAAGCTGGAGGTCTTCGGCGAGCCGCCTCCATGGGCAACTTACATCAACGACGACGACAAGCCGAATTAGTTGTAATGAAGTAAATCGAACCAACTTCGGCTAAAGTTCGATTCGACACACCCCCCCGGCACGGGCGGAATCCCGAAAAATGGCTGTTCTCGCAGGCCGTGTCGAATCGAACTCTCGTTCTAACTATATAGTATATATATGGTATTAGATTATTGATTCGATAGAATTATTTCGACTCTAAAATAACGTTGTCGAACCCTCATCAATAAATCGAACCACAACTTGTAAGCATTGTTTTGTGTAATTCCGTGTGGTTATGGTCGGACGGCTCGGGTGGAGGGGGCCGCTTTTCGCCTGCGCCTGTTTGCGGCCGCAAACCTTACCCGCGAAATTACTGCGGTAGTAGTCGAGCTAATACCACGAAACCCGCGTTAAGTGCGACGGCCTGAAAGCGCCCCCGTTTTCGCGCTAAGCCTGCGGACTACAACACATTCTCCAGTGGTCCAATGTTGCACGGCCGCGGAATCATTGAGCGGCCCCTCTATCCGAGCCGTCCGACACCATCCACTGGTGACAGTCGTTCCGGCGACGATCACGCGCGTTGGGGTGATCTGTCGACGTTGGGGGATAAGGCGGTGTCAGCTGACCGCAGACATAAAAGAAACCCGCCCTCGTGAGAGGACGGGCCGAGCCAACACCAAAGCTCTAAAATTGTGGGCCACCCACGTGCCGGACAAACACGTGGGAGGCCGAAGAGTAGGCGCGCACGCGTGGGTGAGCGCTGCCAGCCCCAGGCTCCACTCTACTGAGCAAGAGACCGGAGTCAAGTGTTTACGTACGTCTTCCGCTAGTTAGCGGCGGCGTCTGCGGCGTTGTTTGCCGCCTTTGGCGCAACGCTTCACGCATGCACGGAATGCGGTTTTGCTTCGTCCCTTGCATTTTCGTGAGCAGATCGCGACTTTTGGTTTTGCCATCGAGGAACGATCCCGCACGGGACACGGATTGTCAACCTTGTGAATCCTATCTGTTCCCGCAAGTGCTTCCGCCTCATGCAAAGCGGCGTGATTAGTCTACCACGGGGGCCGGCGTGCTCTCAAACGCTGGCTCGGCTTGGATCTCTTGCGCGGCGGCGAAACGATTCTGCCGGAACACCTCGATCTCCTCGCATTCTTTGGCGAATTCGATGAAGGTGGTGCCGAGTGTGGCTTGCTCGGGCTCGATGAAATTGTCGTGGTTCTTACGAAGTAGCTCGCCAAGCTCGTGAAGATCTTGGGATGGCCACCCTTTGTGTGCTTCCGGCGGCATGTTGCCGACCGCGTACTTGACGACCTCGACTGCGGCCCGCAGCGCGTTACCCGCGTCGGGGTTGTCGTTGGAAATGAGGGGAGCGCCCTCCTGCGCGGCGCGCTTCTCAGTCTCGAATTCAGCCACTTGGGCTTGCAGCTTAGAGATCTGCTCATCGATTCGATTGTAGGACGCGAGGGGCATGGTGACGGTGGCGCTATTGTCGACGGCTATGCTCATGAGATCTCCTGGCGGTCAGCGGTCACGTACGCGAGGGTACGCTTGGACATGGTGTTAAGGGTGCCGTGGGGCGTAGGGATTAACCACGCGCGCTGGAAGACGCGCAGCGCTTCTTTGGATAGCGGGCCGAACTTCCCGTCTATATCGCCGTCATAGAGCCCGAGGCGCGCGAGAGCGCGCTGTGCGTCTTTGAAGGCCATGCGGTGCCACCACTTGCCGTGGCGAGCGGTGATCATGCGTTCGAGGCCGGCGGACGTGCGGCGGTCTTTGGGCAGCACGTATTGGCTGAATTCTCTGCCGAAGTAGTTGTAATGCCACTCTTCGAAGTCCCGGCGGTGGTCGCGCCGGTGGCAATACCAACCGTACTCGACCATGAATTCGTCCAGTGCGCGTTTACTCTTAAGTCGAAGCCGGCGCATGGTCTGCGCGACGGCGAGATCGATAGAATACCCGTAGTTATGCCCACTGTAGGCGGGACGCTGCGCCCCGCGCCGCTCGCGCTTCGCCCGTAGGCTGGCTTCGGGGGAGCGGAACATGTCGGAAACGACTACGGAATCTCGAATGTCGTCGAAAGTTTGTGCGGCACCCAGCGCCGAGAGATAGCGCATTCGCCGCGGTAGTATGCTCTTCCGCGCCCCGTAAATGCCGTGGACACCTGTGACTACACAAAGCCGCAGCGGCATAAAGAGCTGTGCTGGCGGCTCTTTAGCGCTAATCTGCCAGCGAGCCAATCGATGTGTCATCGGATCCCTTCTTCTTTCGACGGGGCCGCTTTGGCGGCGGCTTTTCTGGCAGCTCGATCTTGAACTCTTTGATTCTCTTGTAGAAGAACGACGAGTCGACGCCGGCCATCTCGGCGGCGCGCTGGATGTGGTGGTTGGCTTGCTTCAGGTACCACAGGATCAGATCCTTTTCATGCTTCCGCATGGTTACCCAGAATGGGGCATCTTGTCGCGAGTTACGCGCCATCGTCGTCGTCGGGGAGAAGCGCTGTCCAACTGTACGTCATCATGAATGATAGGATAGGTGTCCAAACCATTCCGGTGATGGCGGCGATGAGCCACGTGTACCACGCCGAGGGTTCTAGGCCGAACAGGTGGAGATCGAGCTTCGCGCCGAGCGCGGCGCAGCCGAGCCCGTACCAGAAGCCGGAGCACGCTGCGCACATAGTCCAATATTCCAGCCACGCTGGATAACGGGACCACAAGGGTTCCGTGATCTTGGCGCGTGAGACGAGGTAATACGCGCCGGCGCACAGTGTGATGTATAGGCAGACAATCATAGGAGAACGTCGTGCTCGACGGGGCACCCACAGGGCTGCAGATGCTCCCAGT
>SDBT01013279.1_pt1 | contig 13211 bp, 11 predicted proteins | sample 2277101 | NCBI WGS metagenome assembly SDBT01 (sample SAMN10404973, study PRJNA504765) | marine sediment metagenome | isolation source: marine sediment core GS10_PC15, 103 cmbsf | place: Arctic Ocean: Southern Knipovich Ridge | collected 2010 | reverse complement strand
AAACCTTGAACCTCTGAACCTCTGAACCCATGAATGGTTACGAATAATATCTGTTATTTCTTTATATTTAAACCTATCTGCGGTCATCTGTGTAAATCTGTGGCTGAATTAAGACCAAATTTTCAGCAGATCCCCCAACCTAATCTCTTCTTCTGAGAAAGAACAAATCTTTCTACAGATAAAATTCTTTACTTTAGGATCTAACTGATATTGCCGATTATTGGAGAGATAGGCCTTTGAAATAGGCAGGTAAAGTCCTCCTCCTTTTGTAAGGCGTGATATTAGTAATCTTCAACTTGATTGAACCACCAGATGGATAAAGAAGAAATTATTGTTTTAAGGGGAGAGATAAAGACCAGTAATCTGCATATTCTTCAGACAAAAATCAGTACATGTGTTTCTGTATGTTTGTATCATCCGTTATATGCAATTGGAGGAATAACCCACATTTCCGGCAGCCGTAAAGATGATACCAGTCCAAGCGCAAGATATATTAAGAAAAGGAAAGATTGAACTTAGTTCCACTTCGTTTCGCAATTGGCCTCCGGCCCGTGGGGCCTACGCCCCGGAGGGAGTGTTGGCCTGCCCTGGCGCGAGTTGCCTGGAATATGTTGTTTTCGCCGTAATATTTCCGAAGCAAAGTCTGTGCAACTCCGGCCCTGCATGCCAGGTCTGGGCCAGGGAATAATGGATTAATGGAATGATGGGTCTTAAGCGGCATAGCGCAAAGGGCAGAGGGCAGAGAGTAAAGAATTTTTACACCGTGCGCTCTGCTCTATGCGCTCTGCTCATTTTCATTCCATGAGCTAGGGAAAAAGAATAGCCTTAATAATATACTGTAATTACAATATGTTGTAGAAATTCCGAGACGTTGAATTATAATGGGTAATGTAATGTCCAATTCGGGTAACTTATCTCCAAATGAGATTTATCAGAAAATTGTTGAAAACATTAAAAAGGTAATGAGAGGACAATCCGCGGCTATTAGAAGACTGCTTGCAGCCTTTGCAAGTGGAGGCCACGTCCTGCTGGAAGACTATCCCGGAACCGGCAAGACCACCCTGGCTAAGGCTCTAGCCCGCTCAATTGATGCCCAGTTTAAGCGCATCCAGTTTACACCCGATCTTCTGCCATCGGATATCCTTGGTGTTTCTATCTTCGATCAGAAAGACAACACCTTTCATTTCCATAAAGGGCCCATCTTTACCAATATATTATTAGCCGATGAGATCAATCGGGCTTCCCCAAGAACCCAGTCCGCTCTGCTTGAGGCCATGGCCGAGTCACAGGTCAGCATTGATGGCAAACTCCATCATCTTGAGGAGCTCTTTTTTGTTATCGCCACTGAGAATCCGGTCGAGGCTCGTGGAACCTATCCCCTTCCCGAGGCCCAAATGGACCGGTTCGCACTCCAGTTCAACCTCGGATATGTATCTCCAGATGAAGAAGTGACCGTCCTATCAGACCAGCGAATAACCCATCCCATAGATGAGATTAAACCATGCGTTTCGAAGGAAGATGTTTTGGTGCTGAAAAACCACGTGAAAGAGACTCGGATAAGCGAAGAGTTGAAGAGATACATTGTGGACGTGGTTGGAGCTACTCGGTCCGCCTTAGGGGTTGAATTAGGGGCCAGTCCAAGGGCTTCTCTCTCTTTAATGAAGACTTCACAGGCCCTTGCCCTGTTTGATGGCAGTGAGTTTGTTGCCCCGGAGCATGTTCAAGAAATCGCAGTATCCGTGATCGCACACAGGATATCGATGGATCCCCAAGCCCGGTTTTCTGGTAAGACGGCTCAAGGGGTTGTTGAGGAAATTATGAAAACTGTTCCTGTTCCAGCATAAAGCTCGCCAAAACTCGCATTACATCTACTTTCCTCCATTAACAGGAGGAATATTACACAGGAAATTGGTTTGATGACTAAACGCCTTCTTTATCTTAGTTTCCGATTTGTCTACTTCATCAAACACTGGATAACGAGGAGATTCACAACAGGAGGATTGCTGGTTCTAGGCGGGCTGGTAGTTTCGGCTGTTGTTGGGTTAGATACCAATCAAACAGTGGCCTATCGGGCATTTACCTTTCTTCTGTCTCTACTTGTTATCTCTGTGGTGTGGAGCATGATTTTTCGTGGCCATTTTAACGCCACCCGGATACTTCCGCGGTTTGGTACTGTGGGTGAGCGGCTTACATACCGCATTTTGGTTCAAAATAGGTCCCAAAAGACACAGAGCGGCCTGTACCTGTCTGAAAATTTAGAAGATTCTCGCCCAACTTTTGGAGAGTTCCTAGAGACTCAAGAACCAGGTGAGGAGACTCGCAATCTGTTTGACCGGGCCATAGGGTATCATCGATGGCTATGGATAATCTCTAAGAAACAGGGAGCCATAGTCAAAGAACAGTCTTTACCGTCCCTTGCATCCAATACCGAAGGGGAAATCCGTGTTGAGGTCTTGCCGTCACATAGAGGACGTTTGACGTTAACCGGGCTTACGATTGCCCGTCCCGATCCTTTCGGTCTGTTCAAATCCTTTATTAGTATTCCCATCCAGCAATCCATCTTGGTGCTTCCGAAACGGTATCCTTTGCCTCCCGTTCATCTCCCGGGGGTCAGGAGGTATCAGGCCGGTGGCGTCGCCTTAGCATCTTCAGTGGGGGAATCAGAAGAATTTGTATCCCTGAGGGATTACCGCCCAGGAGATCCCTTGCGTCGGATCCATTGGAAAAGCTGGGCCAAGACCGGCAAACCGATAGTCAAAGAATATCAGGAGGAGTTTTTCGTCCGGCATGCCCTGATATTAGATACATTTCAAAAAACAGGGTACAGCAAGGTTTTTGAAGAAGCCGTATCCATTGCGGCCTCCTTTGCCTATTCTATCCAGGCCCAGGACTCCTTGTTAGATCTTATGTTTGTAGGGCCGGATGCATATTGCTTTACCTCGGGCAGGGGTCTTGCCTATATAGATAAAATGCTGGAAGTCCTGGCCTCAGTCAGAACATGCAGGAACAGACCTTTCAACGTGTTACCTCCTTTGGTCATTGAGCGTGCATCTCTGCTGAGTGGCTGCATCTGTATCCTGATTTCATGGGATGAGGAGAGAAAGAGATTTATTGGCCACCTGAAGGAACTTGGAGTACCCTTATTAGTTCTGGTCATAACAGAGGGTAATACCTCCAATACACTTGATCCAGGTCCCATGAAAGATAGACCGGAGAGTTTCCATATCATGGAAGTGGGCAAGGTTAAGGAGGAGTTAGCCAAGTTATGAACACCCCACCGCTTATGCTTGGTGCGTCCCTGATGTTTTGGGGTTGGCATACAGGGCTGTTGGCTTTAGCAATGGTCATGGCCCTTGTCCTTGAAGCATCACGTCTTATTAGATTGAGGTGGGATCTTTCTCCTTCAGATTTTAATCGTATCTCGGACTTGTGTACCGTCTTGTTCCTGGGGATGGTTATCTATCTTTTCGTCTCCGAAAGATCAACCCCTGCTATATTGGGCATTCTCCAGTGGCTTCCGCTGACTTTCTTTCCCCTTTTGGTTTCCCAAGTCTACAGTACACATGAGCGGATCAATATCAGCGCTTTCTTCTTGACCTTTAGAAGGAAGAGGGCAGATAGGGAAAATAAACAACCCACAACCATCAATCTAATCTATCCCTATTTTGCCCTCTGCATCATATCTGCCAGTGCTGCTAATGTGAGGACAATCTCGTTTTATATCGGCCTATTCTTGCTTTCTGCCTGGGCACTCTGGTCTGTCAGATCTAAGAGGTTTTCCTTAATATTATGGGCCGGTCTGTTGGTTTTGGGTGGCTTTCTAGGTTACGCGGGGCACATTGGTCTCCACGACCTGCAAATGACACTGGAGAAAAAGGGACTGGAATGGTTTACTGATTTCATCCGGCAGGATGCAGATCCCTATCGAAGCACTACAGCCATTGGGGACATAGGATCCCTTAAACTATCCGATCGCATCGTTTTTAGGGTGAAGCCAGAGTTTGAGCATAAACATCCTATGCTTCTTCGCGAAGCAAGCTATAATATGTATAGATCATCAAAGTGGTTTGCCGTACGCACCAAATTCAGCGCTGTTCAGCCACATGCTGACGGAACTACCTGGGAGTTTCAGTCTGGACTAGGTGAAAACAGAACCATCACTGTCTCTTCATATCTTCAGGGAGGTAAGGGCCTACTAAAGCTGCCAAATGGTGCGTATAAGATAGAACGCTTGCCCGTTCTTAGAATGGAATCTAATCAATTTGGGGCTGTCAAAGTAGAAGAAGGCCCTGGACTGATGAATTATAGGGTGCGATTTGGCCGAAATACTTCCCTTGACAGTCCACCCAGTGAAACCGATTTAACAGTTCCAAAAAGAGAAAATCCTGCCATATCAAGAATAGCCGAAGAACTAGGGCTAACCTCTAAGCCCCCTCAAGAGATTCTAAGGACAGTTGATGCCTATTTTCAGGAAAATTTCAACTATTCACTTGTATTGAGCAGTCGAGGCCCTAACAATGCCTCTTTAGCTGAGTTTTTGCTACAGACACGGTCAGGGCATTGTGAATATTTTGCCACGGCCACAGTGCTCCTCTTGCGTGCTGCTGGTATTCCGGCACGCTATGCGAGCGGTTATTCAGTTCATGAATTCAGCAGGTTGGAGAATCGGCTTATTGTTCGAGCAAGGCATGCCCATGCCTGGGCCCTAGTCTATATAGATGGAGTTTGGCGAGATTTTGATACTACCCCCTCCTCATGGAGGAACATTGAGGAGGATGCCGCATCCATGTGGGAATTGGTTTCCGATCTCTGGTCTTGGTCCATGTTTAAGTTCTCAGAATGGCGATGGGGTGAAAGGGGGGGTGGAATTAAAAAATATATAGGGTGGCTTCTAATACCCTTTGTACTCATCCTAGCACGGAGATTGTATTTCAAAAAACGGGTGAAACGCGTCAAGATAGGCCAAAAGGAAAGAGGCAGAGTTAGATTTAGTCCTGGGGCGGATTCTGAATTCTATTTGATTGAAAAAAGATTAAAGGAATCGGGATTTGTCCGTTATCCATGGGAGACTCTATCAAGCTGGATTAGAAGGATAGAAGAAGCCGAGTCCTCGTCTCTTTCAATTGAGTTTCTCCATTCCATATTGGCCCTCCATTACCGCTATCGTTTCGATCCCGAGGGTATTACCCTGACTGAAAAGGCAAAATTAAACTCAGAGGTCCAGTCATGGTTGGAGCAATACAAAACAAATAAGGCTCCTCACAAGAATTTGCGGGCGAATCTGGGGCAATAACGTGGTTACGTGATGGGATAAGGTCTTTTCTTTGGCTCCCTCCGGGGCGTAGGCCTCTCCGAGTTGTAGGCTCTAAGAGCTGGAAGCCTACGGGCCGGAGGCCTCCGACTCGGCCGAGGACTTCGAGTGAGCCTGAGTCGAACTCCTCGTCGCGGGCCGCCGGTCCTTCAGAAAAGGCCTCAAGGCCGCGCTTTAACTCCAAGTGCCACGGGCGTAAGCCAGTGGGTATCTACTAAATGGATACAGTACAGATGGCCAGGCTGGCGATATATTGGTCTAATTCAGCTCAATCTTTGTCTCAAACCAGTATAGCGTTTCTGGGTCTTATCGTTGTTGACCCCAATCGCCAGTGCCTTCATAGTGCCAACCATTACAACCAGGTCCCTGGCCCTGGTCACGGCGGTGTAAACCAGATTACGTTGCAGGAGTATATAATGCTGGGTGAGGATGGGGATGACAACGGATGGATATTCGGAGCCTTGAGATTTGTGGACTGACACCGCATAGGCCAGAACGATCTCGTCCAGGTCTGTGTAATCATAAGCAATAGCTCGTCCATCGAAGGAAATGGTCACCACTTGGTCCACAGGGTCTATGCTGGTGATTCTTCCGATGTCGCCGTTAAAGACCTCCTTATCATAGTTGTTCTTGATCTGCATGACCTTGTCGTTTATCCGGAAGTATTGGTTATTTCGCATTACCCCACCCTCCACTGGATTGAGTGCCTTTTGTAGTTCTGCATTTAGGTTTCCAGCCCCAACTACGCCCTTATGCATAGGGGTAAGTACCTGAATGTCGTCAACAGGGTCAAATCCAAAACGGCGAGGTATGCGCTCCTTTGCGAGCTCCAGTATGATCCTAAGCACCTCTTCAGGGTCTTCCTGCTCTATGAAATAAAAGTCATCCGGTTTTTGCCCGGAGGGCTTGAATGAAGGGAGCTGGCCATTATTGATCTTGTGGGCATTGACGATAATCAGGCTTTCCCTGGCCTGGCGAAAGATCTCATTTAGCTCCACTACCTGGAGTTCCCCGGATGCGATAATATCTTTGAGGACATTTCCAGCCCCAACAGAGGGGAGTTGATTTACATCCCCCACCAGGATGAAGGTAGTCCCTGGAGGGATGGCCTTCAGTAGGTAATGCATCAGTATGGTATCGATCATTGAGGCCTCATCTATGATCATTAGATCACAGTTCAGGGGGTTTAGGTCGTTTTTCTGGAATCCCCCTTTTCGGATGCTGTACTCCAGCATCCGGTGAATGGTCTTGGCCTCATGACCGGTGGCCTCGCTCATTCTCTTTGCAGCCCTGCCTGTGGGGGCAGCAAGCATGATTTTCACCCCGAGCCTTGAAAAGATCTTCAGTATAGCATTGATGATTGTGGTTTTACCTGTACCAGGGCCGCCGGTGATTATCATTAGCTTATGGTCAACGGCACATCTTATGGCCTCCATCTGTTTTTTTGCCAGGGTGATGGCAAGTTGCCTTTGTACCCACTCTATGGCCTTTTCTGAAGCGATATTCCGTATCGATTTAGGGGAGTTTATAAGGGTTTTCAGTCGGGTGACGATGCTGGTCTCAGAGCGGTGAAACTTGGCAAGATAGACTGCCTTGTACTCTTCCCTGAGATCCTCAATATCCCCCTTCAGGTCTTCGATGACGATCATTTTGTCACCTGCGATGGTAGCAAGTGCCTTGAGGATGACCTCCCGATCCACCCCGAGGGTCTCCTGAGACTTCTTAACCAACGGTTCATAAGGGTAAAAGACATGACCCTCATCAGCGAGCTGGTGCAGTACATAGAGTATGCCTGCTTCCACCCTTACCTCAGAATCTTTGGCAAATCCCAGTTTCTCCGCAATATGATCGGCAATAATAAAGCCGATGCCGAAGATGTCTGTTGCAAGGCGGTATGGGTTTTCCTTTACTATCTTTATTGATCGGTTTCCGTATTGTTTGAATATCTTCGTGGCATAGCCTGAACCCACACCATGTGCTTGGAGGAAGATCATCACCTCTCGGATCTCTTTCTGATCCTCCCAGGCCTTTCTGATCATCCCGATACGCTTCTTGCCGATACCATCTACTTCAGCCAGGTTCTCAATCTCCTTTTCGATGACATCCAGGGTCTCTTTGCCGAATCTCTCAACTATCCGCTTGGCCATAATAGGGCCAATGCCCTTGATCAGGCCTGAGCCCAGATATTTTTCGATGCCGTAAACGGAGGCAGGAACCAAGGATTTGTAGTGAATTATCTTGAACTGCTCACCGTATCTGGGATGATTGGTCCATTCGCCATCCATTTTAATGATTTCACCAGGGGTTGGTGCAATCAGGTTTCCAACAACGGTCACGAGATCCCGCCGCCCATCTATCTTTACCTTGGCAACGGTGTAACCGTTTTCATCGTTGGTGTAAGTTATCCTCTCAATCTGGCCCTGGAGAAAGACCTGCATGCCTATACCCATTTTTTTGCCTTTTATACCATAATCAGCCATGAATAGCGATGGTGGATTTTTAACAACTCCCCCTTTCAGTCAATACCGACTCATAAAAGCGTCTTTAATCTCTCACAGAGCGCACAGAGCCTCAGGGTTTTGACCTGAATCATTGAGACGATGATTCAGGTCAAACTGCAACGCTACGCGTAGCAGTTTCGATTGCGTTTTGTACCAGAAATATTAGTACGATGCTAAGTGCCCCGCCAGGGGCTGATAGTTTGGCCTGATTTTTCCCTCTCAAAAAATCAGGACAAAAAAATTATCTCTGGAATCTCTGTGTGCTCGAACGATCCCGCTAGCGGGAGAGTGGGCGAGAGATCTCTGTCATCTGGCACCCTAAACTACCTAACCCGCGATGCAAAGCTCGGAGCATACCGCTCAGGAAGGTTTAAGGGATTAACTAAAATGGCCTTCTATATAGTGCTTGATATTGGATTTTTTATCGGCTATTTTTACAGGTTATCATGAATATATCACCCAACAAGGTAAAAATTGATCTTTCAGCCTTAGGGCATAATCTGTTAAGGATAAAGGAGTTGGTAGGAGAGGGGACCAGGATCATGGGGATTGTCAAATCCGATGCCTATGGCCATGGCCTGATCCCAGTGGCCAAGGAATTAGAGAGACTCCATATAGACTCCCTTGGCCTAGACTATCTCCCTGAGGCGATAAGGCTCAGAGATGAGGGAATAAAACTACCCGTGGTAATCTTGTTTGGAATATATACACCGCAAGATGTGAAAAAGGTGGTTGATTATAACCTGACCCCTGTTATATACGATTTAGATTCTGCCCGGATGCTTTCAGAGGAAGGGAAAAAGAGTGGAAGACCCGTCAATATCTATCTAAAGATTGATACGGGAATGGGCAGGTTGGGTGTCGACTTTAAGGAGACAGCTCGATTCTTGAAACGGCTTATGAATATGAACGGGGTAAGGATTGAAGGCCTTTTTTCCCATCTGTCTACGGCAGATCAAGAGGACACTGGGTTTACAAAGACCCAGATCGAGAATTTCAAGGTGGCCATCGCTGCCAGCCGCGGGGTTGGCCTTGATCTTTCCATGAATAATCTGGCAAATAGTGCGGGAATTATTAGATACAAGGATGCCCATTTCGATCTGGTAAGGCCGGGCATCATGCTTTATGGGGGACTTCCCTGTCCAGGGTTTGCAAACCCTCCACCCTTGAGGCATCTGATGACATTTTCTTCCACTGTTCTGCAGGTGAGGGAGGTTGAGCATGGCACTCCAATTAGCTATGGTCGAACCTTTTACACTGATGGATCAAGGAAGATAGCTATAGTATCGGCGGGTTACGGGGATGGCCTGAGCAGGTCCATGAGCAACAAGGGCATGGTACTGATCCATGGCCAAAAGGCAAGGATCATCGGCCGGATATGTATGAATCTGACAATTGTGGATGTAACCCCAATCAAGGATGTAAAGACGGGGGATAGGGTATATTTTATAGGGGAGAGTAAAGGGAATATGATCACAGCTGACGATATGGCACGCTGGGCTAACACGATATCATACGAGGTCCTCTGCTCCATAGGGAGTAGAAACAAACGGGAATATATCCATGAAAGAGAAGCTGACCAAGATTCTTGAAGATACCTTAGAGCTGTGTTTTAGGGAGGGCCATCTAAGACAGATGCCAATACCGGGGTTTGTCATCGAGGTCCCTACTAACCCGGATCATGGACATTTTGCCACTAACCTGGCAATGACCCTTGCCGGGGGGCAGAAGAGCGCTCCTCGGGATATAGCTGAGATAATTATCAGACACTTAGTTGATCATGATCATTTCGTCCTGAAGGCAGAGATAGGCGGTGCTGGTTTTATAAATTTCACTATATCCACAGCGCAATGGTATAGTTTCCTTTCCCAGGTGATCAACCTGAGGGATGATTATGGCCGCAGCTCCATCGGAAAGATGGAGAAGATAATGGTAGAGTTTGTTAGTGCAAACCCCACAGGACCTCTCCATCTTGGCCATGGTCGCGGTGCAGCCTTAGGAGATACACTCTGTCGAATATTAGATTTTAGCGGTTATGATGTGAGGAGGGAGTTTTATATAAATGACGTAGGCCAACAGATTAAGCTCCTGGGGGAGTCCATCCACAGCAGATGGCGGCAAATCTCTGATCCAACCTATCCATTTCCCTCGGATGGGTACCAGGGAGATTACATCCAGGAGTTGGCCATTGAGATTGCTAAGGAGGGGAGATTAGAGGGTCTTGATACGCATGAGGCTACGGATTTATTGTCTGATCTGGGTAAGGATAGGATGTCAAAGGAGATGGAGGAAGACCTTACCAATTTCGGGGTACATTTTGATCTCTGGTATAAGGAAAGTGATCTTTACTCATCAGGTAAGATCGATCATGCAATAAAATTGATCGAAAAGAAGGGCCTGCTTTTTGAAGAGGACGGTGCGCTCTGGGTCAGAACCTCCAATTTTGGCGATGATAAGGACAGGGTCATTCGAAAGAAAGATGGGCAATTTACCTATTTTACCTCGGATATATCATACCACTTTGATAAATGGAAAAGGGGGTTCAAGAGGGTGATAAATATCTGGGGGGCAGATCACCATGGCTATGTAACCAGGGTTAAGGCAGCCCTCGAGGCGGATGGAGTCCCGGGTGATTGGCTGGAGGTTCTCTTGGTCCAACTGGTCAAGCTTTGGCAAGGGGGAGCTGAGGTAAAGATGTCCAAAAGGGCAGCCAGATACATCACCCTTAGAGAGCTTGTGGATGATGTTGGTGTAGATGCAGTACGTTTTGTTTTCTTAAGCAAAGACCATACCTCCCCCATTGATTTTGATATGGACCTGGTTAAAAAGAAGGATAAAGAAAATCCGGTATACTATGTCCAGTATGCCCACGCCAGGGTCTGCAGCCTTTTTAGAAAGGCGGGCAAGGAGAATAGCCACCTCCCTGAGCATCCCAGCCCAGTCCTTCAAAGATTGGTCTTGGATGAGGAAATCGCCCTGATGAGGAAAGTAGCTGAATTTCCTTCCCTTATTGAAGAAATCGTCCGTGATTTAGGGCCTCACAGGCTGACCTATTACTTAGTTGAACTGGCCAGCAGCTTTCACAGTTACTACAATAGGCATAGGATCGTTACTGATGATAGGGCTTTAAGCCAGGCGAGGCTTTTTTTATCCTTAGGTGTAAAGGTTGTAGTCAAAAATGGTCTCAACCTCTTAGGGGTCAGTGCCCCTGAGGTAATGTAGGCAGAGAAAATGGTTAACAAAAAATCGTCTCCAAAGAAGAAAAAAAAGAGATACACCTTTCAACTAACGCTGAGTTCCCTCCTTTTATTATCTATTTGTCTTGTCTTTGTCTTGGCCTGGATATTCTCCTTAGGGATAATGGTAGGCAGGGGTTTCTTACCAAGCGCAATAGAGGGCTTTTCCTCTATTAATGAAGAGGTTACGAATGATGAGGAAGACAAAGAGATTGAGCATACAAATCCCATAAGGGAAGAGGAACTTATCTTTTATAACCGACTTATTAGCAAAAAAGAGGAGACTAAGAAAGGGGTACGCTTGAGCCGTGTTTTGAAAGATCAAGGCAAGAAGGCGAAAGTAGCGCAATTAAGAGAGGAGATACGCGGCTATAGTGTCCAGGTAGCAGCACTCAAGGGTAAGGGGAAGGCTGAAAAGATGGTAGAGAGATTAGTCAGATTGGGCTATCCAGCTTACTATTATCAAACCCTTATCAATGATGTGACATATTACAGGATTCGCTGCGGTCCATTCCAGAAAATTGAAGAGGCAAATAAGAGTGCAAAACGTCTGACTGATAAAGAAGGTTTCAAACCCTTTATAATCTATCCTACCATCAAATAGTGCTTGTGGTGCTAATTGAGTTTCTTGTTCCGGGATTTCTAGGTTATAGAGAATAGTGAGGTTAAGAGAGGGCATCTTAGGTGTCTGCGGCCTAAGTATATCCTGGGAGGATTTAGGGGAGATGATCTGGGCCGATTGTGTCAAATGCCCGAAGTTTCCTGGTTGTGATGAGATCACAATGGTTCTTAAATTATAATTTTGAAGATTTGAGGTTTTTTGGTAGGGTAGGGGCCCCACCGCTTTTTTTAAGGGAGATAATTGTAATCGGATCTTAAAACGGAGACCTCCTATGTTTGGAATAGGTATGCCTGAATTGATCTTGATCTTTGTGATTGCCGTGATTGTTATCGGTCCGAAGAAGTTGCCTGATTTGGCCAGGGCCCTTGGCAAGGGAATTGGTGAGTTCAGAAAGGCCACTGAAGAGGTAAAGGCAAACCTGGATTTAGGGGGGGTGGAGGACGAGCTCAAGGGGATGGGGGAAGGATTGGCCGACTCTGTGAGTGGTCTGATAAACGGATCAGAGACAGGGGAGGAGGAAAAAGGAGAGAATGATATAGAATCAGAGGATTATAAGGAGGAAGACAAGGAGCCCATCACGGAGAAAAAAGATGACGATCAATGAAAAACAGTCATTCATGAGCCATCTAGAAGAATTCAGGAAAAGATTGGTGGTGTGTGCAATAGCCATAGGTATCGGATTTGTTGCCTCTTATATTTTTTCCAAACAAATTTTCTCTCTTTTTGTCTTGCCCCTAACCAAGGTTCTCCCTGCTGAGAGCAGCCTTATATTCACCAGTCTCCCTGAAATGTTTATAGCCTATGTTAAGGTAGCCCTTATCTGCGGCATTATTTTATCCTTACCCATTATCTTTTATCAGCTATGGATGTTTTTGACTCCTGCACTTTACCAGAAGGAAAAGAAATATCTTATCCCCTTTGTCTTGTTTTCCAGCATTCTTTTTGTTGTCGGCGCGCTGTTCGGATACCTTGTTGTTTTCCCTTATAGCTTCGAATTTTTCTTGAGTTTTGCTACAGAGGACATCAAGGCACTACCGTCTGTAAAGCAGTACTTCTCCTTTGCGATCAGGTTGCTTTTAGCTTTCGGTCTGGTCTTCGAGCTACCTGTAGTAGTCTTTTTTTTGACCAAGATCGGCCTGGTTAATCCAGGCTCAATGAAGAGATTCCGCAAGTTTGCTATTCTTTGCGCATTTATCCTATCCGCGATCTTAACCCCTCCGGATGTTGCCACACAGATAATGATGGCACTGCCCATAGTTATCCTGTATGAGATTAGTATCATTATCTCCAAAGGGGCCTACAAGAAAAAGGAGGAAGAATCAGATACAGTAGAGTCTTAAGCCCTCGATATTGGCCCAATATCGCACTCATTCAACTCCCTCGGGTGGGGTGCACGCCCTGCCCTTGAGGTGGAAGAGAAGGCGAAGCACCGTCTTGGTTCGATCACTGAACAGCTTTTCCGCAAAGTAGGTGCCGGTGGCTCGCTTTGAAATCTCCGATAGCGTGGGATACACATGGATCGCCCCAGCCAGTGTCGAAAG
>SDBT01013278.1_pt1 | contig 13211 bp, 12 predicted proteins | sample 2277101 | NCBI WGS metagenome assembly SDBT01 (sample SAMN10404973, study PRJNA504765) | marine sediment metagenome | isolation source: marine sediment core GS10_PC15, 103 cmbsf | place: Arctic Ocean: Southern Knipovich Ridge | collected 2010 | reverse complement strand
TTCTATTAAAGGAGAGAAATCATTTTCCCCAACGTTTTCCAATAATTCAATTTGGAAAACACCGCTAGAAGCGATTACCCGCGTCGCAGAGTCTTTTTTTGATGCAAATTTTAACTGTTCCACACAGTGAAGTTACAAATTACATCCTAAATAATTATATTGATATTCACATAAAGTTGCACTTTGTGGAAAATAATTGAAGGAGTAAATTCTTGACTCATGAAATCGTTTACAACGCGCATATCAGAACACATAACAAAGAAAAAATCACATCTCTGTGTTGGGTTGGATATTAGTCCTGAAGGGCTTGGCAATAAAAATGCAAAGATATCTGATCTAATCGATCATTCACTTAAAATTGTAGATGCTACGATTGATCTTGCGGTAAGCTATAAACCGAATTTAGCATTTTTTGAAAGATGGGGTTCCGAAGGATTTAAATGGTTAGAGAAAATTGTTGGATATATTGGAAATAACAGCATAATTATTGCCGACGGTAAACGTGGAGATATAGGCAATACTGCCAAACAATATGCAATTAGTATATTTGATTATTTTGGATTTGATGCTGTTACCATAAATCCTTATATGGGTAGCGATAGTATAAAGCCATTTATTGAGAATCCTGAAAAAGGTGTTTTTGTTCTGTGCCGAACTTCAAATAAATCCGCTTTAGAGTTACAAGATTTGAAAGTAGGGAAAGAAAATTTGTTTGAACAAGTTGCAAAATTAGCGGTCGAATTAAATATTTATGATAATATCGGATTAGTAGTTGGTGCAACAGTGCCATCAGAAATTCGCAAAATACGCAATATTGCTCCAAAATTACCTTTTTTAATTCCCGGGATTGGAGCACAAGGTGGTGATTTGGAAAAAAGTATGCAATACGGGAATGATAATGGAGTAGCCATTATTAATATATCAAGGGGAATAAGTTTTGCAGGAGATATGAGCAGTCGGGCAATTAGAAATTCTGCTCAGGATTATGTAGATAAAATGCGAGAAATAATTAATGGATAAAAATGATATTTTAGAAATATTCCGTTCCACAGGAGCATTATTGGAAGGACATTTTGTGCTAACATCAGGAAGGCATAGTGCTACATATTTTCAATGTGCTAAAGTTTTGCAATACCCGGAATATTTAACTTTATTTAGCAGGATAATAGCCGATCATTTTGAGGATAACAAAATTGATACCGTTATTTCTCCTGCTATTGGCGGAATTGTGGTTGGTACTGATGTCGGACGCCAATTAGGTGTAAAAACAATTTTTACTGAACGAAAAGATGGAACAATGAAACTTCGCCGAGGTTTTGAGATAGAAAAAGGTGAACGGATTTTAATTGTAGAAGATGTACTCACTACCGGTGGTTCTATAAAAGAAGTAATCGAGATAGTAAAAGAGAGAAACGGGAAAATTGCCGGAGTTGGTGTGGTTGTGGATCGCAGTGGCGGAAATATTAAATTATTTAAAAAACAAGTGGCTGTTATAGAAAATAAAACTATTAGTTTTGATGAGAATGAAATACCGGAATATCTTGCTGAAATTCCGATTCAAAAACCGGGTAGTAGAAATATTATTTAATATACTGAAGAATTAAATGTCAAAATTAAAAATTGGATTAGCATTAGGAGGTGGCGGTGCACGTGGTGCAGCTCATATTGGTGTCCTGAAAGTATTGCATAACAATGGTATAATACCTGATGTCCTAGGGGGAACAAGTGCCGGCGCTTTAATAGGCGCGATGTATGCAGCTACCCTTGATCCGGAATGGGTTGATAAACGTTTCAAGGAGTTTTTGAGTAGTGCTGCGTATAAAGAGATGGGAGTTGATCGGTTGCAATCAGATCAGAATCCTGAATCTGTAATTGGGCAAGTAACAAAGTTCGTTCAAGATAAATTGGTATTTGCGATGGCAATGACTCGTACATCAATAATAAAAAAAGATCGTTTAACAAAAGCGTTCGACTACTTAATACCGGTGAAAACATTTGAAGAACTAAAAATCCCACTTAATGTATATGCCACAGATTTGCACTCTGGTGAAACTATTTGTTACAGTTCCGGTGATTTAATTGATGCTGTAACTCAAAGTGGTTCAATACCCGGTTTTGTGGAACCAACTAAACATGAAGATAAATTAATTGTTGACGCAGGTGTTAGCGCTCCACTCCCTGTTTGTGAACTTAAAGATAAAGCTGATTTTATAATTGGAGTTGATATTTCTCGTGGTGCTCCAAAAGAACCAATGAAAAAAATAAATATTATTGAGATTATTACAAGATCTGAACGAATTACAGCGCAATACTATACTAATATGTTAGCAAATAGATCTGATTTCTTGATTCGCCCTGATGTGCTTGGTTTGCATTGGTCAGCATTTAATAAATATGATTTATTGGTGGAGAATGGTTTTAATGCTGCCAAGAATAGGATCGATGAATTAAAGAAGGCAATTAAATATCGAAAAAGCTTGCGTTACCGATTGTTCCATTTGTCATCCAACTGACTATACACGATTGCTTATAGTATTAATTTCTAACAGAGCTAAAAATATAATTATGAATATAAAAAAAATATTAACAGGAATACTAATATTTACAACATTCCTATTTGGACAATTTGAAGACCCTGTATCAATCACAGCTTCGGTTAGAGAAAATGTGCGAGCAGGTGAAGTAATTGAAGTTCAGGTAATCTTTGCTATAGATAGAGAATGGCACATTTACGGAATGGAAAAGATCGAGAACGGCCCTATTCCAACATCAATTCAAATCGTAGGTGATGCGGTTGAGAAACAAGGAATTATTGTCGAACCAAAACCGATAGTATCTTATGACGAAGGTTTTGAGATAGATATTCCTCATCATGAAGGCCGAACAAAATTTATTGTTCCAATTAAATTGAAAGAAGATATTGAACCTGGTTCAATTTTATTAACCGCCACAGCGACTTATCAGTCTTGTAATAGTACAATTTGTTATCCTCCAATGGATCAATCAGTCAAAATTGATTTGGTTATAGAATCGGGGGAAGCGCGGACTGATTTAATTTTAATGGAAGAACCGGAAATTGAAGTAAATGCAAACGAATTAACTACTCTGGATAGCGCTATCGCAAAAGGATTTTGGTCATTTATATTATTGGCAGCATCTATGGGCTTTTTAGCTTTATTGACACCGTGCGTTTTCCCAATGATACCGATCACTGTGTCATTTTTCACTCAACAAGGTGAAACTTCCGGAAAGAAACCGATTGCTAATGCTCTAGTATATACGCTTGGTATTATTACCACTTTCACACTTCTAGGGTTTTTATTAGCTATATTTTTAGGTGCTTCAGGTGCTAATCAACTGGCATCAAGTCCGTGGGTAAATTTATTTATTGGTGCGCTATTCATATTTTTCGCACTATCGTTGTTTGGAATGTATGAAATTCAAGTACCGGAAAAACTCCGCAGTTTTTCGATGCAGCAGGAGAAGCGTTCCGGCTATATGGGTATTCTATTTATGGCATTAACATTTACACTGGCATCTTTTACCTGTACGGTCCAATTCGTCGGATTATTATTGGTCGCCGCAGCTCAAGGGCAGTGGTTTTGGCCACTGCTTGGTATGATCGTGTTCAGCACGGCATTTGCTTTACCATTCTTCTTTTTAGCTATGTTTCCGCAATATCTTGCGAAGTTACCTAAGTCCGGAGGATGGCTGAATGCAGTGAAAGTAGTAATGGGATTCCTAGTATTTGCGGTGGCTTTCAAATTTCTTGGAAATGTTGATTTAGTTTGGGGATTGGGAATATTCACTCATAATGTCGTTTTAGCTATTTGGACAGTGTCGATGATCTTCACCGGGATTTACTTATTAGGGAAGATTAGATTACCACACGATTCTCCGGTAGAATCGATTGGCGTGGGAAGAATGATACTTAGCTTATTTTTCATCGTATTTGGAATTTATTTAGGCACAGGATTATTAGGTCGACCAATAAATGGAACAATTGAATCATATTTGCCGCCAAAAGTAGAATCAGAATCAGGTATCGTAATGACGGGTAAAGATACTGTTGTGGAAGCGCAAAAGTGGTTTTCTGAAATGACTGATGCTATTGCTGAAGCAAAGAGAACCGGGAAACCTATCTTCCTCAGTTTCTCCGGCTATACTTGCACAAATTGCCATTGGATGGATGCTAATATTTTATCTCTGTTGGAAGTAAGAAATTTATTGGAACAATTTGTTTTAGTAAAATTATATACAGATGGTGGAGAAAATCATCGTGAAAAACGGCAATATGAAATTGATCGATTTGGTACAGCCGCCCAGCCATTTTATGTAATATTAGATGGGTCGGAATTAGAAATTGCACGGTTCGCCGGAATGACGCGCAATACAAGTGTATTTGTAGAATTTTTAAATAAAGGATTAAATAAAGGATAAACAATGCGTAAATCATTATTAATATTATTTATCGGCAGCCTATTGATAATATCTGGATGCAGTGCAAAAGAGGATGTAAAAGAACAGAAATCTGAAGTTAGTAAACAAAAAATTGAAAATACAGAATCAGGCAATACGGTTAGAAAAGATCGCAGTAACGAAACAAAAGCTCCTGATTTTAAATTAGCCACTATTGGGGGTGAAGAATTTTATTTATCGGATTATGCAGGGAAAGTCGTGATGCTCAATTTTTGGGGAACTTGGTGTCCACCATGTAGAAAAGAGATTCCTGATCTTGTCAATCTGCAAAAAAAATATAATAAGGATGGTTTGGAAATAGTTGGAATTACACTTAATTCCGGATCAGCAAAAGAAATTCAAAAGTTTGCTGACAGTAAAAATATGAATTATACTATATTAACTGATTTTGGAAATGACGAAACAATTACAGTTACAAATTTGTACGGACAAGCAATTGGCCAACCAATATCAGCTATTCCGACTACTTTGATTATTGATAGGGAAGGATATATTGTCAAAGGATATATAGGTCCTCGGTCAGAAGAAATATTCTATAACGATCTAAAAGAATATTTATAAGATTTTAAATAATAATGATTAAAAAGCCCTCCCAATGCAGGGGCTTTTTCATTTTTGAAACTTTTTCGATTTATTAGCATAGAATTGATTGAAATATAACAGGAGATACTTGATGCAAAAACGCTTTATTATATCATTAATTTTATTAGTAGGAATTTTATCAGCGCAGAATTCTATTGTAAAACAATTTAGTGCGGTTTTTGCTGATGTCGCTGAAAAAGCGAATCCTGCTGTTGTAACGATTACAGCAGAAAAAGTAATAAAAGTTGCCGATCAATTCAGACAATTTGGTGATTTCCCATTTCTTCATCCGCAATTACCTGACCAAGAATTTTCAAGTCAAGCATTAGGTTCCGGAGTGATCGTTAATGCTGATAAGGGTTACATTATTACCAATAATCATGTGGTTGAGAATGCAGAAGAAATCCAAATCAAATTGATTGATAAACGAATAATTCCTGCAAAAATATTAGGTACAGATCCAAAATCGGATTTAGCAATATTGCAGATTGACGCTAAAGACCTTATACAGATTACTCTTGGTAATTCTGATAAATTACGTGTGGGTGAGTGGGTGTTGGCGGTAGGGAGCCCCTTTTCTGCAAATTTAAGTCATACTGTAACGGCAGGTATTGTCAGCGCATTAGGACGTAGTTATGTAATGCCCGGAAACGACCATTATGAAAATTTTATTCAAACAGATGCAGCTATCAATCCTGGTAATAGTGGTGGTGCTTTACTCAACCTTGACGGCGAATTAATCGGAATTAATACCGCTATTGCAACGGGTGGAATGGAAAGATCTAATCGCGGAGTGGGATTTGCAATTCCATCCAATATGATCAAAAAGGTGATGAACGACTTGATTGAGAAAGGATACGTAGTACGCTCATGGTTGGGAGTTTATATTCAACCGGTAGAAGATAAAGTTGCCCGGGCACTTGATTTATCAAGTCGCGATGGCGCTCTTGTCAGCGATATTGTCAAAGATAGTCCCGCGGATAAAGCAGGATTAAAAACCGGTGATGTAATTGTCAAATTTAATGGAGAAAAAATAACCGATCCTTCACACTTGAAAAATATTGTGTCGTCCACTGCACCAGGTAATAATAGCAAAGTAGTTATAGTGAGAGACGGAGATTGGAAAACAATTAATGTTAAATTAGAAGAACTTGAACAAGAAAACCAAACATTTGCGACAATTAATAATGATAGATCGAGTTTAGGCATTGAAGTTCGGGATATTTCTAATTCGCTTGCCGAAAGATATGAAATTGATCCAAAAAGTAACGGAGTGCTGGTAACTGACATCGATAAGAAAAGTAATGCGTATGAAGCCGGAGTACGTGTAGGTGATATCATTACCAGGGTTGGTACAAAAAAGATAAAATCTAGTAAAGATTTTATAAATCTCATTGAAGAATCAAAGCAGCAGGATTCTTTATTGTTGCTAGTTAAGCGGGGGGAAAGATCGAGTTATTTTGCTTTTGAGATTGATTAGTAATTAATTGAATTTTTAAAAAAACCCTCGTCGTCTGCGGGGGTTTTTTATTAGAATAACAAAATACTGTAATCGTTGTAAAAACTTTGTATTTGACCTAACTTTGACGTCTTAAAAATTTAGAAAAAGATTTAACATATTAGAAAGTAAATGGCAATAAAAAAGGTAAAAGCAAAGGTTGATTTTATAGCTTTAGAGCATAAGATCATGGAATTCTGGGAAACCAATAAAATTTTCCAAAAACGTGTAGAGTTAAATAAAAATAAACCACGCTGGAGTTTTATTGATGGCCCAATTACCGCCAATAATCCAATGGGTGTTCATCATGCTTGGGGAAGAACGCTTAAGGATTTATATCTTAGATATAAATCCATGACAGGGCACGAAGTACGTTATCAAAATGGATTTGACTGTCAGGGATTATGGGTTGAGATTGAAGTCGAAAAAGAACTCGGCTTTAAGTCAAAACGTGATGTTGAAGAATATGGTATCGAAAAATTTGTTAATCTTTGTAAAAAACGAGTTTATAAGTACGCCGATGTAATTACTGAGCAATCAAAGCGATTGGGATATTGGATGGATTGGGAGAATTCATATTTTACAATGTCCGACGAAAACAATTATACGATTTGGTCATTTCTTAAAAAGCTGTTTGAACAAGAAAAAATATACCGAGGTAATGATGTAGTTCCTTGGTCGGGCCGCTCAGGAACTTCTTATTCGCAAATGGAAATTATCGAGGGGCGTAAACTTGTTGCACACGATTCAGTTTTTGTCCGTTTTCCAATAAATAATAAAGATAACGAATATTTATTGATCTGGACTACAACACCATGGACATTAACATCAAATGTTGCTATTGCAGTTAATGTGAACCTTGATTATGTAAAACTGCAAGCTGTTGATGGATCAATATATTATTTTGCAAATGATAATTTAGAATTCCAACGCCTTGAAAAACAGTTTAATGATAAAAAACAATGGGTTGATGGCGTACCTAAATTAAAGACAATTGCACAAATATTTAAAGAGCGCGGTGGATATGAGGTATTAGATACATTGAAAGGATCTGATATGCTAGGATGGGAATACGAAGGTCCCTTTGATAATTTAGAAGCTCAAAGCCAGATGGGTGGATTTCCATTTGTTAAAGATGAATTAAAAAATCAAGGTATCAACGGTATAAAATGTCATCGGGTTATCGATGGTGGAAAAGATAACATTGGCAATGATAATGTCGTAGCGGGTGAGGGAACGGGAATTGTACATATAGCCCCGGGTTGCGGTGATATTGACCATAAGATTGGTAAAAAACTCGGTTTAGTTGATATTGCTCCATTAGACGAGGAATCAAAATTTATTGACGGATTTGGTTGGCTTTCCGGTTTAACGGCAACTAATCAGGATACTACTGATAAAATTTTATCGGATTTACGGGAAAGAAAAATACTTGTGCATACTGAAAAATATCCACATGTATATCCACATTGTTGGCGTTCAGGAGATGAATTGGTTTTCCGCATAGTTGATGAATGGTATATCAATATGGACTGGCGGGAAAATATCAAAAAGATTGTTGATAATATCAATTGGATTCCGGAGTGGGGCAAAGAGCGTGAGCACGAATGGCTCGATAACATGGGTGATTGGATGATATCGAAAAAGCGTTTTTGGGGTCTTGCTTTACCAATATGGACATTTGAAGATGGTTCCTTTTTTGTAGTAGGCTCTAAAGAAGAATTGAAAGAATTGGCGGTTGAAGGTTGGGATGAATTTGACGGGCATAGTCCGCACCGCCCATGGATTGACAAAGTTAAAATTAAACATCCGGAGAGTGGATTAATCGGTAAACGAATTCTTGATGTCGGTAATCCTTGGTTAGATGCCGGAATTGTTCCGTATTCGACCATAAAATATAATGAGGACAGATCTTATTGGGATAAGTGGTTCCCTGCAGAATTCATAACCGAATGTTTCCCCGGTCAATTCCGAAATTGGTTCTATTCGCTTTTGGCGATGTCGACAGTTATGGAGAATAAAGCTCCTTTCAAGACTCTTTTAGGTCACGCACTCGTTAAAGATTCACACGGTAAGGAGATGCATAAATCTGCCGGAAATGCTATTTGGTTCAATGATGCTGCTGACGACATGGGTGTTGATGTGATGCGTTGGGTCTTTATTAATCATAATGTTGAAAATAATCTAAATTTTGGTTATGAGGCAGCTAATGATGTACGGAAAAAAATAATCACATTGTGGAATTCTTATTCATTCTTTGCTACATACGCTGCCGTTGATGGGTTTAATCCTTTAAAATCCAAAATCCAAGATAGTGATTTGACAATAATGGATCGTTGGATAAGGGCAAAATTGCATCAACTTATCCAAGACATGCATTCATCATTTGAAATATACAGATTAGATAAATCAATGCGCAAAGTTGAGGTATTTATAGAAGATTTATCAAATTGGTATATTCGCAGGAATCGGCGACGTTTTTGGAAAAGTGAAGATGATTCAGACAAACAAGCGGCTTATCATACGCTATATGATGTATTATTAACACTTACAAAATTGCTAGCTCCAGTAATGCCATTTATAACTGATGAAATGTATAAAAATTTAGTGGTAAATATAGATGAATCAGCTCCTGAAAGTGTGCATTTATGTGATTACCCAAAAGTTATATCTGATTATATTGATGATGAATTAGTAAAGCAAGTTGATGCATTGAAAAAAATTGTGGAGTTGGGACGATCCGCAAGGAATAAAGCTGACTTAAAAATTCGGCAACCACTGCAAAGTTTGTTTTATGTTTTAAATGATGATAACTTATCTAAGTTTCTAAGTGATAATAAATCTGTTATTTTAGATGAATTGAATATAAAAGAGATTAAGCGTTTGAAGAATGCAGAAGAATTAATAACCTATAATGTAAAACCGAATCTCGCGACTTTGGGAAAAACATTTGGAAATGCGATTCCATCTATAAAGACAGCGCTTGCAGATATAAATGTAAATGACATTATTAATCAAATTCAAGCTAATGGGGAATTAATACTAAATACAGATTCCGGTGATTTAACTTTAAAACAAGAGCATATCTTGATAGAAACATCATCTGCAGAAGGATTGATTTCTGTACAAGATGAAGGAATTACCATCGCTTTATCTACTGTATTAAACGATGAGCTGGTGCGAGAGGGACTAGTAAGAGATTTAATACGTCAAGTACAAATTATGCGGAAAAATGCTGATTTTGCTGTTGAAGATAGAATAGTAGTATTTGGTGATTTTGATGGCGAAATTGGGAAAGCATTAAATGTATATAAAGATTATTTTTGTAATGAAACATTAACAGTATCTATTGAATCAAAAAATTCTGAGGTTGAATTTTCCGATACAATAAAAATTAAAGGTGAAAAGATTACACTGGGTATATCCCGGATTATTAAGGACTGATAAAAAAATATGGCAAATCCAAAAAAATATAATAAACCTAAACTAAACAAATTTAGAAAATTAATCCAAAAGGAAATTGAAACTGTTATCCAGGAAATGGATGAAATACGAGAAGGAGTTCTTGAAACCGGAAAGGCAAGTGAAAGCTATGTTCCCGATTCGGTCTATAGTGTTCATATGGCGGATGCGGGAACAGACTCTCATGAAAAAGAGAAAAACTTTCAATTTATGGTACGTGAAAATAGTTATTATCAGAATTTAGTAAGTGCTCTAAAAAGGATTGATAATGGTACTTATGGAATTTGCAAGGAGTGTGCTGAGGAACCAAAAAATTTGTGCGAAACTTGTCCATTAATTCCAGAAGCCCGACTGATGGCTGTTCCAATTGCAACCATGTGTGTTGATTGTAAAGAAAAGGATAAAATGGGTCTGCTGTGATTGTTTTAACTATTAGTTTAGTAATAGTTGTTGTTGATCAAATTTCTAAATATCTAATTCGCTCCACGATGGAATTGCACGAGACGATTCCAGTAATTAAGAATTTTTTCCATCTAACCTATGTATCTAATGATGGAATGGCATTTGGCATAAATTTTCCGGGGGGTATTTATATATTCACAATCGCTTCGTTTATATTAACAATATTTCTAATTGGTTACTTGTGGTACGAAAGGAAAGGAGATATGATATTACGAATTTCTTTGGCGCTAATTATCGCTGGCGCAATTGGTAATTTTATTGATCGTGCCATGTATAAAGAAGTTGTAGATATGTTTGACTTCATCTTTTTTGGATACCATTGGTACATATTTAATGTTGCAGATTCAGCTGTAACTGTAGGAATGATTTTATATTTAACTTCTTCATTCTTTTTACAACCTAAAAAACAGACCGTAAAAACAACCATTTGAAAAACGATATCTTAATCGTTGATAAGTTCGGGATTCGTCTTGATAAATTCTTGGCGGACAATCTGGATGAGTTTTCCCGTACCCAATTACAGAAATATATAAAAAACGGTAACATCACTGTAAATGGTGAAATTAAACCGGTTAATTATCATTTAAATATTGATGATAAAATTCAAATTGAAATTTCTGATGAGATTCCCGATAATGCATATGTAGAACCACAGAATATACCTATCGATATTATTTTTGAAGATGACGAGATTATTGTAATCAATAAACTAGCCGGTATGACTGTACATCCCGGGACAGGTAATAAGGATGGAACACTTGCAAATGCCGTATCATTTCATTGTACACAATTATCTGATATCAATGGACCGATACGTCCTGGTATCGTTCATAGATTAGATAAAGATACTTCAGGAATTATTATTGTTGCCAAGACAAACTATGCTCACATGAAACTAGCGGAACAGTTTGCCAACAGACTTGTAAAAAAAGTGTATTATGGTATTACTTGGGGAACTTTGAAGGTAAAGGATGGAGTGATTGATCAACCGATAGCTAGAAAACGTACTGACCCTACATCATTTATTGTAAATGTAGCCGGAAAGGATGCTCAAACTAATTATCAGGTTATTAGAGCGTCACAATACTTCAATTGTGTTAATTACTTCCCGAAAACTGGACGCACTCATCAAATACGAGTTCATTCAGCATTTATCGGAAATCCGATTCTTGGTGACACTAAATATGGAGGAGGATCATCTCGAATAAAAGGTTACATTCCTGAAATTTCAAAAAAGTTAGATTCGTTATTTAAAATTGTTCAACGACATATGTTACATGCGCAAAAAATTTCATTTATACATCCCCGCAACAAAACCGAAGTAAACTTTGAAGCAGATTTACCGGATGATATCCAAATTGTTATCAATAAGATTGAATCATTAAATGTCTGATAGTTTTAAACAATATATTGACGATTTCCAATCCTATTTGGAAAAGGAAAGAGGATATTCTAAGCACACATGTATTTCTTATATACATGATTTAGATAGATTTAATGACTTTTTAGTTGAATATGTAGGAACTTCAGATATATCAGTAGAAAGTATCGATAAACAAGCAATAAGACATTTCCTCGGCAAGGAATTTGAAGAAGGATTATCATCAAAGACAGTTGGCCGAAGATTGGCGTCAATAAAATCACTTTATAAATATCTAATTAAGGCAGAAGTCGTAGAAAATAATCCGTCCATCTATGTGAAGACACCAAAAGTTTCCAAACCACTACCAAATTTTGTTGATGAAAAAATGATTGACGCACTTATGGAAGCTCCACCAACGGATACGATTGCAGGTTTAAGGGATAGAGCGATATTGGAATTATTTTATAGTACAGGGATACGCTTGAGCGAATTGATTAATATTACATTTAGAAATATCGATTTTAATAATAATCTTATAAAAGTTGTAGGGAAAGGAAACAAAGAACGATTGATCCCATTTGGTGATCGCGCAATGAAAGCGATAGAAAATTATATCGCAAAAGGCGGTAGATCATTAAAAACTGCTGACATGGATGCATCTCTGTTTGTAAATTCGAAAGGTGAACGCATATCACAAAGGACAGTGCAACGTAGTGTAAATATGTATTTACGACTAGTAACAGAAGGGGAACATCTTGGACCTCACACCTTACGGCATTCATTTGCAACCCACTTGTTAGATCGCGGAGCAGACCTGCGAGCAGTTAAAGATTTATTGGGTCACAGTAGTTTATCTTCAACGCAAATATATACGCACGTACAGCCGGAAAGGATGAAAAAGATCTATAAAAAAGCTCATCCGCACGGTGATAATTAAATCAATAAAATTAAAAATAATAGGAGTTTGTATTGAACATTGAATTTACCTCTCGTCATTTTAACGCACCTGATAATTTAAAAAATTATGCTATTAGTGAAGTTCAAAAAATCACTAAAATATATGATAGGGCTATACAATGTCAAATTTTGTTATTTCACGAGAATGATCAGTATATTACTGAGTTAAATTTATCGATACCAAATCATAAGCTAAATGTAAAAGAATCAACTGATAATTTCGCCAAATCAATAGATCTTGCTGTAGCAAAAATGATTACCCGCGTAAAAAAAATAAAGGGTAAACAAAATAATCATCATTAAAAATTAGAAAATATTGAAAGCAATCATTCCTGTAGCCGGGTACGGTACCCGATTAAAGCCGCATACCGATCGGTATCAAAAAACTCTAATGCCAATAGCGGGTAA
>SDBT01013277.1_pt1 | contig 13211 bp, 15 predicted proteins | sample 2277101 | NCBI WGS metagenome assembly SDBT01 (sample SAMN10404973, study PRJNA504765) | marine sediment metagenome | isolation source: marine sediment core GS10_PC15, 103 cmbsf | place: Arctic Ocean: Southern Knipovich Ridge | collected 2010 | reverse complement strand
CCCGTGTCTGCGACTGATGAGAGTTTCCATAAATCTCATTTTGGAAAGGTGGTGATGAAAAATAACAGTCTATTCGACTACTGCATCTGGAAGCAAGGCCTACCCGCCCAACGAGCCACGCAGTTTGATGAGTTTATCGTCTCACTTACGCCTGACGAAACTTTGACCCAACGATTGGAGAGTTTCCACTTCGAAGGCGAGCCAACCACCGCCCCTGCCGGAGAACCTGGCAAAGCGCCGCCCAAGCCGTATGAACTCTCAGCCGCCAGGGATCAGATACAGGCCATCCTTGCCATGCTTTACGAAAAGAAAAAAATACCGCCAGCTGCAAAACCTACTAAAATTCCCCCGGCGACAAAACCAGCTGCGGCCCCGACAAACTAACTATCCCGCAGCGGCTACCCGTGGAGGATGGACTACGTTACATGACCGACCTTCAATGAAGGCGTGTATATTTCGGACTGTCGTCTCAACGATTCGCTGAACTGCCTGGATCGAGTTAAAGGCTACATGAGGAGTAATAATAACATTAGGCAGCTTCAATAATGCGTGATTTCGTATCACTGCCTTGAGGGATTCGACATCGTAGCCCGACGAGAGCAATTCCGCCTCTTCACCTACAGCAGACTCAGCCTCGAGCACATCTAGTGCTGCTCCCCCCAAATGCCCCGACACAAGCGCATCTATTAATGCCTGTGCCTCGATTATTCCTCCCCGGGCTGTATTAATCACGATCGCGCCTTTGGGCAGCTTGGCCAACGCCTCAGCATCAACTAGATGATGCGTTTTTTCGTTGTAAGGAACATGAACACTTAATACATCCGAATGAAGGAGCAATTGATCAAAACTCACGTAATCAAACCCTATCAGGTCGGCCAACTGTTTTTCAGGATTTATGTCAAAAGCGATGCAATGCATGCCGAAACCTTTAGCGATCCGCAGTGCATTCTGTCCGATCTTGCCTGCTCCAAGACAGCCAAAAGTTTTGCCCTTTAAATCCTGGCCACGAAGACCGTCGATGCTGAAATCACCCCGAACCGTACGCTCATAACAACGATGGATTTTACGGGTAAGCGCAAGCAGCATCGCAAATGCATGTTCTGCAACTGTATTGTCTCCATAGTCAGGTACATTACAGACCACAATATCTCGATCCGCACATGCTCTCAGGTCGATGTGATCAAACCCCGTGCTACGAGTAGCAATCATCTTTAAGTTTTCAAGCCTATCGAGTTGTGTTGAATCTATCCGGCTGTGAACAAATGTACTGAGCACATCCACACCGTCAGGAATATCTGAATCCCGCAAATCTTGTAAGGTCTCCTCCCTTGTGTGAACCTGACAGTGATGAGCACAACGGGCCATCAAATCCTCCTGCTCCCACAACTCAGTCTCTACAAAAAGAATACAAGCCGGCTCGACACTTCTACATTTTTCTTGCTGTTCCATATCAACCTCCGCTCTGTCAAATTCTAGGGTGGCTGTGCTTGCAGGCCGACTAGCTGGCCGGATATAATCTATTCTCAGTCGTCGATTCAACGCACATCTTAGGAGACATCATGGCTGACACCTTCGGTTTGAGAAAAATGAGCATCTTTCGACTCTGGTGGCAACTTGGGTATCCGGTCATCGGCATTGGTGGTGCTTTATGGATGCTCTCTTCCGGCCTGTTTGAGTTGCAGGCCTGGGGGCCTCTGGCCCTGGGGGCACTCGCGATCTGGGGCATCTACGACCTGGTCAAGGCCATCAAGTGGGGGGGCTTCCGCGTCGAGCTGACCCAAGAAACAATTACAGTAGGTAATGCAACAGCACAATGGGCCGACATTGTCTCAGCCAAGGTTGAAGCAGCATTTGGGCTCGATCCGGCGATAACGTTGGTCACCAAGGACGGTGAAGAACTCAAAATCCCCGGCGACACCGACAGCCTTGCCTACATCACTTCCCAGGTCGAGGCCAACGTCACCGACGTGACCAAGTCAACCTGATAACACGGGAGACTCGCGATGCTATCTGAAATCCTGGCTGTTGGCGGCGCAGGCATTATCGTCGGATTGATCATCGGCATTCCCATCGCAGTGGCACTTTTTCTGTGGACACGCTGGCGCGACCGGAAAGGCGTGCCCAACGGCCAGCATCGCATTGAACTGATGGAAGCCGTCCACAGGATGGCCCAGGAAGGCAGGGGCTACAAACAGCGAATGTCCTATCTGCGCAGCCAGGGCCTGCGCCGCAACGTCGCAGAAGGTCTGATCGTAGACGTCGAACGCAAACAGCCCGCTGATGTCGAGACAACCAAGGTCGCCTCGCAGGGCGGGCTCAGCTTCCAATATCCAGGTAACTGGCGGCTGCAAGATCTTGAAGAAGGCGTCGATTCTAAAACGAACTTCAGCGTTGAGGGCATGAACTCGGCGATCTGTATTTTCATGGTCCGCAATGATGGCGAGCCACCGATAGATGACATCATGAAGTTGACCAACGGCCAGCGTAAGCAGATCAAAGCCGACATCGAGACCCCCTTCAATCGATGGGGCCCGCTTTCGGGAGAAGGAAGGCTTCTGCGCGGAACGATTATCAACGGCCTGCCCATTGAGACCAGCGTCTTCCGCTGCACCCCAGCCCCTGGTACCACGGTGGCAGTCATCCAGTCCCGTCTGGACGAGGACCACGACGACGCAAAGCCGGGCTTCGAACTCATTCAACGCACATTCAAACTCGAATAGGCTCCCTGGCCAATAAAATAAAAAGCGACGAGCCGATTACTCGACCCGCCGCGATTGCATTCGTTTCAATCGCCTGTTCTCCATGCAGACAACAAGCAAAGTTAATTCTCACTCCTCGTCTTCGATTCCTGCTTTCCGCTTCCATCGTCGATGCAGGAAGTAGCCCATTCCGATGAGTAAACCCATCCCGACTATAGAGCCGATCAGCGACTCAACAGCCTCACCGACGGAGTGAATATTGCCCACGATGAAATTCAACATGACAATCCAGATGATTAGGCCTATGCAAAAGGCCAACAACGCCCTCTTTGTAAACACTGCGAGGATGCCTTTGCTTGCATTTGCAATGCTTACATAGAACGTGCCTATTAATAAGATAGCGAAAATATCCCAGTAATCCCGGGGGTGCTGCTTGAGAATCAGCAACCGATAACAAATGGAAACCAACAGCAACCAGAACCAGATATTAAAGCCTCTTGCTGCAAAACGGTTGATGGTGGACTGAATACGTTCATCCTTCATATTCGGATTCCTCCCAGAATAGGTCGTTGAGGGTCTTGTCGAGGGTCCTGGCGATGGCGACGCAAAGATTCAACGTGGGGTTATAGCCGCCGTTTTCGATCAGGCCGATGGTCTGCCGTGTTACACCCACTTTTTCCGCCAGCTCAGCCTGCGTTAGGCTGTGCTCAACTCGGGCCAGCTTTAATTTGATTCTTGGTTCCACGCTAACTCCTCATGACAATCCTGTATGTCACAAAGCAATCTTTATATTACTTATAGTAAGCTATATCTGTCACAATGCCAATTATATATTGCATTATTTTAGAATATTTCTCCCCCCTCGGTTGTGAAACCGGCTGAACCTCCCGTGGAATAAAAAAAGCGACGAGCCGATTGCTCGACCCGCCGCGTATGTTAACGTTTCAATTACCTCCCAGCCTCGGCTGGAAAGTTTTTTTAAAGCTTCAACCGGCTGCTAGTACATCCCTTCCATTCCACCACCTGGTGCAGGCGGTGTCTTTTCGGGAATCTCTGAAACCACCGCATCGGTGGTCAATAACAAACCTGCTACCGAAGCGGCATTCTGCAAAGCGATTCTTTCGACCTTGGTCGGCACGATCACGCCCGCCCTTACCAGATCGCAGTACTTACCCGTCATTGCGTTGTAGCCGAAGTTGGCTTCATCAGAGTCTTGAACCTTAGCAGCAACGATAGCACCATCCAGGCCTGAGTTGATTGCGATCTGCTTGATCGGGGCCGAGACTGCACGGCGGACAATGTCCACGCCGGTAGCCTCGTCGACTGTAAGATCCTTGATTTTACTCAGAGCCGAAAGTGCCCGAAGCGGAGCAACTCCGCCGCCCGGCATGATGCCTTCTTGAACCGCAGCACGGCAGGCATGGAGGGCATCTTCAACGCGCGCCTTTTTTTCCTTCATCTCGACTTCGGTGGCAGCTCCGACGTTGATCTGGGCCACGCCGCCTGCCAACTTGGCCAGTCGCTCTTCGAGCTTCTCCCGATCGTAATCAGACGTGGTGTCTTCAATCTGGATCTTGATTTGTTCGATCCGGCTCTTGATATCGGAAGTCTTTCCGCCACCTTCGATGATGGTCGTATTGTCCTTATCAACCCGAACCCGCTTGGCTGTGCCAAGATCGGACATCTGGATATTTTCCATGGAGATGCCCATATCTTCCATGATCGCCTTGCCACCGGTGAGGGTCGCAATGTCTCGCAACATTTCCTTACGCTTATCGCCAAAACCGGGGGCCTTGATCGCGCAGCACTGTAGCGTGCCACGAAGCTTATTGACCACTAACGTTGCAAGGGCTTCTCCTTCGATGTCCTCGGCAATGATGACCAAGGGCTTACCCGACTGGGCAATTTTCTCGAGAAGCGGAACGAGGTCCTTGATTGTGGTGATCTTCTTTTCATTGATCAGGATGAGCGGAGATTCGATATCGACCTCCATCGTTTCAACCTTGTTGACGAAGTGCGGGCTGATATAGCCCTTGTCGAACTGCATGCCCTCGACGAGATCTACGTCGGTATCAAGGCTCTTGCCTTCTTCAACGGTAATAACGCCATCCTTACCGACCTTGTCCATCGCCTCAGCGATCATCTTGCCAATTTCGGCGTCTTGATTCGCTGCACAGGTACCGACCTGGGCGATCTCCTTTGAACTCTTGATCGGCTTGGAGATTGCCTTGAACTGGGCCGTCATTGCATCGACGGCCTTGTCGATGCCGCGTTTAAGTTCAATGGCCTTGGCTCCAGCGACCACGTTCTTAAGACCTTCTTCAAAGATGGCCTCGGCATAGATTGTGGCCGTAGTTGTCCCGTCACCGGCTACCGATGAGGTTTTGGATGCAACTTCCTTGACCATCTGGGCGCCCATATTCTCGCTGGCATCTTCGAGCTCGATTTCATTGGCAACAGTCACACCGTCCTTTGTGACGGTCGGGGCACCAAATGATTTTTCCAGAACAACAACCCGCCCTGTCGGGCCGAGCGTAATCTTCACTGCCCTTGCGAGTTGGTTAATACCGCGGCGAATGCCTTCGCGAGCCTCGGTATCGAATGCGATTTTCTTTTTTGCCATTACTATCTGCTCCTAATCCACATGAGATTATTTTCAACTGGGTTATTTAGGTTAATTTGCCTGCTTATTCCAAGATGGCTAGGATATCCGACTCGTCCATCAGCATGTATTCTTCACTGTCAATTTTGATCTCAGTGCCAGCATAGCTGGAGAACAGAACCTTGTCTCCTTTTTTCACCTGGAAATCAGCGCGTGTGCCATCATCAAGAACCTTACCATCGCCTACTGCCAGAATCGTGCCCTTCTGGGGTTTTTCCTTGGCCGAGTCGGGAAGAACGATCCCCCCGGCAGTAGTAGTCTCTGCTTCCAGTCGCTTAATTAACACCTTCTCGCCAAGGGGGCGAATATTGGGCAAACCTTTCGATGAGGCTTTCTTCGCGGCTTTAGCCATGTAATTGCTCCTTCATATGCAAAACAGTTTTTTTCGGTTAACAAATTGATGCGATTTGGTGATCAACGATCGCCGCCGAGCATCTGGTCTATTCGATTCATCATTAGCTGGACCTGACGCAGCAATGTTTCGAGTTGCAACGGCTTGGTAACAACGCTGAAAGCAGCTAGATTCAGTGCATCTTCCAGCCAGATCCGATCTCTTCTTCGGCTAAGAACTACTACCGGCAAAACAGCATCCATCCTGCGGATCATCCGCAGCATTTGAAGTACATCCAACTGCCACTTGACATCTTCATCCAGGACAGCTGCATCCACTAACCCGCTTTGGACGACCTCGATTAATTCCCGGTCGCTCTGGACGTGATAGGCACGCAGAAGGTCGGGGCCAACTATCTCTTCCAGCGCAGGCTGCCATGATCGAGCTTCACCTGTCAAAACCAGCCCTAAAGGACCCATTCTTTGTCTGGAATTTGTAACCATAATAAAAAACAGTGCCTACTTCTGGCCCCGGTTTTGCCGGCCAGACGCAATTTCGCTGGGCCGAGGCTACAGCCTTACCACTAAGATAGGTTTTGCAAGGCCAATGCCACGAAATGTATTAGCTTACATGGCAAAGTCTTACGGTTTTTACCTCTGTTATGATCGTGGGGAAAAACTGCCGTAATTGGTTTCTCGCCCTGGGTAAAACTGCTGTATTGGCAGTTGAACCATTTTTCACTTGGGCCATACCACCGGATCGCCTGAACATCGACCTGCCGCGCAATTGGCCCATCGTTGCGATTGAACGTTACCAAAATGCGTATAATTGCCTTGCCAAGCCCACAACCAAACAGTAGGTTACGTTGCTCCTTAGACCTTGCTGGGAGTCTGCCCTTATCGTGAGGGAACTGGTGAGGCAATCGAAATCAAAAGAAAGATAGATGCCGGCACCGCATCCTTGATGCATGAATCTTGGAAGGGCCGGCGGAGGTAGTGAATTGGCAGGCGAACTTGTAAAAGAACTGATCGATGCTGGAATCCATTTTGGCCACCGAGTTAGCCGGTGGAACCCCAAAATGAAGCCTTACATTTTTGGCAAACGAAACCTAATCCACATCATCAACGTAAAAGAGACTCTAAAAGGCGTATTGCTGGCAAAGAAATTTGTCGCCCAGACTACCGCCAGCGGCAAAGACCTCTTGCTGGTTGGAACGAAGCGTCAGGCACGAAAGTCTATCGAGTCTCATTGTGAACGTGTGGAGATGCACCGTGTTACCGACCGTTGGCTGGGGGGGACACTCACTAACTTCCGTGAAATCCGCAAGAGAATCACGCGTTTGGAAGAGTTAGAGCAAATGCAAGCCGATGGCTTACTTGATGCTTATTCGAAAAAGCAAGGCGCCTCACTGCGTCGCGAGATGCGTAAAATCAGCAGGAATCTCGGCGGTATTCGCAAAATGGAGCGTTTCCCGGGTGTCATGTTTGTTGTAGATCAGCGCCGTGAGATAATCGCGATCCGCGAAGCCAGGAAGATAGGCATCCCCGTCATCTGCCTGCTGGATACAGATTCAGATCCGGATGTTGTCGATATCCCCATTCCCGGCAACGATGACGCAATGCGTGCAATCGACGTGATTGTCAAAGAAATCTGCAACGCTGCCGAAGAAGGCGTCAGGGCCCGGGGTAATCAAGTAGACTCAGCCGATCAGACGCCCCGCCGAAGAAGCGCCAGGGCAATAACAGCCCGTGCAGATGACACCGGCGAGGAAACTGCAACCGAGGTCGTAGCTCAAGAGGCCCAGACGCCCCCTGCTGAACCTTCTCCAGAAACCCAAACCCAAAAACCCTCGGAGCCCGAGGCAAGTTGAATTTTATTCTAAAGTAAGCAAGAACCCATTAACTCACACCGACTAACGTCGGCATAAATAAGTACAACGAGGTGTATGATGGCCCAGATCACGGCAACTATGGTCAAGGCTCTGCGGGACGAAACCAGCCAGGGCATGATGGAGTGCAAGAAGGCTCTCACAGAGGCCGACGGCGATTTAGAAACAGCAAAGGACATCCTTCGCAAAAAGGGCCTTGTCACAGCCGAGAAGAAGGCTGACCGAGCCACGTCAGAAGGTCTGATCGGAATCTCGACAGATCCTTCGTCGAAATCGGCCGCGATGATTGAAATCCAGTGCGAAACTGACTTCTGCTCGCGCAATGATGTTTTTCGGGCTATGGTCAAGAACGTTGCCGACCTTGCAGCTGCCAGCCCCGACGGAACCATCGAAGCTACGGAGCAGATTACCGAAAAGGTCCAAGATGCTTTTGCCAAAATCAGCGAGAACATGTCCTATGCACGTGGCGTCAAGATCTCAGCCAATCTCGTTGGCAGTTATATCCACCACAATGGCAAAGTAGGCGTTCTTGTAGGGGTAGATAGCGACGTCGACGCCGAAACTCTTTCCCAGCTTTGCATGCATGTCGCCTTTACGGATCCAATGGGTATCAACACCGAAGACATCCCCGCTGAGTTGATCGAAAAGGAAAAAAAGTTCGCGACGGAAGAAGCTATCGAATCCGGCAAGCCTGCGGAAATCGCTGAAAAAATAGTCACCGGGAAGGTCAACAAATTCCTGGCAGCGAATGCCCTTATGGAGCAACCGTTCGTCAAGGATGAAAAGCAGACTGTAAAGCAGATTCTCAGCGGAGCGAAGGTGACGGCCTTTGCTCGCTTTGCTGTTGGCAGCATGTGATCTTTAATTATGGCCTCAACTCCCAAATACAAGCGTGTCCTGCTAAAGCTTTCAGGCGAAAGCTTCTGTTTGCCTGGCGGGTTCGGTATTGACCCCCAAGCTGTGACACAAGTGGTTGATGAACTGATCCCTATCGTCGAGATGGGGATCCAGATGGGGCTTGTAGTTGGAGGTGGCAATATCGTCAGAGGTAAAACTCTGACTGCTGAATCTGAAGCTGCCGATTCGATCAACATTCAGCGTGGCACGGCCGATTATATGGGCATGCTGGCAACGGTCATTAATGCCTTGGCCCTGCGAGATGCGCTGACAAGCCGGGGTATTTCCACGAGAGTACAAAGTGCAGTATCTTTGACGGCCATTGCCGAGCCCTTTATTCCACTCAGGGCTATCCGTCATCTTGAAAAGGGACGTATTGTCATCTTCGCAGCGGGGACGGGCAGTCCGTTCTTCACTACAGACACCTGTGCCGCCCTTCGGGCGCGGGAAATCGAAGCTGAAGTATTACTAAAAGCGACAAAGGTCGACGGAGTATTTGATTGCGATCCGGCAACGAACTCCGACGCAAAAAAATATGACAAGCTCAGCTATCATAAAGTCATCACAGACCAACTGGGTGTGATGGATATGACAGCGATTTCAATGTGCATGGAAAGCAAAATCCCGATCGTAGTCTTCCAGCTTTCTAAAGTGGGAAGCCTGGCCGAAGTCGTTTGCGGCAAGGACGTAGGTACACTGGTGACGGAATAGTTCCTTCAGGAGCCTATTAGCCATGGCAATGGACGAAATATTACTAGACGTCGAAACCAAGATGGAAGCAGGCTTGGATTACCTGCGAAATGAATTTCGAGGCATTCGTACGGGAAGAGCTTCGGTGGGTTTGGTTGACCATATAAAGGTCGAGTACTTCGGCTCGCCGACTGACCTTAGACAATTGGCTACAATTTCGACCCCTGAAGCAAGCTTGATTATGGTCAAGCCATTTGACCCGGGCAGCCTTAAGGATATCGAAAAAGCTATTCAGGCCTCTGACTTGGGAATAACACCTAACTCGGATGGCAAGGTGATACGCCTGTCTGTGCCGTCACTTTCAACCGAACGACGACAGCGTTTGGCTTCGCAGGTAAAAAAGATGTCCGAGGCCGCCAAGGTCACAGTGCGAAATGCCCGTCGCGACGGCAACAAGGAAACGGACTCTCAGGAAAAAGCGTCTGAGCTTACAGAAGATGACGTCCATAAAGGTAAGGACGATGTATTAAAGCTCACGCATGACTTTGAAAAGAAAATCGACGAACTACTGAAGAGCAAAATTCAGGAAATTGAGGAGACTTGATCTCTTCACAACAGCAGGTGTTTTAGACTCGATTTACAACCGTGTTTTTTATAAATGATAGAAGCTATAATCTGTAATTTCCGGGGGAGTAGCTCAGCTGGTAGAGCAACGGCCTTTTAAGCCTTTACAGCCCCTTTTAACCACCTGTCAAAACAAGACTTAAATCAAGCCTTTTTCATGCCTTATAGTGATTGTGGGAATCCCTGCGGAAGTGTTTTTTGGGGTGATCTGCTCCCCGAATCTTGATCCAGTCTGAATGCGAGAAAAATGGTAGAGTTTTGCATTCAGAAAGGAGTTCAAGATGAAGAAGCGGTTTACTGAAGCACAGATCACATTTGCTCTTCGCCAGGCTGATGGCGGCACGCCGATCGGGGAGATCACCCGCAAGCTTGGAATAGCCGAGGCGACGTTTTATCGATGGAAGAAGAAGTACGCCGGCCTTGGCGTGGCGGAGGTCCGCCGGCTCAAGCAGCTTGAGGACGAGAACAAGCGGCTCAAGCGTCTGGTGGCTGATTTAACACTCGACAAGCAGATGCTCCAAGACGTGCTGTCAAAAAACCTTTGACGCCCGCTGTTCAGCGAGACGTAGTCAAGGAGATGAAGGTCTCCTACGAAGTCTCCCAGCGGCGGGCGTGCGATACGTTTGACTTTCCGCGGTCAACGGTTCGTTACCAGTCCACGGCTGACCCGCAGATTCCATTGCGGCTTCGGCTTCGAGATCTGGCCACGTCGCGGGTTGCGTACGGTTATCGACGGCTGCATGTTTTGCTTCAGCGAGAAGGTTGGAACGTGAACCATAAGCGAGTCTACAGATTGTATCGGGAAGAAGATTTGGCAATGCGTAAAAGGCCGCCCAGGCGGCGTGTAGCGTGCCTCAAGCGAGATTTGCGTCCGGTGGCTTCGAAGAAGAACGAATGCTGGTCGATGGATTTTGTCTCGGATCAGCTCTTCGACGGCCGTCGAATTCGAGTCCTTACGCTAGTGGACAATCATACGCGTGAGAGCTTGGCTTTGCATGTGGACCAGCGGGTTCGCGGCCGGGACGTTGTTCGGGTATTGGAACACGTGACGGACGTCCACGGATTACCGTTGGCGATCCGTGTGGACAATGGCCCAGAATTTATCTCGAAGGACCTGGATTTGTGGGCGTACTGGAACAAAGTGAAGCTGGACTTCAGCCGTCCGGGCAAGCCGACGGACAACGCTTTTATCGAGTCATTCAACGCTCGATTCCGCATGGAGTGCTTGAATGAGCATTGGTTCTTGACACTGGACGACGCTCGGGGCAAGATCGAATCATGGCGTCGGGATTACAACGAATCTCGGCCACACAGTAGCCTGGGCAACGTGCCCCCGGCCGAGTTCGCAAGGCGGCGTATTCCTGCGGCTTCCGCTACCCTCCAGCCTCCTGAATACGCCCGGACAACATGAAATGTTAGTGTAAAATTCGCACGTAAAATGGACCAGATTTGGGGAGAGGTCCACATCAACAACCGACTCTCATAACAACTGGTACTAAGATCGGGAGGGGGTCAGGTAAAGTTGGACGAACGGAATATAAGCAGCAAAGGAGAACGGTCATGGGCTTCAAAGAATGGTGGCATTGCTTATTCTTGGTTCACCGCGATCTAGGCCAACTGGTGGCGATAATCAGGGCCGGTCAGATTTCTCAACTGAGGAATACCCATCCGGATTCGTTTCACCAAAGCGGACCAAGAGGCAAAGTGGCCGCACACGCTGCTGCCGAATTCGGCTCTCCCCAATGCTTGGAAGTCATCGCCGAAGTGGCTCCACAAACGCTTGGATTGAGAGACCAAAAGGGAACGACCCCGGCTTGGATAGCCGCGTGGAAGGGGAAGCACGACTGCTTGCAGATCATTGCGCAAACAGAGCCTGCATCCCTCGGGATGGACAGCGGCGACATGTCACCAGCTCTTGCACCAGCGGTGGAGGGGTACGCGGAATGCCTACGGATTCTTGCCGAACACGCCCCTGATACATTGGGGAGGGCATGCCAGAGCATGAAAGATGCTATACCAGCACATATGGCCGCGCAGCAGGGCCACGCCGATTGCCTAGAAGTCATAGCGGAGTTCGCTGCTCCGACACTGTCGCGTGCGAATGCTAAAGGCGCAACCCCCGCTTTCCTTGCGGCCTACCACGATCATGCTGATTGCTTGCGGGTGATAGCCCGAGCGGTTCCCGATGCTCTGTCAAAGGCGTGTCCCCAGGGCACACCCGCATTTGTGGCGGCCTTCAAGGGAAACATGGAGTGCCTCCAAGTGATCGTAGATGCTTCGGATGCGTCACTTGAGGTGCCTGACGAGCAGGGGAGGATTGCATCCCACGGAGCTGTGATCGGTGGACGTGTCGATGCGTTGCGTTTCATTGCACAGAAGTGTCCAGATTCTCTGGCCACGCCAGCAAATACCAGTATCACACCAGCTTTTATAGCAGCCGAGAACGGGGAAATGGAGTGCTTGGAATTCCTTGCCAAGGTCGCCCCGCGTTCACTTCTGGTGCGGAACGACCGGGGCATAGGACCTGTTGAGGCTGCGCGGGGGAGTGGCCAAACCAAATGCGCCGAACTCATCGAGCCCATCCTGAGACGCCTCAGCGAGGGGGTGGAAGACGCGGAGGTGCAGAAGCTGTCACTTGAGACTGTCGACATTTCGGAAACATCTACGGATGGATGCACGCGACTGCACGACGCATGTCGTGACGGGCTGTGTGAGGTAGCGAAGAAGCTGATTCGGTTGGGTGCCGATGTCAATTCACAGTCTTCGGAGAAGTGGACGCCATTGCACTCTGCCTGCTCCGCCGGCCATGTCGCAGCTGCGAAGCTCCTTCTGGCTCATGGCGCCAACGCTAACGCGCGCGACATTCACGAGTTAACACCCTTGCATTGCGCTGTGGTAGGCTGCCACACGGCTGTGGCGAACGCCCTGCTGCAAGGCGGTGCCGACGCAAACCCCTTGACGGACGATGGCCGTACGCCTCTTCACTTCGCCGCCGGGGAGGGCCACGCTGATACTGTCGAAGCGCTTCTGGCAAACGGCGCAAATCCCGCGTCGAACCAATATGTTCCTGGTCGCTTCATGGACTGGAACGTCGCTGGCCTAAGCGCGTCAGACTTGGCCGAACGCAATGGACACCCCCAAGTAGCACGAATGATTCGGCAGTCCACAACCGGCAGCTTCGAGTGATATGTGGTCTGAACGAAGGTCGTGTGATACTGCCCGCCTAGTACTCCGTCCCACCTAAATAGATGGGTATAGTCTCTTCAATCTGACGCGAGCATCGGAGGTGGTGAATCTCCAGTCGATGCCCGTTCCACTTTTGTTTCTCGAACGTTCCCATGGAGCAACCGAAGCGGCTAATTGCTCGCGTGTTTCAAAGTAGTCATTGAGGCACTGGCGGCTCAGGACACTCAATTCAAT
>SDBT01013275.1_pt1 | contig 13212 bp, 24 predicted proteins | sample 2277101 | NCBI WGS metagenome assembly SDBT01 (sample SAMN10404973, study PRJNA504765) | marine sediment metagenome | isolation source: marine sediment core GS10_PC15, 103 cmbsf | place: Arctic Ocean: Southern Knipovich Ridge | collected 2010 | reverse complement strand
ATGGGATGACTTCAAAAAAATGGGCTTATTTGGGAGATAATGGTGTGTTGATCGGTTATGTATGTAGGTTTGATTTGCCCACCGGTAAAGTTGTGTTGCCTCTTATATATGCAAGAAAAGGTGCAATAACAAAATGGGTTTTTAAGGGTTTTGAAAGGCCCAAACCGTTATTCAATCTAAACGAATTATATTATGATAAGGAGTCGCCTGTATTAGTAGTTGAAGGTGAGAAGACTGCACAGGCTGCAGGTGAATTGGGTGTAAATTATATAGTGACCACTTTTATAGGTGGGGGTATGGGTGTAAAGTATACTGATTGGGATGAATTGAGAAATCGTGATGTAGTGTTGTGGCCTGATGATGATTCACCAGGCTTTAAAACGATGCATAAGGTATATAATGAATTAAAAGATATTGCTAAGTCTGTTCGGTGGATAAAAAATCCTCCTGGTGTATCGAAGGGTTGGGATGTTGCAGATGCTGCCTGGACACAGCAATTTGCAATAGGGTATTTATCAGAAAATATTATTGATTATCCTGGTGTGGATTATGAGTACCAGGATAAAAGTGAAGATCAATCTGCTGAGGCAATTATTGATAAGATGGTAAAGGATGCTAATAAGATTGCTGAGCCACCTAAACCGCCTAAGCCTGGTATGACAAAATATGCTATAAGTGGGGATGATTTTTTTAAGGTTTTAGGATCTAAGAAAGAGGGTGATGGGATGCGTTATCATTTTTATGCAATGAGCACTAAAACTGTAATTGCCTTATCACCTGCATCAATGACTAAAAATAATTTACTGCAGCTTGCTCCTTTGAAATGGTGGAAGTACAATTTTGCTGATAAAAGACAAGCATTTTCGATTGATGAAGCTGCAGATTTTTTAATAAATGTTAGTGCTGCAGTTCCAACATTTAGCGAAAGAAGGTTAAGGGGCCGTGGTGCTTGGATGGATAAGAAGCAAGTTGTGATTCATGCCGGTGATCAGTTATTTGTTAATGGGATCCCAACAGCTTTGAATGATTATAAATCGAGGTTTATTTATGAGGCCGGTGAGCAATTGGGTTTTACTACTGAGCGTCCAGTTAAAAAAAATGAGGCCTCCAAGTTTACTAATTTGTTGACTCTTTTGAATTGGGAGAGAAAGGTTGATGCTTATCTGTTGGCCGGATGGTGTGTGGTTGCACCTGTTTGTGGGGCCTTGAATTGGAGGCCCCACATCTGGCTTACAGGATCTGCAGGTACTGGTAAATCGTGGGTGCTAAAAAATGTTATCCGTGAGTTATTAGGCGAAACTTGTTTGGCAGTTCAGGGTGATACATCTGGTGCCGGTATACGCCAGCAATTAGGGCATGATGCATTGCCGGTTGTTTTTGATGAAGCTGAGGGAGAGAATAAGCAAGCGCAAAACAGAATGCAATCGGTGCTTTCTCTTGCACGTGGATCCTCAACAAATGATGGTGGTGATAGTTTGAAGGGTAGCCCTGGTGGTGGTGCTAATGTATACAGGACCAGATCATGCTTTGCATTTGCTTCAATATCGGTACAGGTCGAAGTACAAGCGGATAGAGGCCGAGTGACAGTTTTAGGTATGATAAAGTCGCGTGATAAGGGTGCTCCTGAAAGGTGGAAAAAAATTCAGTCGAAATATGCAGATTTGATAAATGAAGATTTTTGTAATGGTCTTCGTGCTCGTACGCTCTCTTTGTTGCCGGTTATTTTAGAGAATGTTAAAATATTTACGCTTGCTGCAGCTTCAGTAATTGGTACGCAAAGATCTGGTGATCAGGTTGGGGTTTTGCTTGCCGGTGCTTATAGTTTGACCAGTGATAGTGTTATTAGCTATGACAATGCTGTTAAGTGGATAGAGTCAAAGGATTGGGATGAAGAAAAAGCTTTGAGTGTTACTGAAGATGAAATTTCGTTGATTTCATACTTGTTAGAACAGCTAATTAGGGTTGGTACAGATCAGGCAACTCAGGAAAGGACTGTTGGCGAATTGGTTTTGATTGCTTTTGGTTTGGCACGCACAGAGTATAATATAAACAGGGCGCAAGCTAATGATCGATTGAAAAGATCTGGAATGAAAGTGGTCGGTGATCATTTGATTCTTAGTAACAGCGATAAGAATATTCGTATGATGTTGCAGGATACTCCCTGGTCAAAAAATCACAACAAAATATTAATGAGATTGAACGGTGCTGAGTCGATGAAAAGTGTTCGTTTTTCATCTGTGGCGACACGTGCTGTTAAAGTTCACAGGGATGAATTTTTGAAGGATTATGAGCCGGATATAGCGATGGTTGAAGTTGATGTTACAGAACATAAATTAAAGCCATCAGCCGGTACTTATGAGGAGATTAAGGATGAGTTATTTTAATATTAACTAATACATAAAAGTCATGGAAAAGAAAATTGAACAGTTTAGAACGTTGTTGAATCCGATGGTCAGTTTGGCCGAGTTGGTTTTAATGATGGAAAGAAGGCCTGAAATTAAAGACCAGGTATTTGCTTTGGCAAAAAGTGTGGTGAAAAATCAGCCTGAATTTATTTCAAAGCTTAATCTGATTACGGCCCAGGCCATGAGAAATTTGAATCCAGATCAGATTAAAAGTATCATCGATTCATTGGGGAATCCTCATGCTGAAAATAGTTATACGCTTGCTCCTGATTCGTGTGGTGATTGGTGGATTACTCATGATGGTGTTGGTAGTGGTGAGCCTTTGAGGCAATGGTTGGAAAATCAATCAGTGTTGAATAAGCAGGTTGCTTGTTATAGTGAAGTGGGTTAAATTATTATTATGCTGACAAAAAAGGAGTTGAAAAAAAAGAAAAAGCACCATGAGAAACGTGTGGAATATTACAGTAAAAAAATCAAAGATTTTGATGTTAAAGAGAAACGAATAGGGTTTAAATTTTATAAATAAAATATGAAAGAATTTGTTAATCAAACGGGTGTAGCTTGGGCCATATATGTTGCATTGTTCGTATATGTGATGTATGGCCTTATATCTGTTTTATGGGCTATTGGAAAACGAGTTTATAAGGGTGCAAAAGAGCAGGATCATGAGATGGGAAGTTTAGCTGAGATCTTAGCCAAAAGAGAAAATCAAAAACAGTTTCATGGATCCAGGAAGTATATTTTTTTTATGGATGGTGTGTGTGGTGGATGTAGTTGTGATATAGATGAAAAGTATACGCATTGTGATCAATGTGTCCTGAGCCATTGGAATAAGTTTCTTGATCAATATAAGTAGGATATGGAAATAGGTTTTGTAAAGGATTTTGAGGTAGGTGGTGTTTCTAAGCAGACAGGTTTTGAAGTTAAGATACTTTCAAAGCTCAAATTGCATACGATTAGAACTGATATAAATGCTCGATACATGGTTGGAAGGACAATGCGTTTTGCTACAGGCGTTCGGACTCCTGATTATAATCATTTTTATTCAGCTGTATGTTCCGGTGTCCAGGATATTAGAATTGAAAATAGGGTGATTATTATTGATGATAGAAAGTTGTTGTATGATGAAATGTTAAAGCTGATTTTGAATAATGGCTTTGATACTCCAAATGATTTTTGGGGTTGGTTCGATCAGCATATGCCATTTAAAGGGAAGTTGATTCATTGGACAGATTTAAAATATTAAATAAATAGAAAAACATTTTGAGTATGGAATATGAAGGTCAATTATACGGAAAAATTGGGAATATATATGTGCCACTTGGTGAAACAACGCAGGTCATTGATAAACTGAAAGTGAGAATAAAGGAGTTGGAGTTGCAAGTTGAAAGTGATGTTGCTAAAGATGGTGGTCGTAAATCTTTTTTGGTTACGTATCTCGATTGGAAAGACCTTCGGAATAGTGAAGTGGTTACTGATTGTGATTCCAAAGAAAGGGCTAAGGAGAGATATGTGAAGGCCGGTATGGAAGATGTGGAAGTGAGGCAGGTAATACTTGTAGGTTGACATAAATGGGTTTGAGTCAGATAGAATTAATAGAATATAAAAAACAGGAAATATGATTTTAACAGATGAAAGTTTAATGCCTAATGGAAAATATGTGGGCGTAAAAATGGCCAATGTACCGGCCTTTTATCTTATTTGGTGTTATGATAACGATAGGCTTAATGGTGATGTTAAAGCTTATGTAAAAGAGAATTATGATGTGTTGCAAAGTGAAGCAAATAAGTAGTTATGCCAAAAGGATATTTTACAGAATTAACAGAAGACCAGGAGTCATTTATTAAGGCTAATTATTTGACTATGCCGGTTAAGTTTATGGCAAGAGAGCTTGGTACTTCTTATGGTGTTATAAATAGGAGGCTGAAGAAATTTGGCTTGGAGATCCCTAAGGAAGTTATAGAGGCTCGTAAACAGAATAACCGGTTTAACAAGGGGCACGTGCCATATTCTAAAGGTAAAAAACAAGCGGATTGGATGTCAGCTGAAGCGATTGAAAGAACAAAAAATACCCGTTTTAAAAAGGGGAGACATCCACATAATACAAAGTATGATGGACACGAACGTATTACTGTTGATGGTTATATTGAAATAAGGTTATCGATAGGAAACTATAGATTAAAGCATATTGTTGAATGGGAAAAAATAAACGGTAAGTTGCCTGAATCTTATTGTTTGAAATGTCAAACTGATAATAAGCTTAATACGGATCCTGGTAATTGGAAATTAATTTCTAGGGCTGAAAATATGCTTGAAAATTCAAAATATAATTATCCAAAAGAGATAATACCATCAATGGTATTGGTAAATAAAATAAAAAACAAACTAAACAATTTAGAAGATGGCCCGAAATAAATTAGTAGACTTAAACAACCATTTATTTGCTCAATTAGAAAGGTTGGGTGAGGAAGATTTATCAATTGAAGATTTAAAAAAGGAGGTAGATAGGGCAAAGGCGATTAATGCAGTTGCCGGTAATATTATTGATAATGCAAAAACTGCATTAGAGGGTGCTCAGTTTTCAGCTGAGTACTCAAATAGAATTGAGTCAATACCGGAACAGTTTGCCCAGGCAAAACTTGATAAGCCTGGTACCTAATATTAATGATAAGTAAATAAATGTTTAACTAAAAATAACAATGTAATGGCAAAAGAAAAAGAAGAAACAGTAAAAGACAAAGTTTATGTTGATGATGCATATAAAGTCCAGGAGGATTTTTTTGATGCGCTTCAAGCAAAAAATGATAATTTTTATTTAGAGCCTTCAGTTGGGGTTTTTGAAATGATGAAGGCATACCGAAAGCAGGGTGTTGATTTTGAAACTGTGAAAACAGGTATAGGGTTAATTGCTGCAGAGAGGATCCGGCAAGTTGAAAAAGAAGGTTGGAGTGCTGAGCATGATGATGAACATACGAGTATGTGTTTAGCTACTGCAGGGGCATCATATGCTTTAGATGCAGTTTCAAGGCACGCAGATGTCGCTAAGTCGTGGAAAGAAACATTTAATGATTGTGCTAATAGGATCTGGCCATTTGATCAGGAAATGTGTAAGCCAACGCCTGAGGATCCTATTAGACAATTAGTAAAAGCAGGTGCATTAATAGCAGCTGAAATTGATAGGTTAAATCGTGTAAAACAGGAATGAAATTATGGGTTGATGAATTAAAGTGATCAATAGCAACAAACAATAACTGAATATGAAAGCAACAATAGAATTATATGAGCCTCTCCACGAGCATTTAAAAACAAAAACAAAGGGAGGAGATTTGAAAAAGTTTAAGCATGTTGTTAAAATTGGGCCGATTATAGTTATAAAACCTTCTGAGGAATCGGCTGTTAAATATTTGCATGATTTAGGATTTCGACTAAATGAAACTATGGAATATGAGCTAAAATATAAATCAGAAGGCGAGTTGAATTTAGAACGGAATTACAGAAAATTATAGTTTAACCCTCTACCAAATAACACTAATACTTAATAAATGAAAAAGCCACATATAAATGAAATATTAATTGAAGGGGCAACCTTAAAGGCAAGAAAGCTGAGTGTTGAAGAAGCCGATAAATTAATCAAGGAATCGCATGCAGCACAGGACAAGGTGTTAAAATTAATGAAGCCTGATTACGAACTTTTAAATAGATACATAACTATTTAGCAATAAACTCACATAAATAATAACTGAAATGAAAACAAACAGAGAAATTTTAGAAATGCATACTGGCAAGGGCGATATAGATGAAAGTGTCACGTCTAAAATATTAAGTGCCATGAATGAATCTAATGCAGAGGTTTGTATTAATAGCGAACAAGACCCGACAGCTTTTACTATTTGGGTAGCTTTTAAATACACCTACAATGGTGGTGAGTGGCGAGATATGACAACGGGAAATTTTATAGAAAAAACATTAACAACAGAGGAAGTTTTTAAACTTTATTTAGATAGTGTTGGAAATTAAAACCCATCTATTCAACAACCAATAATAAAAACCTGAAAGCAAATGAGAGAAGAAATACAAAAAATACTAGAAGAAAAACACGGCTATGACTTTGAATGCTTTACAGACAAAGATTTTGAATTATTTAATGATGTAATTGAATCGGTATTGCAACTATCCACCAAAGGTGAGCCAAAGCCGAGTGATGGAGAAATTGAAAAAGCACATAAATTATTCTTAAAAGGTGTTGACAATTATCTATATGAACAAGAAACACACATATTGGGAAGAGCAAAATCTGAGCTAAGTACAATTAAGGCTGTTGTACATTGGTGCAAGTTTCATGCAGAACACGCTTTTAAATCATTGACCAATCAAAATCCTATAGCCAAAGTAGAGGGGTCTGGTAAATTTACAAAGCCTACCCCCTGAATCTGATCAACCCTAAACAATAAATGAAAATTATATTATGGAAATAGTCGAAGGATTAATATTTACAGGAAAATGGTTTACTGGTAAAGTTTTAGTCGTGGAAGTGCTTGAAGATAGTAACGAACTTAAAGTGCGATTACAATATGAAGTAGATTCGGCTGATGATGATTATTGGTGGTTTGAAACATGGGATTTAAGGCATGTCCGAACTGGATTTGAGCGAGGTGATTATTTTTTAATAGCAACAAACAATAACTGAATATATAAATAATTAATACAAAATAGAATGAGCAAAATAAATTTGACAGTAATAGGCCATTTGGGCCATAGTTGCACAGTAAAGCACTTAGATGGTGGGAATACAGTAATAAATTTTTCCGTGGCCAGTACCAGGAAGTATACGGATAAGTCCGGAACCAAACATGAAAAAACTACCTGGGTGGATTGTTCCCTTTGGCGTAATACTGATAAGATCGGTATTGCTGATTACCTTAAAAGGGGGCAATTGGTTTGTGTTGAAGGTATACCGGAATCGAGAGGTTGGGCCTCTAAAGCTGATAGTGCTGTGATTAATTCTGCTATCATGCTAAATGTGAAGGATCTGATACTGTTGGGTAAGCGAAATGAGGATAGTGCAAGTACTGCAGCTGAGCCTTCGCAAGATGTTAAGCCGGCTGCAGATGAAACAGTTTCGCAAACTGAGTCTGCAGGGGATGATTTGCCATTTTAAAATTTATAGTGCCTTAAAATTCGATTTTTCAGTAAAAACTAAATTTTTATATGATGGTAAATAGGGAAGTAGTAAGGGAAGTGGAGCCTGATAAGCCCCATTTTAAGGGGGCCACGGCATATGAAAGGGAATTTATCACTAACTTGGCGCGAATATTTGTTGAGTCTGTTATTAGGGAAGTCGATGATGAACTTGAAAATACTGATGTAAAATACATTTCTCACAAATCCTAAATTTCTCACATTATGATAAGGGAGAGTAATCTTGTTAAGGCCCAGGAACGGGTTAGTGAATCGTTTAAGCTTAAATTTTCTGAGCTGCAAAAATTGTCTGATGCATATAATAAGGAGGAAGATAAAATATTTACTGCAGCATTAAGGGTGAAAGCCTTTCCTCCAATTAAAGGTGATATTACCAGGGCGAAAATACAATGGAGGGGTATAAAATTGAATCAATCGATACGAGATGGCCAGGCTTACCGGTGGTTGACTCAAAGAGGTAAAATAATAAGCCCGAAAGTTACTGTTGATATGCCAAATTTTAATAAAATTTATAAGTAGGGAAATGAGAAAAAACTTCATAGAATGAAAAAACACACACCTAAAGTGTCGGTGATAATGCCGGCTTACAACGCTGCTAATTATATTATAGAGGCTATAGTGAGTATTATTCAACAGACAGAAACAGACTTTGAATTATTAATTTGTGATGATGGGTCTACAGATGCCACTTTAGCAATTATTAATTCGCAGACTAAACATGATCAGCGTATCAGGGTTTTTAAAAATCATGAGAATATTGGCAATCTCAAAACTACAAACTTCCTCTTTTCGGAATGCAAAGGCGAATTTATCACGATTCAAGATGCAGATGATTACTGTACACCGAACAGACTTGAGGTGTTACTATTAATGTTTGAACGTGATCCTCAATTGGGAATGGTTGGAAGTCAATACGTAACCGTTGATAAGTACAGAAGGATTTCCTCCCAAGAAGCACTAATCTTAAAGGATGTTGCAATTAAACATGAAATGCGTAAACAGGTCATACCAATGCTTTATGGTAGCATAATGGTAAGATCAAGCGTTGTGAAACGTGTTGGTAATTTTCGCTTGTTTTTCAATCGAATTGGATATGCTGACCTAGATTGGTTAAATAGATGTGGAGAGTATTGTAAGGTTGAGAACTGTGATGATGTCCTGTATTTTTACCGAAAACATAAAGGCTCTTTTACTCACAATGCAGTCAGGGATAGTTTAATTTTACAAAATATGCATATGCTTTTATTGAAGGCTCATAAAAGTAGGCTTAAATCCGGAAAAGATTTTTTTCAGACCAATGATAAAAAAGCTATGAAAAACTTCATCTCTGATTACTATGTAAAAAGGGCAGAAAATGAATTTTGGGACAACAATTTTATTGAATCCATGTCAAAATTATTGATTGCATTTAGGGCAAACCCATCAAATCGCTTAGCCTACAAAACCCTTTTTTATATTGTTAGAAAAACGTTTATTAACTAATGGCAAAGCTAAACAACGGAATTTTTTAACGATTAAATACAGAAAATGGGAAAGACAGCAGAACAGGTATTTGATGAAATACAAGCGAAAGGTGGATATGAATTATCCGATGCAAAAAGTAGAGACTATTTTATTGATGGCTTTAATGAAGCTGTGAAGATAGCACAAAACAAGTTAAACAATACTGTTGATTTAGATGATGTTAGCGAACGAAGTGTACTGTTAGTTGGTTTTTTAGAGTGGTATTGGGAAACCTACACTAAAGACATGTTTCACAAAGACGTTGTTGACATGTATATTAAATCAAGTAATAGTCGCTAATTATAAATTATGGATCCAAAACTTGATATTGATGTTAAATGGGGTATTATGAAAAATCTGTTGTCGTTATTGCTTTTTATTGTAGGTGCTTCTTTCGTGTCAGCCCAGGATTCTGTTGAGTTGAGTGATCAGTATAATGAGTTAGAGAAATATTTTGGTAGTTCTTATATAAAGTATAGGAAGTACGAAGGTAATTATGGAGCTCCATCAACCGTTTTGCCCTCCTATGGCTCTGTTGATAAATTCGTTATAGGTTATAGGAGTGGAAAGCCTGGTAAGTTTAAGTATGAATCGTATTCATTCATACAGCCAAATTTTTGGGATTCGGGTACCGGTGTAAAAGATTCTGTACGGACTAATATGTATACAATACAAAGGATCTTCTATTCTAAAAGGTTGGATAAGTGGTTTGTATATCTAGGCCAGGAACAGTATTATTCTTTTGGTGAAGCTAAGTATTACATCGATAAAGAGAGGTTTGTAATAGATCCTACGATGGATCCAAAAGATCGTCTATACTCATTGGTAATAAAGCAGGGTGAAACGGATTTGCAAAGTAGAGATACGTATTTTTGTCATCATAAACATAATTGCAGATGAAGGCAATATTAAATTATTTCCTTAATATAAGTTGGGTGCTGAGCATTGTTATGCTGTTTTTGAGCGAAGAAAAGAAAGAGCAAATACTTATACTGCAGTTTAGGGCCCATTTGTTATTTTTTGGTTATGATACTTCTGGTATGACTGATCAAGAAATTAAGGATGGTGTGAATTATATGCATAAGGGTTTATCAAGTGTTGGCCTTTCGGTATCTGAATGTGAAGCTGCTTTAATTCGTTTTGGTCGTGTCGGATCCGGAATGAATAAATAAACAAATAATATGATATACACAGAGCGAAATAACGAAGGTGAGATTACTTTTCAAAAAGAGGTTGAGCCATTTGATAAAAGGGGGGCCATTGTTGTTGGTTCGATACAGCATAATAACGAATATATTATTAATTACTTCCAGGGCGTGAATCAATGCCCTGAATTTTATTATATGTCTGCTGATTTACATTTACATCGATTTCCAAAAGAGAGACAAGATTTGATCATTTTTCACAACGAAAAATCGGAAGATGAATTTAAAGAGAGATTAGAAACTGCGAAAAAAGCATGGATCAATTTCCATACTGCTGAGGCTAAAGCAATGGGTCGTTTTACTATATTTAAGTCATGATAAAATATTATACATTAGCAAGATTATGTAGTCAGACATACGGGCATGGAGACAGTGCAGACGAGTACCATATTTGCCCTATTGATGCCTACCATGATCCAAATAGTAAAGAGTTTCACCCGTTATTTGTGACACCTGAATTGGCAGGAGATTATATGTCAACGTTGCCATTTCCTGGTTATTTTACAATTGTTGAATTAAAGGTTGCAGACAATAGTTAAATCAAATGAAAACAGGTGTATCCTATCTTCGTAAATCAAATGAAGAACAATCGAATTTCTCGATCTCTGGCCAAGAGATTATTAATAATGAGTGGGCCAGGTTAAACGGGATTAAGATTGTGGCCACCTATGTTGATGATGGTTATTCAGCAAAAGATTTTAACCGGCCTGATTGGCAAAGGTTAGTTAAAGACCTACCAGGTTTGAACGTGGATTATTTGATTGTAATGAAGTACGATAGGCTTATCCGTAATCTTATTGGTGGATTGACATTTGTAGAAAAAATGGAAGCTCAATGGAATGTAACGTTGTTGTCTGTCCAGGAAAATTATGCTATCGATATACATGATCCTTATTTCTTTAAGATTCGTGCTGATATTTTTGTTGATGCCGAATTTGAATTGCGTAGGATCTCAGATCGTACAAAAATGGGTATTTGGTCTGGTAAAACTCAGGGAAGGTTTTTGGGTTGTGCTCCATATGGGTATAATAATGCCAGGGATGAAAATGATAAGCCTATAATTATTGTTGATGATGAAAAACGATCAGTAATAAAGTTCATCTTTGCTCAGTATGTCAAAGATGTGCCCTTAGCACACATTATGAAGGAAGCCAGGTTAAAAGGCTTTAAGCAGTCAGCAAAGCAAGCTATTAAGAGAGTTTTGTTGCAGCCGGCATATGCAGGTCTGATAAAGGTTAAGGCTTATAAGAAGTCACCAGAACAAATTGTAAAGGGGATCCACGAACCAATAATATCTGAGGATCTATATTGGGAGGCCTACTATAAGATTCAAGAGAAAGAGAGGCCATATAAGATCAAATTGCAAGATGATAATTTGCCTTTACGTGGGTTTATTTATTGCCAACATTGTAATAAGCCTTTTACTGGATCTAAGGTGAAGGGTAAAAATGCATATTTCTATTATTATTGGTGTAATGATTGTCGGGGTACCAATTATAATACAAAGAAAGTAGATGCTGATATGTCTGTTATACTAAAGGGGTTATCATTAAATGAAAACCTTATACGTATGCTTATTGCTGAGTCGAAAGATCAAGCTAAAGAGAGCTTGGTGAATAAAAAGGAGCGTATAGGGATCCTTAATCGTGAGAAGGTTGCAATAAATACTAAGCTTGATAATATCGAGGAAAAGTATTTTAGTGATAAGATTACTGATGATGTCTATCAGAAATGGCACCGGCAATTTCGATCTGAATTAAACGATATATCATCTAAGTCTGAGCGTTTAAATGGTGATCATACACTGTATGTTGAGCGATTTGAAAAGTACTTTCCCTATTTATCGGATTTAGAATACTTGTATCATGCTGCCAATGTAGGGTTAAAACAGGAGTTTTTGAAACGGATTTTCCCAGGAGGGTTGGTTGCTCTTAATAAAGGGTATAAAACACCCTTTTTGCCTCACTTGTTCGCTCACAACTATAGTAAGGTCAATGGTTTGCTTGAAGTAGGGTGTAATTCTGATGATGGTAAATTGGGGGTTTATGATCAGGGGTGTTCGGGTGGATCTGAAACAACCACACGAACACCTTTGAGCCCTGTTTTGCCTGATGATAAATCGTTAGGTTTCAACGAGTTATCTAGTGTAGGCCAGGTGCCACAATATGCCCTTTCGGACAAAAGTAACATTGGGGTCCGTGGTGACACTAAACACGAACACCTTTTGACCGTTGTTAGTCAGATTTTGCGTGCTGCTTAGACCTTGTTTTCTCTTTTATCTTGGATAGGGCTATTTAAATTTAAGTAGCTTAAAGTGTGCAATATGGTCATATACAGCCTTCTTTCTTTTGTCTTATCTTTCCATATGGCTAGTAAAAATCAAGCTTAATTTCGTCTTTAATAGTTAATCTACCAGGTTTGTTTAATCCGTGTAATCGATTGTGATTCCTCTCTGTATTTTTGCCCCATTCTCTTGTATAAATTGTAAGCCCGTTTGTTGGTATTTTGTAAATTATAGGCAAATAAATGTTTACAAGTTAGTTCTGTCTTCAATGTGTTTACGGCTGAACCCTTGTGAATAGAGAGGTGTAAGAATTGTAAACATTGTAAACATTTTTGTTGACATACAGCCTGTTCCGTATGTGTGTATGCGCATATGTGTATAGGTGTGTATGTATGTATTTATATTAATATAGAGAGTTATTATGTTTACAAATCTATAGTCGTCTTTGATAGTAAAGTTTCTAACGTAAACATTTTTGTAAACCATTTGTAGTCATAACTACAAATGTTTACACAATAACCTTCATATAAAAAGGAGTGTGTTTATAATTACAGCATCATGCGTAGGCCCCTTGTGGCAATAGGCTCAGAGTATCCCCCTCTGTGTAGCTGTGTGT
>SDBT01013274.1_pt1 | contig 13213 bp, 3 predicted proteins | sample 2277101 | NCBI WGS metagenome assembly SDBT01 (sample SAMN10404973, study PRJNA504765) | marine sediment metagenome | isolation source: marine sediment core GS10_PC15, 103 cmbsf | place: Arctic Ocean: Southern Knipovich Ridge | collected 2010 | reverse complement strand
CAATAAAATTATATCGAGCAAATTTGTCGTTCGGGTGATCTTTGTTTGGATCATTAAAAATTTCTAAAATTCTTAAAATCTCTGCTTCTGACTTATGAAATCCCATTTTAATATATTTTTTTATAACATTATTTCTTACAAATTTTATAGCATAATCGGGAAATACCTTTATTTTGTTTCCTTTTAAATATAAATGATCTAATCTGTTTAGTTTTACAATAGATTCTGGGAAATTCTTAAATTTATTATTACTGATGTTTAATACTCTTAATCGTCTAAGTTTATTTATGTTCCTTGGTAATGTAGCTAGGTCATTTTCACTCAAGTTTAAGTTTTTTAATCTAGTTAAATTACATATCGATTTCGGGATGTCGGTTAATTTTAATCCCTTAAGAGCTAAATTTCTAACTCGTTTATTGACTTTAAAATAAATACATTCCGGTACTTCTGATTCAATAGCAAATTTATCCTCGAGAGTTCCACCCCCCCAATTAAGGCACCCAATTTTAATGCCGTTGTTTAATTTTAACTCACAAAGTAAAAATTCTAAATCCATGAAAAATTTAGCTTCTTTCTTAACAAGATTATAGAGCTTTATGTATTTTTGAAGCATTTTTGCTTTTAATTCTTTATAAAAATGATAATTATTAGATTTTAGTGTGGCTAAAATTGAAAAAATAACAAAAATAGTATCATCATTGTTAATAATCCATTCTATAGAAGATCTTCCAGACTTTATATAATTTTTAATAATAATTTTAAACGATTCAGCTCTGATAATATTATTATCATCTGAAATGGCTAAATTTTCTAAAAATTTAAAAAAATTTGGTTCAGTTATTTTGATATTTTTGAGTTTTGAAAGAGCACAAATTCTTGAATCCTCATCACGATGATTTTCAATTATGCTCATTAAGTAAATAACATCTGAAATATCTTTAAACTGATTTTTCATATGATTCAATATGGATTCTTTTAATTTCTATATAATATAATATATAGGAAAAATGATATATAAAATGTTTATCTGAGATTATTTTTATTAAAATAAAAATAAAAAAATTTAATATGGATTTTAATCTTCTTTTTTAGAAGTATTCTTTATGCCACGTATGCTTAAAGGGATCAATATCAACGAGACGGCCGGAACTAAAAGAGCAGCAGATATCATAAGGCCTTGGATTGCTTGATTATCATAATGAGGACTCTGAGGTATGTACTTATCTTCATATTGTTTTTTCCATTCATCACCATATAATGGTTCATGTTGAGTTGGATCTTGTCGAGATCCTATGAATGCCCCATCCTTTATTGGTTGTAGAGCTTGATCATAGTCGTTTAGCGATAATTCGCTAATTGTCTTGCCACGATCCTTGACTTCCTTCATAACCCATAAATAAGCGCAAGCTGTATAGTAAACGGCCCATTTTAAGAGGTTCTTACCCCACTCGTGAGGCTCCCCATTTAATCCTCCTTGTTGAGCGGGATCTACAAACATATGATAAGCAGCATATTTGTATTTTTTTTCATTTCCATTTTTTGCGGTTAAAAGGGCACTTTTACTTGATGGATAATCATCTGGACCAAAACCGTTATCAGGATCCCATCCTGTAAAAGTTATATGGGCCATGTCGACAACAGCTTCATATGGAGGTAAAGGAAAGATAGGTGCTCTTTTTAAACCCCCTGGTCTGCTTATTGAATCGTATTTTCTGGGTTCAACATGAGTCCAATCAGGACCTCCATAGGGAAAAGTTGCAAATGGACCTCCTGAAAAGTAAACAACATCAGCGAACCATTCTTCCCATTTTTTATGTTTACTATATACCATAGAGATGCTTCTAGTGATTATTCCCGTTTTATCATCAATAACATGTTGAGGAACCGAGACATCAGCTATATAATGGGATATAATTCCTAGCATAATACTTGCAGCTATAAATTTTGGTTCATTGTACGTATCATCTGAATTGGACATTTTTCTCTCATAAGTAAGAAAGTATATAGCCTCATGAGCGGCATCTTGGGCGCGATAAGCGCTCTGACTTTTAGAAATCTCACCTTCAGGGTAAAATCTATAATTATTATGTCCAGCAAATAATACTTTATGACCGGCGGTGGATATAGAAGTAGTTGATTTTGATATGATTTCTTTAGGTAATATTTTTTTATTTGTATTTGGTAAATAGGGGAAAAAAGGTTCTGTAACAATTTGAAAATGCTTAGCGTCATCTGGTTTACGTATTCCAACACTTTTTGTTCTAATATCTGGAATACTTGTCCCATGAAGAAGTGCACCATATCTTAAAGAGTGGAGCCATTTTTTTCCTCCAACTTCTACAGTATTTGTAGCAGAATCAAATCCTTTTTTTCCATTATCTTCTAAAATGTTATTATAATTTACATACCATTTCATAAACCCGTGTGTTGACGATTGTAGGTTCGTAGGAGCCCTTGGTGGGGCTTCTCCCCAAGAATCAAATTCATTAAATGGAATGTTATCTCTACTAGATGGACCTGTTCCGTATGGTTGTTCTTTTAGCAACCAAATAAAATCATCAGCATATGTAGGATCAGCTAAAATTAATCTCAACGCAGAATCGGCTACCCAATCGTGTGGACCATACTTTTTATCAAACTGATAGTAAGCTATACTATCAACAGGAACATTATAAGTCTCATATACTGAAGATTGGTTATAATGAGCACGAGAATTGTCAACAAAAAGAAACACAGATGTATAAGTGTTTACCATCAAAGTTATAATTATTCCTAGCAGACAAATTCGTTTATATCTTCTTTTTAACATTTTTTTTTTTAATAACCTCTTCTTTTTTTTTTATAAATTTTATTATAATTTTATATAGGTAGATTTAATTGAATTTTCCCCCGTGCCCTAATTAAAGAGCGCAAATGCGAACTACCCATAAATCGCACGATAAACGGGGCATGTTTAAATATTTTTATTGAATCAAATACCTTTTCTGTATACATTATTTTGTTTCTACCTGATTTCTCTTTACTTTTATAAAATCTTCGTATATAAAAAAAAATAAATTTAAAATTTTAATTTCAACTACCTCCAGTCCCATAATTCTCATTACTGTCATAATCTTCTTCTTGCTCATCAGAAAACGCCTCTTGAAAGATATTATAAGCAACATGTCCAAAGTCAGTTTTAACGAGAAAAGCTGCGAGAGAAGCTCCAGCTAAACCAAACGCGAAATACGTGTAAAGTCGTACAGACGCAGTAAATGCTTTACCAGGGTCACCCTTGGTATTAAAAATTTTTGTAACAGGTGTTTTGAATCGAGTTTTCTCTCCTTTATCATTTTCAGTTTGTTTGAATCCAATTATATTTAACATCGTGCCCATTGATAGACCAGTTATCAAGAAAGTTATTAGTTGAACAGGTAAAAACATGATATTATTTCCAATATCGTTCATAAGTATCCCTATAGCATTACCTTCGAAAAAGTCTGTCATCCCTAAACCATCCTCAATAGCACCACTTGCATAAAATGAAAAAGCTGAAACTAACATTGTAAGGGCTGTCATTGTAAATGAGGAGCCAGATTTGCCAGAATGTTTAGTATATAAGAACATCAATCCTAAAAACAGGGCAATTGGAATTCCTGCCCCTGGGTTAGCAAATATCATAAGAAACATGTTTAGGATCGCAAGAATTCTAACGATTTTAGAAGTAGCACTACCAAACTTATCAATCCCCTCCGACCTAGGTGGCCCGTTAAATAGGCTACCCCCTTTGTCCATGAGTCCACTGAAAAGTCGACTGAGAGATCCAAATTCTAGGACGAATAGCATCATGATAGCCATCATAAGCGAATTCATCCCGAGCCCTAGTAATGCACCAGTATCATCATTTAAAAAGAATGCTGCCAATCCCATTCCCTTTGTACCCAAATCGAATGCAGCAGTAATAGCTGCCACAATTCTATCTAACGGGCTCTTTTGAGCCAATGATAGTCCGGCAGCAGCAATGAAGCCAACAGTTGTAAGTATAGGTCGAATAACACCAAAGAAGTTCATCATCGGGTCTTCGGTGTTTACAAAAGGAGTACCCCACATTACTTGCCACATTGATTGAAAGCTTCCAGTATGCCAGATTTTATGAACTCCCTTAAAAATAGTTTCGTTGTTATGATGATCTTCTACAATTATTCTGAAATTCCATGCTCCAGGTCCAAATCCTCCATCGCTGTCAGATAATTCTTCCCATTCATATGTATATTGACCATCTCCTAATAATTCAACAAAATACATATCAGCTTCCATATCAGTTTCGTATCCTGCCCATTCCATATCAATTTGAAAGGATTGAGTAGGATCACTTATTTTCCACAGTTCGAGAACAGGTTTAAGTTCGTAGCTTGTACTATTATAAATCTCCTCATGTGTACCCTCTGGATTAATGACCCATGTTTTAAATCGAAGTACATGCTCATCACTTATTGGTTGAATTACTCTATCAATATTAGTTGTAGACCCAAAGAAATCAATGCCATAATTCTCCCAAGAGTCCCAAGTTCGAGGCCACACCATCTCCTTAACTTCATAACCAAGAACATAAGCACCACTTTCTGGTAGATGTCTAGCTATAAAATAAAACCATGTGTTGTTGTTATTTTCCTCATTAAAATCATAGAGAAATGAATGACTCCCATCTGTAAGTAAAGCATCAAAGTAATAACAGATAATTTCATCTTTAAGGAAATTATAGGATTCAGAAAAGTTTAAGGAAATACTGAATTCCTTGGATGTACCGTCCAAGAAAATCGAATTATTGTTAGAATTTATCGATGTAGTAGAACTAATTTCATCCATTTCATAATTCTGTATGGTACCATTTGGCCAAAGAAGGACTAAATTAACAGTATCAGGTGTTATATTTGTGTTATTAAAATCAAACGCTGAAACCTCAAAAGTTAGTAGATCTTGAGTCCAGACAATAGGATCATTTGAATCAGAAGAGTTTTCTCTAAATGAAGAATAGAGTAGATAAATGTTCTCATCTCCAAAATAAGGACCGATTTCAAAAGAATAATTGGCAGGTTTTTGGACTACAGCACTCTCAGTATCTTGGGTTGTAAAATAGTAATACCATTGACCATCATAATAATATGATGAAGAAAACTCTTCATCAAAATCTACTGTAACATTATATTGTATTCCTAAATCATATGAATCCTCACCATACCATATTTCTTGAGCGGTCATATCAAAATTTCGAGTTGTACCATTAGGGGCAATTAATGTAAGTTTTACATAACTTGGTTCATCATTATCCCAATCCGTATAAGTAGTAAGAAACTCATATCTATTTAGATGCTGCGTATCAGAAATATTGTGAAACCCGCAATGTAGGGCAGGAGGATAGGAATCTTCACTGGTAACCATATCGGTAATATCGCCTTGACTAAATTCCATTTCGGACGTAGGCCACCATAAATCAAAAAAACTCCAATATTCCCATTTTATCCACGAGGTTATTTGTATATCGAAAGCATCAAAACTAAATTTAAGAAATCCTATCATGGTATCTTTTGAATAATCTGCCCAATATTTTACATCTACATCTGAGTTAACTCCTGCAACAGACGCTAATGCTAACAGTGACAATCCAATAGCTAAATATATAGGGATAGTAGTGTATATCTCAATAGCGAGCATTATGAAAATCAATATCAATAGCATCAACCTTATTAATGCCCAGAGTAGACCTGAATTCAAAAGCCATGTTAAAATAGTCATTACAATAAAATCTAATACAGCCATGATAGCTCCCAAAATTTGCTGGGCGGTTGGATTTAAATCGATATATAGCATGATATCATCGTATATGGCAAAGGGAAGTTTTATTAGACGTGAAATATCGCCCTCTCCCCACATGTTTTCCCAGACTGTATTGGTATTCCAAGCAACCGTGTCTTTCGTCGAAGGCTTTTCTCCTTGTGGTGAATTTATGTATGTGCTATATAATTTTATGAATCGCAAAGGAGCCCCCGGCAAGTTCAAAAGTTCAGCTTTCGTTTCGTTAAATTTAGTGCTTACATAGGTATAAAGCTTAAACTCTTCTGCTACTGTCTGATTAGTTTCATCTAATGTTTCATTTACGATACAAGTTAATAGTAGATCTAAGACCTTCATAGCATCGGAAGCTGAAATATCTCGGCGCATAATGGCAAAATCCATCTCGTTAGTTGCTCCTTCGAGGCTGGCAAACTCGTTATGATCGGGTCCAATAAACTCAAAATTACCTTCCACCGCTGACCATAAAGGAGTTTCCATTAGTTTTTCCTGCTGCATCAGACCGTTTAGTTTCGTATTAGCAAATAACGTGGTGGAAATAACGATTGCATTTGGTCCTCTGTTAAATGGCGTTGAGGCGTTATTGTCATTTACCCATAATTCAATAACATTGAATCGTTCTTTTTCCTGATAATGACCTACAAAAGTGGTGTTTGCCTCATAAATCGCAATTACATTCGCTTTTTCCAATCCGATTGTATTAAATTGTAATTTCAGTTTATTATCATTACCTCCTGAAACTTCTTCTGTCAATGTATCTTCATCAATCCCCGAGTTAATAGTATAATGACAATTTTCATCAAGAATTTTTATGTCCCCGAGAGTATTACCGTCGTCGTCTTCGGGATATTTGTGCCATAACTCGCCGTTAAAGGTAATCTCATTTCCCTGAATTGTTTTACTGTCCTCTACGTTAAAGTAATAAGTTTGGCCAAAATCTACGTCTCCCTCATCAGATTTCTCTGTTGGGGTAGCAAAATATAATTCTTGATTATGAGTATTAAACTCTACAGTTCCTTGTAAAATTGGATTTTCATCACCGATGTTATTATGCTCGCCATCCGTAAATTTAATTTCAATAATTAGATCTTTCAAGGGGTCTCGATCATCGCTGTCAATCGCAGAGTCGCCGTCGCTATCTTCGCTCAGAGGATTTGTCCCTTTGGTAAAGATCTCGTAATCATCACTCCACCCATCCATGTCACTGTCACTTAGAGCAGGATCAGTGAACCAAGAGTATTGATTCAATCCTTCGGGGTATATCCAAGTGTCCATTTCTATATGATACTCAGCAAGAGTGAAATTGACTGTATTATTAGCATAATAGTAATTATTTGTATTAACTTCTATCTTCAGATAATAATTACCGTAATACTCCGAAATATTCCCATTACCTAAAGAATCGCTTAGATCAATTTCGATAGGTAGGTATGGCCCAGGTGGATATACAGTCGAATGACCTTCTTGTAGTGTCCAATTGTTATAAATGTCAAAAGAATCGTCAAATAAAATTACATCATCAATGGAGCAATTAATCTCCTCTTTCATCAATAGAACGTCAACTGTACCCAAAACGGAATCTTCGTAATCTCCTTGTGGCTTGCCGTCTGTCTCGATTAAAATGGTTAAATTGGCATCATTTACCCTGCCGAGATAAGGGATTTCAAGATAGAACTCGTCAAAAGTTTCTGAATCATCATCAACTGTCAAATTATCGTACCAGTAGCTATCTTTAAAGTCAATCGTATCTACCCCTGCCACTAAGCCCTGTGCTTCAACACCATCCATAATGCCATCATCGTCAAAATCTGGATCATTTGGATCAAGATATTTTGCGGCGTCGATTTCAAATTGCTCGAGTGTACAACCCGCCTCAGTTGAGTTAATCCGTATAATATACTCTCCATAGTAGTCAAAAGTTTCCGTTAAGTTCAATTTAGCCACAGCGTCCATAAGGTCGACCATGTGGCTAATATACCTCTGAGTGCTATTTGTAGTAATGTTAAATAGCTTGATATTTTGTTCTGCCTTGATAATTTCAATTTCAATACTAGTAACGTTGGCAATCCCATAAGTATCAGATGTAATATTTGATACCGCATATTCTCCATAGATAAGACTGAAGGCAAGTTGAGCTGCTGTTGGTTGTATTAAATGTTTCTCAAACATAAGAGATACAGGTTTATCCATTTCCCTTTTTGAATCGATTTCGTAGCGATACGATACCATCTCAGCACTATCACTGACGAAATCATGATCGGAATCAGAACTCAGAGGATTTGTTATGAAGCCCCATCCTTTTACCTCCCCTCCGTCGCCAATACCATCCTGATCGGAATCAGTATTGTTAGGATCCGTCCCTATCATCCATTCTTCATAATCCGACAAACCATCTTCATCCCCATCCCACTTTAAAGGGTGAGGATCGACTCCATCATTGAGATTATCGTTATCAGTATCTTTCATCCTAGGATGAGAGCCAATCATATATTCATCGTAATCATTTAAACCGTCATCGTCAGTATCATCATTGGTAGGGCTTGAAGATACATGAACATCCCCTAAATTCTCTGTCGAGATATTCCAGCCATAAAATTCGAAGCTATCTGATAACCAGTCCGAGTCCGTATCCCAACTCACAGGAGATGTTCCTAACATTAATTCCCCTATTCCCGTTGAGTTATCAATTCCGTCATAGAGTCCATCACCGTCAGTATCAACATTAAGATATGATGTATTACTAATTCCAAGTTCAAAATAGTCAGTTAACATATCACCATCTGCATCACTATACTCGTCAATCGTTTCGTTATTTAGCGACAACATTTCTTCAAACTCATCGCTTATCCCGTTAAAGTTGCTATCAATAAAACTGTTTATTGTAAATGTGGCAACGGAAGTAGCACCAGAATTGTCAACAACCTTTACTTCACCATTATATATCGCTGTATGGGCCAAAGTAAAATCGAATCCACAACTAGTATCCCTTCCCGTTCCTGACGTGTAATAGGATTGCTGTTTTAGGGTAAGATCGTTCATGTCATAATAACCATGAGTAATATTGAAGTAAAATGCAAAATCACTCATGTCATAAAAAGTGTCAATTGCGTAAGCTGTTATATTAATCTCACCATTTGGGGCTCCATAGTACATATAATTGCTAATAAACACTATAGGTGCGGTGTTTTCCACGACTATTGAAACGTTTGCCTTCGCAATCTTGCCATTAGAATCTTCAACTTCTAACTTGTAGATGTATTTACCATCGTCAAGAACTACACTTGGTTTTTCATAGGTGGCAATTAGATCATTTGTGTCATTGTACCATCGATATTGCAAGGAGAACTCATCCATATTACTATCGTAGACTTCTACATCCAGGGTTATTGCTTGCCCTTCAACTCCGTGGAATGTAAAGGAGCCTTTAATTTCAGGTTTTTCTTCTGTTATCGTAATATTTCTCTTATCGCTATAAGTATTGCCAAAACAGTCTTTTATAAATAATGAAATGTTATAAACTCCTGAGCTGCTCCAAGAATGGGTTGGGTTCTGCTCGTAGGAATAGTATGAATCTCCCCAATCCCATAGTATTCTTGTTTCATTAACGAACCGCCCGAATGCGTAAATGTCAGATTTGAATTTAACGATCTGATCTTCAGCAGCTTTTTCTGGAGAATTCCTTATGGCGACATAAGGTTCTGGATTGAATATTTCAATGACATCCCCCGTTTTGCTCGTAGAATACCCATCGTCAGCCGCGCTCGTTATTAAATACTTCCCTTCGTAGTCAAAGGTCGTATTACCATTATACCAATAACTATACTCATTAGACCTGTCGCCTAAGTAACTTAGAGCCTGAGCTTCATTGTTATACCCAAAATCAGCTTGAGCTTTTGACCAATTATAGGTCGCATCCAATTTATCGACATACATTTTAAAACTGTCCACGGACATATTGTTATCAATGCCGTAGATTTGAACTTTAATTTCATATTCGTCACTAATAAAATCTCTACTCGTAAAATAAATAGAATTCTCGTAAAATTGTTCACCAGTAGCGGTAAAATTGTCAAACATTACCCAGCTGTTCCCCGTGTAGTTATATAAATATGTAGTCATGGGTTGATAAATAGAGGTGTTTAATCGATAGTCAATCCTGACCGTATCTAAGAGCCCGTATCGATGGGAATCCATCGCATTTAGCGTCAGATCAAAAGTTTGATTTATTGCTGCCGGTCTTGGATTATAATTGTTTCCCCCAGAATCCCAGCTAAAATCAACGGCGTCTATATAATATTTAGCCCCAGAACCCTGCATTCCAAAATCCATCGCGTCTAAGTGAGTTGAAACAATAGTTAATTGATTCTTATAAACATGATCAACATATAATTTAACGTTATTTCCAGACCAAGTTATATTGATGAAGTACCAAGTATCGTCGGAGAGAGTCATAACATTTGTGAAGGTGGGATCTGCATCTCTTGCCCACTTTAACCATCTGTTTAAACCCACATCTGGCCCAAGTTTGAGCAAAAACTGTCTATTTCCATCAGCGTAAAATATAGGATAAAAAGATGTACCTGGCACAATCATATCATCCCCTTGGAACCACCAAGAAACCGAGCCTGAAGTGATATCATTAGAAAATGATATGTACATGTTAGGAATGCCCGAAGAATGATCATCAAACTCGACGACTTTGGTATGACCATCCCGAACCGCCATCACGTCAATTGGGTAATCTGTGCCATCTGTAATGACCCAGCCACTTGGATCGCTGCCATTTGCATCATTTTCAAATGAAAAAGTTGCAGGATAATGTGTCCCAGTGTTCACCGAAATAAATGTGGGATATGTACCATCTAACATGCTACTTTGATGTGAATTATTAGCGATGAAATAAAAAGGAGTGAGTTGATAATCTACTCTAAATTTATCTAAAAATAATTGAAATCCCGAACTTGAATTAATACCCTCAATTTTAAACAGGATCGTATAATTTTCACTATAGAAATCGTTATATATAAATGTTTGATTTTCAATATATTCAACCCTTTCTTTTGGTATGGAATAAGTTCCGTTAAAGAATTCTGTATGTACCGAAGAATTGAAAAGAACCCACTCATCATCGGTCTGATTTGCAGTGAAATTAAATATATAAAGGTTAATTTCTTGAGAGATGTTAGTTTTATATCCATAGAGCAATTCAAGAGAATCGATTCTATCCCCCACTTGAGCATTTTCTAATATAATCTCCATTGTATAATTTAATACATTATTTCCTGAAGCAGAATCCGAATTAAAGGTAATATAATTCTCGTCTTGATAATATAAATTCCCTATTAAATTACTTGTTCCATTATGGGCGTTAATACTACGAGGCACAACGTTATAATATACGGGATCAATTTCAGAAACCTCAGCTGAATAATATTCTATTAAAAATTGATCCAGATATAAACTAATTCCCGTAGATTCATTAAAGGCTTCTATTTTTACAAGCACCTCAGCGGTCGAACTCGAAGAATTATAATACTTAGTACTCAAGATCGGGAACTGACTTTTATAGATTTCAGAATTGACAAGTGTGCTATCTATAAGTTCCCAAGTATCATCGTAGAAGTTATATAAACTTACATTCACAATCTGAGGTGAAATAGTTTTTAAACCGCTTATTAATTTTAGAAATTTAAGAATCTCATCCTCAGCAATATCGCTAATATGAAACGTGGTGATAATACTCAACATGTTATTTCCAGGATCTAGTTTTAACTGGTCAATGTAAAATTCAAACTCGTCGGTATTATCTCCCCAAAACCGTAGAAGTACGTCATTAGTGGAATTATAGTAAGAATTATTCAAGACTATAGAATGGGCAGAAAACGTATCGTAGTTGTTATTGTCAAGGAGATCGAAACTTGATGTGTTAAAATTCCACGCGCTCAATTCTATAGGGACCTGTGAGCTGGTTTTGTAAGAGTACGTTAACCACATGCTCTCAGGAGTTATGATGTTCGAATCAAACTGTAATTGCGCATTAATGTCTACCTCGGGAGTTACTTGCTCCAGAGCTTGTGAATTATCTCCGCCCGAGTTCCAAGAATAGTCAAGTCCATCAATATAAAACTTATAATTTGAATGAGAATCCCTTGTACCAAAATAAACCGTGTCCATAGTTGTAGGATTTCCATAAAAATTGTATCCACTTCCACCATCTTTACTCACACCATCTATCCATAAATGCCAGTCATCAGAACCTGAAGTCTCGTATTCTATCCTTATGTGATACCATTGATTATTATTGCAGGTTCCAAGGAAAGGAGCAACAACTCCATCAAGATATCTAAACCTGCCTCCACCAACCACAAAATAAATAGAATTTTGCCAACCTCCGTCTTGAATTTGAAGATTATTATCTTTAGAACTGTCCGTAGTTCTAAACCAATACTCTTTTGTCCCACTTGATTGAGAAATTGAATCTGTTAATCTTACATGGGAACCAGATGTATCATCTAGTTCTACAACTTTATTATGACCGCCTAAATTTGCAATAACATTAACTGTTCCTCCATTCTCATATACAGTGAAACCACTAGGATTTGAATTAACCGCATCGCTCTCAAATGAATAAGTTGCGGGATAGACACCTGCCGGAACTTCTATTGTTGAATCTATTGTAGTGTAATTGTTGTCAATAAACGAGAGCTCTCCAAACGAGCTTAAGGTACCCTCTTTAACATTGAGATCACCTTGAGAACCCGCAATAGAACTGTCTGCGCTAAAGGTTGCCAAACTCCCATCAGTTAAAGCCAAATCACCGAAATTATTTTCCAACGTTCCGTTATACATGTCAACATCATCTATATCCAGCACATCCTGGCTTTTAAAACTCGAAGTGTAATATTGTTGTTGGTCTGAAGTCTGATCGAAATCTGCAATAGTTAAATAAAAATTTATCTCATGAGTGGTAGAACCATTTTTGGGAATGATCGAATCAATTTCAGGGGATAAATTGGTGAATTCTATACCCTGCTTCGTGTTAAAACTCACAGTAAGATGAGATGAGCCTCCATCATCGTCAATAACGTCAGAAATTATATAGTTCTCTGCTGTGGTACAGTTTAGAATGGAAAGTTGCGTAAGCCCGATTTTAAGCTCTAAAATCTGAAAAAGATCAATAACCGGATAAATCGTGAATTCTTTTTCCAAATCTACTGGAAAATCGTTTAGTGTATAACTTTCGGTAGCGATTTCATAGCTAGCTGTTATATTCGCAAAAATTTTATTGTTATCCTCGAAAATACTTACAGTATAGCTCACTGTTCCAAATGAAAAACTTGTATCAAATGAATCATTAATCGGTAAAGAATCGGTACTATTAATT